>PVMS01085176.1_pt1 | contig 15256 bp, 12 predicted proteins | sample 1853461 | NCBI WGS metagenome assembly PVMS01 (sample SAMN08582032, study PRJNA380276) | Marine sediment metagenome, whole genome shotgun sequencing project. | isolation source: ocean sediment barecode stripped | collected 2017 | reverse complement strand
GCTGCCGGTTATGTTCATCATCTCCGCAGTTGCCGGGGGCACTGCCCTGACCCTGCTGGCGACCATAGTAACCAGCAAATTCACCCATCGCCGATTAATTAGCCAAAGCCTCGTGCGCAGCATGGCCCGGCTGACGGGTTATGCCTTATTAGCCTATCTATATCTCAAACTCTGGGACTGGGCAGCGACATCCTATTACAGCCATGCGCCCGGAACGGCCGATGCCTTAGCCCGGCTGCAGGTCACATCACCTTACCAACAGACATTTTGGTGGTTGGAAATAGTCCTGGCTGGCATCATACCGGTGATCATATTGCTCTATCCACGATTCCGGCGGAATGATCGCCTTCTCATCCTGGGCTTGGGTCTGATCGTTATGGGAATTGTTGTAAACCGCTGGAATGTCACCCTCTCTGGCCTTGTCGTTCCGCCCATATGGTCGCCCGGGGTGCTGGGAAATATTGTGGCAGCAGTTTATTTCCCCTCCTGGGTAGAAGTGGCTGTGTCGATCGGGATAGTTGGATATGGGCTGCTGGCATTTACCCTGGGGATCCGCTACCTGCCATTATTCCCTGAAGAAGTGAGTGATAGTGATGAAGAAGAGCTTGCGGTCAAGGTAGCGCCAGCCTTTGGAGGGGACTAGAGAATTTCTAGTTGGGGGGTGAGTCTTTAAAGGGGGAGTTCGATCGACGAGATCATCATGAATCTTGGTGACAGTGTGTAAAGGGGTGCATATTTCTTCTCGGGGGGCTCACTATGATTCGAATGATCCGGAAACAATTCTACATCCACAAACGACACCAGCATCTATTAAGAAAGTTAGCTCAGATGAAAGGTGTTGGCGAATCTGAAATTATCCGGCTGGCTAGTGATAACCTGGGAACTGGCACCGCCTGGAGACCAACATCTGATCGCTCGGCTTGGAATGAGATAGTAAAAGCCGCCAATGTGAGAATGTCCCTAGGCATAACAGTGGCCCCTTACAAATGGGATCGTCAAGATGCTTACCAGGGGTGGAAGGAAAGTATTAACTCGTAACAGCTCAGACCTGACTCCGCGGCTTTGACTCAGCAATTCAGACGTGTCAGATACATTTTTGTCATGAGCAGAATTTTCTGTTATTCGTGCGTCTGCCATAACATTACGACGGGTAAATGCTTCATATGTAACCAGAACCCCCCACCAGCCTCTACCCGCGTAACTCGCCATGTAATGTGTATCGGTCACCACGGTGGTACAAACACAAATATTCGATCGGCACGTTAAATTCAGTATAGGAAATACGCTCAATATAGAGCAACGCGGCATCATCTTTCACTGAAAGTGCTTCAGCAATACCATCTGCAGCTATGATAGCGCGGATAGATTGTCGCGCACTGCTAAATCGAATCCCGTAACGATCCGCAAGCATCCTGCGAAGGGAATGGGTAGTGTAATCCTGCTCCATTATACCTGGGCAATAGCGATGGACGAGGTAGGATATTTCAACGCTCATTGGTTCCCCATCAGCCAGACGCAAGCGCTCGATTCGCGCAATCGGTTCCTCAACAGGGATTTCCAAATGGCGCGCCAGATTGGTAGTCGCCGGGATCAATTCTGCGGATATTAGCTTTGTTCCGGGCTCTAAACCGCGTCGCTGCATATCTTCGGTGAAGCTGACAATGCGAACCAATCCTTGTTCGACATTAGGCGGCGCTACAAATGTCCCCCGCCCCTGTCTGCGTTGAATCAAGCCGTCGCTGACCAGCTCGTCTAGAGCCTGCCGTACAGTGGCTCGGCTGACCTGATATAGTTCGACTAATTCCGCTTCGGAAGGCAATAAATCACCAGGCCTCAACTGTCCATCGATTATTTTATTACGCAGTAATTGATAGATCTGCTCATAGAGCGGTGATTTACTTTGCCGGCTAACTCGGTCTGTCATATCTATTTGCATCAGTGGATATCACTTGTCTCTAAGGTCGAAATTTTTAATTCACCTATCATCCCAAGCGATTTGCTTGAGATGATAGGTTTATGGGATCGGCAATTTCGACGAGCGAGTATTTATACTAGTCCTGTCGCCAGACCATTATTCGCCGACAACATATTCTTGATAAGCGACAACGCCTTTATCGACCTCCCACCCGAGCAAGTTCTCAGGTGTATCTATGTCCACCATCGTCGATGGCGTAATGACGAGAACAGGCACCTTTTCACCCAAGAGATGGCTGGTGACTACCTTCATTAAGACGCCGGATTCGTATGTAGGCGAGTTTGAATTTGTGGCAATGGCCTTGCCATCCATCACACCCTGGAAATCTTCCGGCCGTCCATTGTGCGTGATGATCCTGATCGGATCATTCAACAAGCCAGCATCCTCCAAGGCCCGAACCACACCCAGGTAAATGTCGGCATTCATGGCATACACCATGTCGAATTCACCGTCGTAGTTCGTCAGCCAATCGTTCATGATATTTTGCGCTTTCTCAGCATTCCAATCGGCCGGCGCCTTCTGAACGATCTCGTTGCCGGCGCCAAGATTCTCTTCGAACCCTTCCTCGAATAACTCGACGATGCCCTGGCCTAACGCGCCTTCTACGATAGCGACCTGCGCATCAGGGTAATTGTCGGCGATATAAGATCCGATCATACCACCCATGACCCCAAAATCGCCCTTGACCGTCGATGTTACCTTTCCTGGCCCGTCGGCCGCGGTAGATCCGACGACAAAAAATGGCGTACCGGCTTCATTCGCTAGCTGCGCGCCCCTTTGTGCCGTTTCGGCGGCAAACGTGAAGTCGATGATCGCATCATAATCCTGAGCGATGAAGTCTTCAATATGGGCCAGTTCTTTCTCTGCCTGGCCCTCAGAAAGAACCACGGTCATTTCTACTTCAAAGTCTTCATTTTCGTTGATGTAATCGACGACCATTTTCGCCGCATCGGCCTGCATCTGGTAGTAAGCGTCAGAAGAAGCTTGGATATAGCCGATTCGGAAAACGGGTTTTTCGGCCGGTTCCGCGCTGGCTTCGCCTTCTGCAGGCCCTTCACCAATCACATACTCGTCAAATGCAACAACGCCTTTATCAAGCTCCCACCCGAGCAAGTTCTCAGGGGTATCTATGTCCACCATCGTCGATGGCGTGATAACCAACTCGGGCACTGCTTCACCTAATAAGTAGCTGGTGACCACTTTCAACAGAACGCCGGATTCATAAGTGGGCGAGTTCGAATTTGTGGCAATGGCCTTGCCATCCATCACGCCCTGGAAATCTTCCGGCCGCCCATTGTGCGTGATGATCTTGATGGGATCATTCAACAAGCCAGCGTCTTCCAATGCCCGTACCACGCCTAGGTAAATGTCGGCATTCATGGCGTACACCATGTCGAATTCACCCTCGTAGTTCGTCAGCCAATCGTTCATGATATTCTGCGCTTTTTCGGCATTCCAATCGGCCGGCGCCTTCTGAACGATCGCATTGCCGGGACCAAGACTCTCTTCGAAGCCCTCTTCAAATAACTCGACGATGCCCTGTCCTAGCGCACCTTCTACGATAGCGACCTGAGAATCAGGGTAATTATCGGCGATATAAGAGCCGATCATGCCACCCATCACCCCAAAATCGCCCTTGATCGTCGAGGTCACTTTTCCTGGTCCGTCGGCCGCTGTAGATCCAACGACAAAGAACGGCATGCCGGCTTCATTCGATAACTGCGCACCTCTTTGTGCCGTTTCAGCGGCAAACGTGAAGTCGATTATCGCATCGTAATCTTGAGCGATGAAGTCTTCAATATGGGCTAGTTCTTTCTCTGCTTGACCCTCTGAAAGAACCACGGTCATTTCTACATTGTAATCTTCATTCATATTAATGTGATCGACGACCTGTTTCGCCGCATCAGCCTGCATCTGATAGTATGCGTCGGACGAGGCTTGAATATAGCCGATTTTGAAAACGGGCTTTTCTGACATCTCTTCACTTTCTTCAGCAGGGGCGGTCTCCTCCTCACTGCTATCAGGCGCGGTTTCCACCGCCGCCTCCTCGGCACTATCAGATGCGGTGTCTGTATCCGATTGGCAGGCTGCCAGCACCGCTACCATCAATAGCACCAATATCAGGACCAAAACTCTTTTCAACCTTTTCATGAATCTTCTCCTTTTCACTAGACTATTCCAAAAAAAAAGTTAATCAGGGCTTCCGGATTTCCGAATAGACCCTAAATTACTTATCGTAACCGCGATGATGATCACGCTGCCCAGCATAATGTATTGGTAGAAAGATGGGACGCGCAGGATATTTAACGAGTTGCGAATGAGTCCCAGCAGAATAACGCCCATAAATACGCCCGGAATGGTTCCTTTTCCTCCCGAAAGTGATACGCCGCCAATGACGGCCGCCGCGATAGTTTCTAGAGGATAAGCAGTACCCATAGCTGGCGAGGATTGTCCGATTCGAGAGATAACAATCAATGACGTAAAAGCAGCGCAAAAACCGCTAATCCCATAAGCCAGCATCTTGTTTAAGTCGAGGTTGATGCCGGCCAGAAACGCAGCTTCTGAATTCCCCCCGATTGAATACAATTTACGTCCAAATTGGGTATAGCGGGTGACAAAATATGCGATAATCGTGATAACGACAAAATAGATAACCGCTAATGGAATGACGCCAAATACCTTATAGGTGCCAAACCAGGAGAATCTTCCCTCAAGATAGACGTTATTCCCCCTAGGAATGATCAGTGCCAGGCCCTGATAAATCGACAATAAACCCAACGTCGCAATGAATGTGTCAATTCGCGTTTTGACGACTATCACACCATTGATCAAACCAAAAGCCAATCCCGCCCCACACGTCAGCAAGATGACCCACCCGTCGCTCATACCCGAACGTAGCGCCAGGGCCGCGATCGCGGCCGTCGACGCCAGCAGATTTCCAACGCTCAGGTCGATACAGCCGGCGATTAAAGCGATGGCAACGCCCATAGTCGCAATGCCCAATGTCGATTGCTGGTTTAGGACATTAAAAATATTGCCGACAGTAAGAAATTTATCGTCAAGGAACGACATCACCACAATAGCAACCGCGATGATCCCTATTAAGTAAACCACGGAGATATTGTTATCATTTATCCAAGAGACGTTCAGGAATGATTTTTCTTTGGTGCGAGAGGTCAAATGGTACCTCCTATAGAATAGGTTAAAATTTCTTCTTCACTGATATTTTCCCCCTCTAGCTCGGCCGTAATCTTCCCCTTTCGCATGACGAAAACTCGGTCACACATCGCGATTAGCTCTAGCATATCAGAAGATACCATCAGGATATATCTTCCTTCTCTGGCGAGCTCGACCATTAATTTGTATATCTCTTCTTTAGCCCCAATATCGATTCCACGAGTGGGTTCGTCGAAGATAATCACTTTGGATTCTGCGTAAAGCCATTTCGCTAGCACGACATTCTTCTGGTTACCGCCGGACAGATTCTTGACCGTCTGATTTAAGCTCGGCGTCTTGATATCGAGAACCTCTACATAGTGGTTGACCTTCTCGTTTTCTTTTCCCTCATTGATAAATTGACCTTTGGATTTTCCCAGACCTACAAGGGAAACATTCCATTTCACCCGGTGATCGAGTATCAAACCACTTTGCTGCCTGTCCTCGGTGAGCAGTGATAGACCACCCTGGATAGCCTGTGATGGATTACTGACCGCGATCGTACTTCCCTCAATAGACATTTCTCCACTTGCGTTTGCACTCGCCCCAAATATCGATCTGACCAAATCCGTCCGGCCAGAACCAACCATCCCGGCAAAACCCACGATCTCTCCCTTATAAACCGTGAATGAAATATCTTTAACTTGCCCGCCTGATATTTTCTTGAACTCAATCGCTTCGGAATAGTCGATTTCCACCTTTTCTCGGGCATAGAACCGGCTCAGGTCTCTTCCGACCATATCACTGATGATCCTGTCCTCGGTCACTTCATCCTGTCCATGGGTATTTACTTTTTTTCCATCTCGCAATACGGTAATGCGGTCATGAATATTAAATACTTCATCCAAATGGTGAGAGATATAGATAACCCCAACGCCTCGAGTCGCGATACCTCTTACCAACTCAAGCAGATTGCTGATCTCGCTTGAACCGAAGGATGCGGTTGGTTCATCTAAGATGAAAATTTTAGACTCATCCGTCATCGCCTTAGCGATTTGAACCGATTGTTTTTCCGCAACATTTAGCTTTCCTACCAGGGCTTTAACATCCAAATCGATTTGCAGGTTATCTAGCAAGCTTTTTGACTGTCTATTTAGACTGGTGTAATCGATTATGCCGAATCGATTTTTTGGCTCCTTCCCCATAAAGATATTTTCTGCCACGGTCATAGCCGGGGCCAGGGCGATTTCTTGATAGATTGTTCGAATGCCCTTTTCTTGGGCCAGAGCGGGTGTCAGATATGAATACCCTTGATCTCCAATTGTGATAGTCCCTTCATCAGGCTTTAAGGCGCCCGAAAGTATCTTGATGAAAGTGGACTTCCCTGCGCCGTTTTCACCCACAACACAATGGATTTCGCCTTCATAAAGGTCGAAGTTAAAATCGGCTAGAGCTCTAACCCCGGGGAAACTCTTGCTGCAGCCTCGAACCTCTAATAATCTACCATTCCCCATCCGGACCTCATTATGGTCAGATATCCACACCGGTCTTTGTGAGACGTTGGTCATTGTGTAAACTTGTTCACACAATGACCACGTTTCTTCTTTCGCACAACTTCAGCCCATTACAAAAGGGCAACTTATCCGGCTTGACAAGGCGGCACGAACGCTGCACGTCAGCCGTGTCACGATCAGATCGCGCGCTCAGGCTCGAGTTTTTCCGAATATGGAATCGAACTCACCGGAGCGGGAGAAGACTCGCCACGCTCATCGACAAATAGTGGTTTGTTGCCCGAGTAGATGCCAAATTCGTCGAAGAGCCCTCTGAAGTAGTTCCTTGATTCGATATAACGCGTATCGATGATATCGCAAGTGCCAAGCTCATGTCCTTTGACGATGATTGGCGAGCATTGCTCGTGAGAGAATAGGCCATCATATCCAATATCTTTACAGGCTAGGAAGAAGGTTTTCCATGGCAGCGGATCATGCTCGGAGCCTGGCGTACATTCCTCCCATCCATAAGGTGCGCCGCCAACCGTCTTAAAGCTGGCCAAAGAAATGGTGTGAGAATAAACCATCAAATCCGCCATTTTGTGCACGATTTCCGTCACATCATCGGCATCGTAGGACTCAAATAGCGGCAAGTCTAGGCCAACCTTTAAGCTGTCCACGCCAACTTCATTTATCATGTCTAACGTATCGTCATTATTGCCCGTGATTTCCGGGTGCGTCTGTAGCGCCAGAGTGACGCCTTTATCTTCAGCGTAGAGCGCTACTTCTCTTAAGGCTTCACGTACCTGATGCCACGCATCTAGAAAGTCTTCCCCTCTAGAAACTCTCCGAGACCGACCCTCAAACGCGGGCAAACCGTAACCATCTTCTCCATAAGGATTGCGGAAATATCCCCATAGCGAAGCCATCACCCTAACAAGGGGGCTCCCAAGATCAGCCGCCAGGTCTATGCAGGCAACCGTATACAGTATTTCCTTCTCTTGTGGGAATACCAGTACATGATCTCCCTCGACGAAATTATTGCAGCAAACGATCCCGCCCATCTCCAGATCAAGTTCCTCATAGAGGTCCTTTAATTTCTTACGTCTATCCGCATTGAGGTCCAAAGGAAACCCAAGCGGACGATGCGCGAAGATACAAGCCGCATCATAGCCGAATTCGGCCGCCCTACGAACGGAATCTTCCAAAGTCAATTGATCGTTGTCTTTTGTGAAATATCCCCCATACCCTATGACATCAAGGCTAAGTTTCATGATCCAGGTCTCCTTTTTTACACACTCTGCCAAACGTCCGGTTGTACGGACATTCTAATGTTTAAATAATGCCTTGTCAATATGATACGGGCAATTCGTCACCGAAAACGGCTATTCTCAAGGAGAAACCAAATTTAGATGATGGATTATTGGTTAGACTAGTGGAACGAAATGCCATTTCGTTCCAGAATAGCTTTGAAAGCACCAAAGACGATGGCGCTCGCCCCTCAGATTATCTGCGCTCTCAGCGTCTCTGCGGTGAATCAGTGGTCAACATCTCGGGTCCGCCGGTACTGCGTTGGATGGACGCCTTCGATTTTCTTGAATATTCTCGAAAAATAATACTGATCCTGGTAGCTAAGCCCCCTGCTTATCTCCCCCACAGTCATCTGTGTCGTCTCCAGTAATTCGCAAGCTCTTTGCATTTTTAGGCGGATGAAGTAATCAACGGGTGCATAGCCAGTTTTCTTGCGGAATTGGCGGGAGAAGTACGATCTTGACAAACACGCTTGGGTAGCAAAATCATCCAATGTCCGGCGCTGAGAGATGTTAGCCAGCATATATTCTATGACATTGCCAACGTGCAATCCGATCGATCCTAGTGGTAGAGAATATGCAGTTAAGAAGGCTATTTGACTGAGAGCTTGCTGGATCAAAGAAGATATCTTCACTAAATGGTGTAGGCTGTATCCGGATGTCATCACATTTAGTGCCTCGGTAAATAGAGCGCTGACACCAGGTTGAACCCCGATCGTGCAAATAGGCTTTTCAGGGGTGATATTGATTAATTCTAAATAGGATTGGGCTAAACCGCCCCTAAAATGCGCCCATTGGATGGTCCAGGGATCGAATTCATCTGAACCATAAGTATGAGGGCAATCACGCTGAACGAATAGAACTTGTCCGTTCTCGATTTGCCAGGTTCGTCCAATCGCTCGATACCATCCTCGGCCGTCAAGGCAATATATTACGATATACTCGTCAAATGCATCTCGCTCAGTCCTATGTCCATATACTTTGGTAAAGAAGCCCAAATTAGTAGCAAAAAAGTTTGCCAGGAGGGTATGCTGTTGTTCCAGGGTAGCAACCACCGAGTGAGGCAATCGCAATATCTTATAATCAGAAGAAAATAACCAGTCCCGTGAGGTCCTCAGATCTTCCATCATACAACCCCTCCAATTTAAAGCTGGTTTCTCCATATATTATCCAGCATCGCCCCTGAATATTAGCAATATTTGTGCAAACTAGCGACGAATAATCCCTACTGATACGCAACAATTAGAATAAAACAAGAAGGCAAAATAGTCCATCTTGATAATCCAAAAGTCTATTCCAATCTAATTGCTTGCATTTTATTTTTAGGATGTACGTTTACTAATTTCGGGTCACTGCTGAGGTACATCTAATGTTTGAAGAGTTGCATGAGTATGTAATCAATGGTGACGATGATGACGTGGAGATCTTCGTCCGGGATGCATTGGCCGAGGGAGTCGATTCCAGCAGAATTCTGAATGATGGTCTAATCCTTTCCATGAGAGAGGTGGGCAACCGTTTTGAAGCCGGCGTCTTTTTTATACCAGAAATGCTTGTCGCCGCACGAGCCATGGAATCAGGCTTGAAGATTCTGAGACCACACCTCATGGACGCTGGGGTTGAACCAGTCGCGAAGGCAGTGATCGGAACAGTTAGAGGCGATCTTCATAATATCGGCAAGAATCTTGTTGGCATGATGCTTGAAGGTGCCGGATTCAATGTTATTGACCTTGGAGTTGATGTCTCTCCGCAAAGTTTTGTTGAATCAACTTTGGAACATAAGCCCCAAATTGTTGGAATGTCGGCACTGTTGACCACGACAATGATGGCCATGCAAGATACCATTGAGGCTTTTACAAAACAGAATATCCGCGAACAAACTAAGATCATTGTTGGAGGTGCTCCGGTTACCCAGGAATTCGCAGATCGGATTGGCGCGGACGGTTTCGCCCCGGATGCTGCCGCCGCTGCTAGATTGGCAAGCCAGCTAGTGGGAAGGGCCGTAGATTAATAACCAGCTGTGTTATGAGCTGCAGCATACCCAGATGAACACGAACAGTCACCGGATCTTTGTATTCTTTTTCTTAACGATTTTCGATGTAGACTAAAGTAAGTATTAACAATTAAAAATAACGAGGGCGATCAGATGAATAGTCGGGAGCGAGTCAGAAAAGCCATCAATCACGAAATACCAGATAAAGTGCCGATTGATTTTGGCAGCGCGCCGGTTACCGGCATTCATGCCTCTTGTGTAGCAGATCTTCGAGACTACTATGGTCTTGAGAAACGGCCAGTAACCGTTCATGAGCCATTTCAAATGCTTGGCTGGCTCGACGACGATCTGATCGATGTGTTAGGGATTGACACAGTAGGTATATATCCACATGATACGCTGTTCGGCGTCCCCAATGGCAGCTGGAAAGAATTTAGAACCCCTTGGGGTCAAGAAGTTTTGATATCAAGTCATCTGGAGATTTCAGAAGATAATAAAGGCGATTTTTTTGTTTACCCCAACGGTGATAGAAGCGCACCAGCGAGTGGTCACATGCCAAAGAGCGGGTATTACTTTGACCTGATCACTCGGCAACAGGGAAAGCTAGACACCAAGAACCTAAACCCCGACGATAATCTAGAAGAATTTGGGGAGATAGGGGACGAGGATTTGGATCATTTCCAAGTACAGATCGCCAATGCTTTAAAATCAGAACGGGGGATTGTTGCCAATTTTGGCATAACGCCATTTATTGATATGGGTCTGATACAAGGGCCAAACCTGAAGCATCCCAAAGGCATCCGCAGTTTAATGGATTGGTTAATCGCAACGGTCAAGCAGCAGGACTATCTTCACGAGATCTTCGCGCGACAATCCGATTTGGCGATAAATAACTTAAAAAAGGTACATAAGATTGCTGGGAACGATATCGATGTGCTGTACCTGTGTGGATATGACTTCGGCACTCAAACCTCAACATTTTGTTCCCCGGATACATTTGATTCTCTTTTTGCCCCATATTACAAAAAAGTCACAGATTGGATACACGAGCATACGACCTGGAAGATATTTAAACATACAGACGGTGCTATTGAGCCTTTTATATCTAAGTTCATTGAGGTTGGAATTGACATCTTAAACCCGGTTCAATGGTCTGCGAAAAATATGGACCCGCAGCATATAAAGGATACTTATGGAAAGGATCTGGTTTTCTGGGGCGCAGGCGTTGACACACAAAAGACGCTTCCTTATGGAACGCCAGAAGAAGTACGCCAGCAAGTCCTTGAAATGTGTGCGGTTTTTTCGAAAGGAGGTGGCTATATTTTCAATTCAGTTCACAACCTTCTACCCCAATCGCCTGTTGAAAACCTAGTAGCCCTGTTTGATGCAGTAAAAGAGTTCAACGGAGATTGAAAGAGTACCTTTTTCCGAGGAGAACCCCATGACCTCTCAAGACGAGGCATTTGATCTAAATATCGAATACTTGCCCAAGATGCCTGAGAACAAAGACGTTAGCATCGGATGTATAGGCGCGGGTTTTATTATGTCCGACATTCATCTGGTCGCTTACCGGGACGCAGGTTTCAATCCTGTCGCTATTTCGTCTCGGAATCAAGAACATGCGCAAGAGATAGCCGATCGTCACTCATTACCAAAAGTCTATAACGATTATCGAGATTTGCTTGACGATCCCACGATTGAAGTGGTTGATATCGCGGTCCCTCCTGATATTCAGCTGTCGGTAATTCGCGAGGTCGTAAAACGGAACGACCATATCCGAGGCGTCCTGGCCCAGAAACCAATTGCCCGTGACTACGCCGAAGCCAAGGAAATCGTGCAATTGTGCGAAGAAGCTGGCATTACGCTAGCCGTGAATCAAAATATGCGCTTCGACCACTCCATGCGTGCCTGTAAGTTTATTCTCGATAAAGGCTATCTGGGGGTGCCCGTACTGGCGACAATTGATATGCGGGCCATCCCTCATTGGATGCCCTGGCAGGAACGCCAAGGATTTGTATCTCTACGGATGATGAGCATCCATCATCTCGATATCTTTCGCTATCTATTTGGCGATCCGGATCGCATTTTCGTCAGCTTCCGCCCTGATCCCCGGACTAAATTCGATCATGAAGACGGTATCTGCCTTTATATCCTGGAATACGGGAATGGTATGCGAGCATCAAGTTGGGATGATGTTTGGACTGGTCCAGTAAGAGAAGGATCTGAAGGTGATATCTACCTAAAGTGGCGCGTCGATGGAGATGCCGGCCTAGCAAAGGGAACAATTGGTTGGCCTAAATATCCTTGCCCAACACCCAGCACAATAGATTTTACGACCAAATTACAGCCCGGCTACTGGTTCCAACCAAGGTGGCAAGAGGTCTGGTTCCCAGACGCCTTTCAGGGAACGATGGCTCAGCTTTTGTGCGCACTTGAAGAAGGACGAGAACCCAATATAAGTGGTTCAGATAATCTCAAAACGATGGCTTTAATCGATGCGGGTTATATCTCCGCCAAAGAGCACCGGGCAGTGTCCCCATTAGAGGTCATTGACAAGGGGTGATTGTAGCCATCAATCACCTTAGGCTTACCGCGATTTTCCTGGAATAAAGAGCGCAGATTCTAATCAATATATCAACACAATTCAGGGAGGTAAGAATGTTACAAGTTGGCATATTCAGCGGTTACTTTCCATATTCACTTCAAGAAACAGCCAAGACTATTCGCGATTTAGGTTTCAACACAGTACAACTTGATCTCATATTCTCTGATATGGATCTCTCAACGGAAAATATTACCAAAGATAATTGTGTAAAAATTCGGGATACTTTCAGGCGCTACAATTTGCCGATTTCGTGTATTTCCAGCTATACGAATTTGACGGATCCGATTCCCGAGCGGCGAAAGATGAACCTAGATCGTCTTAAGAAGATAATTCATCACGCACACGATCTTGGTTCGCCCTATGTGCCCAGTGAAACAGGCACATTTCACCCTGACAGCGACTGGATTCACCATCCCAAGAATGAAACTGAAGAGGGATATGAAGAATGCCGGGATATTATTTACGATTTGGTCCAGTTATGCCGCAAGGAAGGGGTCACATTTGTAATTGAAGCATATATATATAACGTGATAGGGACGATCGAAAAGACCCTGCGTCTATTTTCCGAGATCAATGATCCCCAGCACCTCGCCCTGGCGATGGATCCGGTAAATTATATTGATGAGGTGAAGTTCTTCGAGATGGATAGTACCTTGAACTATATGTTTGATGCGTTGTCAGACCACATCGTGTTTGCCCATGCGAAGGACATCCGGGTTGTAGAAGAAGAAAAGGATGTTCAGATGACAGAGGTAACGGCCACTGAAGGCCACTCATTCCGGGGAGTTGGTCATATCGAGCAGCCTGCGGCCGGACTTGGTGATTTGAACTATGATCTATTTCTGCAACGGCTAGGCAAAGCTAGCCCGAATTGCCCAATAATCATTGAACATCTCGAACTAGAGGATGTACCACGAGCGAAGAAATGGTTAGATGCCAAACTGATGGAGAATGGCACCTAGTAATTAATACCCAATTGTTCATGTGAATATGACTTCGGTTATTTTCACATGAACGGATAAAAAGAACAGAACAAATAGGAGCTGAAGAAAAGTCAAGACCTTATTAACAGCTGCACATGCTGCTGACTTCGAGCGCTATAGATCTGTTGTAGTAAGGGATTGCACAAAATGGATCGGGTTGATCAACTCCTTTTCTGGAGATCGGGCAGGCGTCGATTTTGAACGCGTAAAGTTTGCACTGGAGCGTCGTGACCGGGTCTACTGTGAGGCGGATTCTGGCGATGCCGTATTCTTCCTTGGCAATGTGCTCCATCGCTCTGACGAAAACCGGTCTGACAAGGCTCGCTGAGTAATGATTATTGCCTTCAATGCCGCTCGCTACGATCCCTACAAAGTGGGTCAGCATCCAGGATACACCACTTCACAAATTAGATGACGACGCCATCAAAAAAGTCGGCATGAAACGTTCTAAAGAAAGCGACGATGTTGACTGGCTGACCCCTGATGCTGATAAGACGGTAGAAGAACTTAAGTCGAATGTTAACTAATCTGGCTATCCACACCTGCCTTAGGCCTTCACGCTAAGGTAGGTATTTTCAACAGTTCCAATACAAGGCCTGTCACTCGGCCAGATCATTCTGAACGGGCGGTCGATGAGCCATAACATTTCATTTTTGCTCGATTAGGATATCCATCCATAAGATGTAACAACTAGAGGTGATTGCGCAGAGTTAACTCCCGGGACAGGCGTGACAGATTTGTATCTGTCACGAACATAAAAGATGCTTAACGCGTCAGGCAACGCACTATCGCTTACCTTGTGTCTCATCCAACGATTGCTGTCTCAGACGTGTTAGCAGACGACCGGTACGTACCTTATAACTTCGATACTCCTCACCGAACTGTTCTTCCATCATTTGCTCTTCTATGCTAATGCGTCTGTATAGCTCTAGGATCGACGCCACGACCAACACTACTATTAGCCAGGTTGCCGACACGAGTGACAGCCCGATAAAGAAGATGAACAGCACTGTATACATGGGATGCCTGACCCAGCGATAGGGACCGATGGTCACGAGGTGATGCTCTTCTCTCAATTGTAGATTGGTGGACCAATGCTGCCCCAGGGTATGATGTACCCAGACGAGAAGGCGAAGGCTAGCGATACCCAGAGCCACTCCGGCCCAGCGAGACCAGACTGGGAGTGAGATGGCGAATGTGTCAAGCCAGAATGGGTCGGCCGCATAGAGTACGACCGTGGCAAGCATATAAAAGAAAAGAAGCCCTCGCACCAAGACACTCCAGCGCCCTTCGCGGTCTACAGCTTCGTCTTCCACCGACCAACTGCTCTGACCTCCGCGCCGGACTTACCAGCCGTAAAATACCCTGATAACTATCATCAAGATGAACAACACGAAGAAGATGACCCGGAAAGGTTGGTCGTTATTCAAGTTACTCCTACCTCAACCAGACGGTGGACTGCCTAACAGTCTCGAGCTGAGCAGCGCAGAAAGCCTACTTCTTTCTAATTTTGCGTTGAGGCTGGGCCCACCTCAGTGAGAAGTTGGCCAGTCTTCTTGGAGTGCTTTGAGCGAACGGCTTACGAACTGTATCTAAGAGTTTCTTCGTTTCCTCACAGATCTTGTCGGGCACCAAGAGTTCCTTAGTGAGTTCAGGCATCAGCTGAAGTCCCGCGTTCTTGCACCATCCGGCTCCGAGCAGGAACGCCAGAAGACTCTGCGAAAGCAGCTCAGGCATGTCTTGAACG
>PVMS01069289.1_pt1 | contig 15260 bp, 19 predicted proteins | sample 1853461 | NCBI WGS metagenome assembly PVMS01 (sample SAMN08582032, study PRJNA380276) | Marine sediment metagenome, whole genome shotgun sequencing project. | isolation source: ocean sediment barecode stripped | collected 2017 | reverse complement strand
CAGAGGCTGATTAGTAATTGGCGTCATTATACCATCCACTTTCATAGACGGAGGCGCACCCACTGTAATAAATAAATCAGATCCGCCTTTTTGCAGCATATTCTGCAAAAGGTCGTGCATAAATGTTATCGCCTTATCTCTATCCATAGTCTCAAATAAAACTCTTACTTAATTAAAAATCATCCTTGTTAGCTGCACGACGGCGTGCTTCTTCTTTGCTAATCAACCCTTTTCCATGCACCTCTTTCAGACACTGATCAAGTGTTTGCATGCCTACATTTTGACTAGTCTGGATTGCAGAATACATTTGCGCGACTTTATCTTCGCGAATCAAATTGCGAATAGCGGGAGACCCCAACATAATTTCATGTGCAGCAATTCTGCCGCCACCAATCTTTCTACATAATGTTTGCGAAATAACGGCACGCAATGACTCAGACAGCATTGATCGCACCATGTCTTTTTCTGTTGCTGGAAATACATCCACAATTCTATCTATGGTTTTTGCCGCTGAACTGGTATGCAGAGTGCCAAATACTAAGTGTCCTGTTTCCGCTGCGGTTAATGCTAGCCGAATGGTTTCCAAATCACGCAACTCACCAACCAATATAGTGTCAGGATCTTCGCGCAATGCAGATCGCAATGCTTCATTAAAGCCTAACGTATCACGATGCACTTCACGTTGATTGAGCAAACTCTTTTTGCTTTCATGGATAAATTCAATCGGATCCTCAATGGTAAGAATATGGCCATATTCATTTTCATTCTTATGATTCACCATGGCAGCCAAAGTGGTTGACTTGCCCGAGCCAGTAGGGCCAGTCACCAATACCAATCCACGCGGATAGGAAGCAATGTCTGCAAATATACGCGGACAATCTAGTTCTTCAAGCGTAAGGATATTGGTTGGAATAGTTCTAAATACCGCACCTGCACCACGACTTTGATTAAATGCATTTACGCGAAAACGTGCTAAACCAGAAATCTCAAAAGAGAAATCAGTTTCTAGAAATTCTTCGTAATCTTTGCGTTGCTTATCATTCATGATGTCATAGACCATGGAATGAACTTGCTTATGATCCATCACAGGCACATTAATTCGTCGCACATCACCGTCGACTCGAATCATCGGCGGGACTCCAGCAGAAAGATGTAGATCTGAGGCTCCATTTTTAACAGAGAAAGCCAACAGCTGTGATATATCCACTTAGACTCCTTTCAAGTTACGCTATACAATCCGGTGTATATTTTATTTTTGGAAGCACCTAAACCTTACAAAAAGCAGGACGCTGCCAAGCCATATTTGACCACTATATATCGTCACCTGTTGGATTCGCGTAATTAGGCGTTAGTATGCGACAAGCAACCTCATTGTAACGATAAACAGAACTCTGACAGTACGCACAGCTGTACCTTTTTGAGAATTTCAAACACCTATAAGAGCTTCTATAGCCCAATAATGACAAGCCAGACTCTAGCCAATAATCTCACAGCCGTTAAGCAACAAGTATCACGACTAGAAGAGCGCTATCAACGCGCGAGTGGAGAGGTATGTTTAATTGCTGTCAGCAAAACGCGTAGCGTAGAAGAAATACAAGCATTGGCAGCTTTGGGACAAATCCATTTTGGTGAAAACTATGTCCAGGAAGCAGTCGACAAAATAACAAGAATCACAGATGTAGCGCTGATTTGGCATTTCATTGGCCCTATCCAAAAAAACAAAACCAAACTCATTGCTGAAAATTTCAATTGGGTGCACAGCATAGACAGAGAATCCGTCGCTATTCGACTTAACAATCAACGTCCAGCCAATTTGCCTGCTCTCAATATTTGTCTGCAAATCAACATAGACCAAGAATCAACTAAATCCGGGATATCGCCGACGCAATTATTAGCGTTGGCAGAAACTATCCGCGAACTTCCCAGGCTAAAGTTACGTGGGCTAATGGCTATTCCGTCTTCAACGGATGATTTTGAGCAGCAATCCATTACTTTCAAAAAAATGTCTGAATTACTTCAACAGCTACAACAACTCGGCTTTGAAGCTGATACTTTATCGATGGGAATGAGTAATGACTATGAAGCTGCTATTGCCTGCGGCTCGACCATGGTACGCATTGGTACTGCTATATTTGGCGCACGCAACTAGTCATGAAACAATACGCCCATAAAATCTGATATGAAATCTGATATGAAATCTGATAATAAAACTGCTCACCAACAATCCATTCTTTTTATTGGTGCCGGCAATATGGGCACTAGCATTGCAGCAGGTTTATTGGCTAAGCAATGGCCCGCTAATCAAATCTCCTTTTGCGAGAATCAGCTTTCAAGACATGCAGCGCTGGCTAAAGCCTTTCCCGATAGCGCCATTGTTGCTACTCTTGAACAAATAACAGCGCTGCCCAGTGTGATTTTGCTCGCAGTAAAACCCAACGACATGGCATCAGTTTGTCAGCAGCTTTCATCAATCGAGTTCACCTCTGAGACTTTATTTATCTCTATTGCGGCGGGCGTGCCTATTAGTGCATTTCAACGTTGGTTAGGCGAGCATTGTTCTATTGTGCGCTGCATGCCCAATACGCCTGCAGCCATCGGCTTGGGCATGACGGGGATATTTACCAGCGCGAATACCAGCGACGCTAACAAGTCCTTATCTGATCAGATTTTAAGCGCAGTAGGCGAGACTATATGGGTAGATAAAGAATCCATGCTAGATGCCGTTACTGCTTTATCAGGCAGTGGCCCAGCTTATCTTTTTTATCTTATGGAATGCTTACAAGAAAGCGGTAAAACGCTCGGCCTAAGTTCACAACAAAGCTATCAACTGACATTACAAACCATGCTGGGCGCAGCTCAGTTAGCCCAACAATTAGGCGAGGAACAAGATATTGATTTTGCTACGCTACGCGCTAATGTCACCTCAAAAGGCGGCACCACTGAGCAAGCCATCAACTGTTTTATTGAAAATGATATGAAAAAAATTGTAGAAGACGCTGTCAAAGCAGCCGCTGATCGAGCTTGCGAAATCAGTCAATCGTTTAACAAAGGATAATCAATGAACGCTGCTAATAATGTACTCACTTTCTTGATTCACACATTATTCACCTTATATATAGGCGCAATATTACTAAGAGTCATCTTATCTGCGGTTCGAGCTGATTTTTATAATCCGCTATCGCAGTTTTTAGTCACTATCACCAATCCGGTGTTAATCCCACTGAGGAAGATCTTACCTAGTATCGGCCCTATCGACACTGCGAGTTGGGTGCTGATTTTCGGCTTAAAAGCATTGGAGATATTCTTACTACTATCTATTAGGGGACTACAACCAAGTCCAGTAGCGTTAATTGTCGGTACCATACTGCAAGTCGCCATTATAGTGGTGTCTATATTTTTATATGCTGTCATTATTAGAGCCATTCTAAGCTGGTTTGCGGGAATGAATATGGCTCAGAACCCGCTATTATCTATCTTAAATTCAATTACCGAACCTTTATTGGCGCCCGCTCGTAAATTAATTCCACCTGCTGGCATGTTCGACTTATCTGCAATGGTCGTGATTCTATTTTTATATTGCATACTGATTGCTTTACGTTCTATTTAAGCTAACGCTAACGGCTAGTAAATCAGCAGGCTTGCATAATCATCTTCACACAGAACATTAACTAGCACTATGACGCTTAGTTATGCTTTTGTGTTTCGTTCGATAAAGCTAACCAGGAAATTATCTTTGAATTGCTGTGAAATTTTATTGGCATTTCAGCAAACGCTTAAATACAAGGATAAAATTGGCATTATGCAATTCCTTGTGTACAATTCGGCAACGCATAATAATTATAAAATTTAGTCGCTAAGAGATAACTACATTAGATGCCATAAAACAACATGGTCATCTCAATACGTACTCAACAAACTCACATTAGAGGAATATTTAATGGCCGTTAAAAAGAAAGCCGCTGCTGCAGTTAAAAAGCCACCCACCAAATCTGAGATCTTAAATTCGATAGCAGAAGAAACTGAACTTACTAGAAAGCAGGTTGCTTCGGTATTTGCCGCATTAGACGGTCTTATTGCTAAAGAATTAAAGCTCAGAGGATCTGGTTTATTTAATATGCTTGGTCTATGCAAAATCAAGGTTGTTAAAAAATCTGCGACTAAAGCGCGTAAAGGCATCAACCCATTCACTGGTGAAGAGACTGTTTTCAAAGCGAAGCCAGCGCGTAAAGCAGTCAAAGTACTACCTCTTAAGGGCTTGAAAGATATGGTGTAACAGCCAATATTGCCTGACTACGACTATCGCAGGTGGAGATTCATTCTCTTCCTGCGGCATTCGTGAATTTTAACTAGTAAATTTAAGCAATATAACTATTCTGCAATTCCCAGCGCTTTCATCACTTGATGCTTTATTCGAATAAAGTCTGAGTGAGAGAGATATAACCAGTCTGCTATTTTGCGAATATGGTACTCCTCATACTTATCTAGCACCTTGTCGGCATAAGCAACGCTCCATAACCCTTCAAGTAATCCGAGCTTAGACTCCAATGTTAACGCCTCATTGAGCAAACGAATAAACGCATGCGAAGAGGTATATTCATCGTGCTCGACTAGCGCATGGTTCAATATTTTTTCAGCTTCATGTGGCGACAAGGAAAATTGCTTAGTTAACACGTCAGCAATCACTTGTTTCTCTTCATTTGATATCTGGTAGTCTGCACGACTAACTTCAATTAATAGAATGGCGGCAGCCAGCTGAGTTGTGTGCTGCTGATCTTCACTATCCGCAGATATTTTTAAGGTTAATTCCAACCATTGGTTTATTTTAGTGAACATAATTATTGTTTGCTTGGAAGAATATAGTGATCGCTGGAAAAACCTGAAAAATACACCTCGATAAGAGGATGATGAATCTCTATAGTATTATCAGTCATTTTAATGTTCTGCTCGGCAACATAGGTAGTCGCATCTGATCCATCGACTAATACGTAATACCAAGGTGCATTTTTAGGAGGGCGCGATTTTGCCACGTCCTCATACCATTCTTCAGTGCCACTAAAGTGCGCATCAACATCATAAATAACACCTCGATAAGCAAATTTATTGTGCTCGATTATTTGGCCACCATGAAACTTGAGTACATGAAAAGTCATTGTAGATAGCTATTTACAGTATATTAGTTTGTATTGTACTTCCGAGTCGCGAGCGGAAATACACCTAACATGGTATGCTGCGATCAGAAATTTTCGTGTTATATAATTTACCACAATCAGTTTAACTATATGTCATCAGACCACAAACCAGGCAAAGAGCAACGCACCTTGCTAGTGATGAGAAAAGTGCTATCGGCCATCATCCGCGAAACCACGCCAAACCCAGGAATGAAACATGTGCTTAGCGACAGTACTCGAGAAGACATACGATTGTGTTTTGGCCTTATCACTGCCCGCGAGCATGAGTTAGCAGAAGAGACGGGGATCAAAATAAAAGAAAAGCCTAGATATCCTGATCAACCTAAGCAATCTTCTGTGATCTCTATCGATTCGCTAAAGAAAAGCACTCCTCCAGCAGATTCTAAGTAATTAATTCTCCAGCATGAACAGCGACGCCGATAAGGTCATTATCACTCAAATGACTATGCAACTTATGGATGACTGGGGTTTAGATGGCAAACAAATTATTCATCTATTGGCGTTACCGACAAGCACACGCACTCGCCACCTGGAAAAATTCAGAAGCGGTGATACATTCCCAATAAATAATGAAACAGCTATTCGCATTGAACATATAGTGGGTATTGCCGATGCTCTCAGAACAACTTATCCTCGCAATATGCATATGGGTTCACGCTGGCTAAACACTCCGCATAGACGATTTAAACATAACACCCCCATCGAAACTATGTTAAAAAGTGATAAGGGATTGTTACTGGTGCGTTCAGAACTCGATTGCGCTTATGCGTGGGATCGTTCTGGCCCCCAATCCCAATGACATAATTTCAATTAACTCAGTTTATCAAGATCACGTTATGCTAAGACTCGACGACATCAAAGTTACATTAGACCCTAAAATTGAAATAACCCCTGAAAACAAATGTGGGTTTTGCACCAATTCGATTTGCTGCACTTATATTACTCAGCCACTTGATACGCCAAGAAGTAAACAAGATTATGAATATTTGCTTTGGCAAGTCTCACACGAACATATTGAAGCGTATCGAGATGATGAAGGCTGGTTCTTATTAATCCAAGCCAAGTGCACGCATATTTTGCCGCAAGGCGGGTGTGGAATATATGATGCACGACCGCAAATTTGTCGTGATCACACCAATGATTATTGTGAATTTGACTCACCATCCGAAGATGGCTTCGAGTTGTATTTTCGCAATTATGACGAATTGCTAAAGCATTGTAAGAAAAAATTTAAACATTGGAAACGTGGTTAAATTCGCCGACTTTGCAAGCTATTATTAGATATTAAACCAGCTTCGAGCCCAAACCATCGACAATGTCGTGGAATCCATTAATGGCACTAAAGCCCTTTGTATCTTGACTGGGTAAGGTCGTATCTGGTTGGCGCACACTAAGTAAATGTTTAATCCCATGACGGTGCGCTGCTTGTAAAACAGAAACGTTATCGTCAATCAGCAAGGTAGATTCCAATAAATAGCTTTCATCTCCGGCTAATAATGGCCAAAATTCATCGGCCTCTTTCGCATATCCATAGCTATGCGAAGTAATGATTCGATCAAACATAGAGCGAATCCCCGTCTCCTCCATTTTAATATCAACACTATCCATATGTGCATTGGTTAACAACACAGATCTTTTTCCATTGGCCTGCAACCAGCTCAAAAATTCATGCGCTAGAGGAAACAGACTTACTTTAGAAGCAATTTGGCGTTTCAGATCTTTAATATTTAGGCCTAGCTGCTCGGTCCAATAATCGGTGCAATACCAGTTTAAATTACCACGCTGATTTTTATACATGTCCAGCAATAACCGTTTTGCTTGTGCGTCATCTATTTCTTTATTTTTACTGTATATTAGCGGCACATACTCATGCCAAAAATAATTATCAAATGCGAGATCCATTAGGGTTCCATCCATATCCAGGAACACTGTTTCGATTTGATCCCAATTCAAACAGCGATTATTATTCATCAGGTTTTTGTTTGTCGTTTATTAAAAATAATTTATTTAATCTGTCATAAAGTGTAGCAATGTTTGCTAGTAATGAGCTAAAAATTCTAAGCAGTGAAATCAATCAGATTGCACGCGAAGCAGGAAAAATTGTCCGCCAATACTTTCACACGTCTTATGATGTGGAAATGAAAGATGATAAATCTCCGGTAACAACGGCAGATTTAGCTGCCAATGAGTATATTGAGCAGCAATTGGCGAGTATCACCCCAGATATTCAGCGAATTTCTGAAGAATCTGAAAACACTGGCTATCCAGAACGCAAACATTGGGATACTTTCTGGCTAATTGATCCTCTAGACGGCACCAGAGAATTTATCAAAAATAGACCTGACTTCACCGTTAATATAGCGCTCATTCAAAACAGCCAGCCAATACTTGGCTGCATCTACTTACCGATTGCTGATCAATTATATTACGCAACCACTGGAGATAACGCTTATCGGTGTGATCAAGCAAATGCACCCATCACGATTAATGTCTCGTCTCCACCTAGTTCAGTACCTCGCATTTGTGGCAGTCGTGCACACCCTAGTAAGGCTATGCAGAAATTTTTAGCCAATGTGGGAGAACACCAATTAATCGCAAGAGGAAGCTCTATTAAATCCTGCATGGTTGCAGATGGTAGCGCGGATATTTACCCCAGGTTTGGCCCCACCTGGGAATGGGATACAGCTGCCGCTCAATGCATTGTTGAACAAGCGGGAGGAAATATAACTACCCTGGACCTGCAAGCATTAACTTATAATAAGGAGTCATTACTCAATCCATCGTTTCTTGCTTTTGGAGATAAAGCAACTGATTGGAAAACATATATTACTTCATAAGTATCATCATGCTTATATTCAAAGTTATCTCTAAGCTACCATTTTGCTTATTATATTTTCTCTCAGATATCTTATCTTTTTGTTTATTTCATATTGCACGCTATAGACGAAGTATCAGTTATAACAATATTCGAAATTCCTTCCCCGACAAAAATGATGCTGAGATAAAAACAATACAAAGATCAGCTTATCGACATCTAACCGATTCTTTTTTAGAAATTATTAAGGCAGCGACGCTTACTAATGATGACCTTCAAAGCCGTGTGACATTGAACGGTTTTTCTGAAATACAACAACTCGTCAATAGCGGTCAGTCAGTACTATCTTTAAGTGCTCACACGGCACCCACGGAGTGGGTAGTATTTGCCACACATTTAAAATGTCATTGCAATATCGACCCAGTATACAAACCTGTGCACTCAAAAAAGCTAGACCAATTCATTTTCGATGTCCGCTCACGTTATCAAAGCACACCAATTCCATATAAAACTCTTGCAAAAGATATTGTACTGAGAAAAAATGTGACTAGATGTATAGCCATACTAGCGGACCTGGAGCCCAGATCACGTGATCAATCAATTGAACTCGACTTTTTAAACCAGCCCACTCGGTTTTTTCTTAGCACTGAACGTATCGCTAAATTAACCAATTTACCTGTGTTCTTTATCGCCATAGAACAAACAAAAAGAGGCTATTATCAGGCAAGTGCACACAAGCTAAGTGATAGCCCCAAGGACTTGGAGTCGGATATGCTTACTCGCGAGTATGCAAAATGCGTTGAACAACTAATATTAAAAAATCCTGCTGCATGGTTATGGACACACAAACGATGGAAGCATAAAACTACCTCATAAATGGCGGTAAATTGCCATCCAGATACCAACCACCTGAGTCTTTATCTTTATACCAAATTTGTTTATCTCGAATATCATGTAGGTTATTGACCCGCTCATGATAATAAGATATTTCAGCAGTAATCGTTGCTTCATCTTGCTGCTCATTTAACACCATTGAAGCCACTTCGTATTTAGTGACTCTGATTTCATTCAGCAATTCAGAATTAACGACCACGCTACTACCGTCTCTTAATTTAATATAAGCACTGGCATCATCGTAAGCCTTCCATCGAATCAATTTACCATAGGCTTTAGCCTTGGAACGTAGTGTTTCTGCATCCTTAGAAGGATTACTGTTACAAGCTGTTAAAACTGTCACTGACAATAAACATGTTATTAATATTAGTAGCGTTTTATTCATGGAGGCATCCAATTTTTGATTCATAACAATTTAATCTTAAATTTCATTAATGACCAGTATTTTTCTGTTCTGCTAATTTTTGTATCGCAGGATAATCTAACTTCCCGGTTCCCAGCACAGGAATTTGTTTTACATGCAGAATTTCTCTTGGCACCATAATTTCTGTGCCACCTTGCTCGGATATATATTGCTGCATAGATTTCCTGTCTGCATTCTCACAAGTGGTAACCAACACTAGTTTTTCACCTTTACGTTCGTCTGCTATTGCACAGATACAATGTTGATGTTGCGGCCACAAACTTGCCACCCAGCCTTCTACTTGGGTAAGCGACACCATTTCACCGCCTATTTTCGCAAATCGTTTGGCGCGTCCTAAGATACTAATAAAGCCTTCATTATCAATATCAACAATGTCTCCAGTGTCATGCCAGCCATCGTTGACGGGCTCCAACATACCTGGATTTTCAGCCCTCAAATAACCTAACATTATATTATTCCCTCTCACCCAAAGGCGTCCACCCCGTTTAATCCCTGTCACTGATTCTAACTTGGTTTCAATACCAGGAAACATTCTTCCCACCGTGCCAAATTTGCAGTAACTATAATTATTAATACTCAGGGCGGGCGAAGTTTCTGTAACGCCATACCCTTCAAATATTCGTACCCCAAATTTTGTCATCCAATCTTCTCTGGTGGAAGTCTTCAACTTCTCCGCACCTGCAATCACATAGCGTGTGAATTGAAAATCTTCTGGATCACCATGTGTCGCATAACCACTTAGGAATGTATCCGTGCCGAATACCACGGTTGATTTTGTATCGTATACAAGCTCAGGCACAATTTTATAATGCAGCGGCGACGGATATAGGAATGTTTTAATCCCACTAGAGATTGGTAATATCAAACCCACCCCTAATCCAAACGAATGAAACACTGGCAATGCATTAAAAAATTTGTCCTTTGATGAGAAATCTAAACAAGACTTCACTTGGGCTTGATTTGATAATAGATTTTTGTGGCTAAGCACTACGCCCTTAGGAGATCCCTCAGAGCCTGAGGTAAACAATATCACCGCTGGTTGATCGCATTCAGGCTGATTGGCAAATAAACCAATCTTGGTTTTAGTCATGATTATGCCAAGTAACTTATCTAGTAACCCAATTTGCGCTTTTACATCCTCCAAATAAACTACATTTACCTTCTCTAACAGAACTTTTTCTAATTCCTCTAGCTGACCTAGCTCAATAAATTTACGCGAAGTAATGACTGTATTAATCTTTGCTGTTTCTAATGCAGACACCACACTCTTTTTACCCACCGTAAAATTCAACATGGCTGGTACTGCACCCAAGCTTTGCAGTGCATAGAACGTCACTACGGTGGCAATAGCATTTGGCAAAAACATGCCTACATACTCACCTTTTGATACATTATTAGACAGCACCCTGCCCAGAACCACGCTACCCAACAATACTCGACCTAACGATATTGGATTGCGCTCTATATCTTCAAGTACTTCTAGATCCGCCCCATAAATCTTCTGAGACTTACACAATGTCTGGTATAAAGTGTCTTCATTACAGCTGGTGCGATACATCATATCGGTCATGACATCGTACACTGTTCTTCTCAGCGCTAACTTTCTTGCACCCCCGCGAATTTCAGCGGGTATATTGATTGCCACTGGCGGGCAAATAGTAATGGTGATTTTTGGAAAAAGCCTTAGCTTAACCAAGCCTTTCAAACGACCAAATTTAGTATATTGCGCACCATCAATTCTCACTGGGATTAACTTTGCACCGCCTAATTCGGCAATTTTTCCCGACCCCTCATAAACCTTCATCAAACTGTCGTTATCAGTAATCCTACCTTCAGGGAAAATAACCACTTTCCTTCCATTGCGCAGCATTTTAATTAACCCTTTCACTGCCATAGGCTGACTAGCATCGAGTGGATACATCTCAAAAAACTGGGTGAATATCTTTGCCCACCACCTCTTGTTGACATCAGAGTTGATCGCAAACACTGGTAGTTCTGGCATATAGCTCATCAACAAAGGTCCATCCAAAAATGACGTGTGGTTTGCTACTACGACATACGGTTTTTCGTCATTTGGATAATTATCTAAGCCTTTCACCTCAACTCGATATAACAATTTAAGAATAATTCGGCCTAATGTTCTCAAGGATTGCTTTGGTATGATTTTCATAATATATATCGCTACAAAAAAATTAAGAATGGCTAACATCCAAAATAAATCTGGAATTTCAAACTGGCTACTTAATACGGCTATCACTAGTATTGACGCCACCACCATAAACATCGCGTTTGATATATTATTTGCCGCAATTGTACGCGAGCGCAGTTTGTCTTCAACACGCTTCTGCAATAATGTATACAGAGGAACAATATAAAACCCTGCTGCTACAGACAATAACAACATATCTACTAGTATTCGCCAATGCTGGGAGTTTTCTAAAAATGTAGTAATTGTATATAGACTTGCTTGTGAAGACTGCCCAGCGACGCTATTCAGTGACAGATACAAATCTAAGCTGAATAATGACATGGCAATTCCTGCAAATGGAACAAAGCGCGCACTAATCTCACCTGCAAGCACCACGCTGCATAGCAATGAACCCACACCAATGCCTATAGTGAACATCACTAACATCAGCACTGCTACCTGTTCATTGGCAAATAATACAGTCGCTGTCAGCGGATTTAATTGCGACTGGATGACATAACCAAGAAACCAAAACCATGATATGCCGAATATCACGCGCCTAATTTCCCAGTGCTTTAAACCCAATGAGTAAACTTCATATGTTTGTTTAAACACATTTACTCCCAGCGCCAGCCTTGGATTCGCGCTCTCAACTTTCGGAATGAAGAAACTTGCAAACCACCCTATCCCTGCACTGAAAAGTAACACTACTGAAATGGTGGTCGCTCCAAATTCGCCCAAAATCAATAGTCCTCCAACGATAGTGCCCAGCAATATAGATAAAAATGTGCCAGCTTCTACCAAAGCATTTCCAGAAAGTAACTCATCATCTGCTAGCAACTCAGGCAGAATCCCATATTTTGTAGGTCCAAATAACGCTGACTGCAATCCGGTAAAACACAAACACACAAATAGCAACCAAACAATATTATTCATCAGTGCATAACATGCCGCCAAAAGAATTATCAACTCAAATGCTTTTATGTATCGAATTAATCGATGCTTCTCATATTTATCAGCAAGTATCCCTCCAAACGCAGAGAATAAAAAGAAAGGTAAAATAAATATCCCTGCCGCAGCCATATTCAATATAGACGCTTCGACCCCTATACCTTCAGCAAACTTGTAGGTGATTAATATTAATAACGCGGATTTAAAAACGTTGTCGCTAAAGGCCCCTAAAAACTGCACTAAGAATAAAGGTGTAAACCGCTGCGACTTAAATAGCTTTAATAATTCACTCATTTTACTTTTCACCTATTTGCAGCATATTTTTTACGGTTTTTTTAATTAATTTATGATGTTCATATAACTCACCATTGAGTCTTGCATATATTTTATTAGTTGCTATTTGATGTACCGCGCCCATCACCATTGCTGTCATTACTTTTACATCAAATTGATTTAGCTCTCTTGCCTCAATAGCTTCTTTTATTATTTTAAATATCACCGTATATGGCGTAAGTAATTCTTCGCCAATTCTTTTCATGTGCGTGTGTTGTGATGTGATGTAATAACGAAACATAAGCCAATCTTCATCGGCCATCTTCAAGAAGCAGCTAACTAATGAGTCAATTTTATTAGTAATACCTTTTTCATCTTCAACTGACTGCTGCAATTGAGTCGCCAGCTGTTGGTGGTAATCTACAAACACTTGCCAGGCAAGCTCATCTTTACTTGGGAAATAACGATAAATTGATCCTTCTGCGACTGAAGCCAATGCCGCTATTTCTCTAGTTGTCGTCTTAGCGACGCCCTGCTCTATGAATAAATCTACTGCGGATTTAACGATCTTATCGCGTGTGCTCATTATATTTAATCTGGGGTAACAACAGACTAAAATTGTAAGTGAGTACTCACTCATTTACAATCATTACCTTCTCTGCATAATTTATCAGGCTTATAATAGGGTTAAGTTATTAATTTTATTGGAATTCACGCCTATGTATGTAGTCACAAATCGAGTTTTTGTCCACCCTGACTGGCACTCAGAATTTGAAACACGCTTTCAACAGCGTTCTGGCCAGATAGATAAACAACCTGGCTTCAAATCTATGCAAATACTTAAACCACAGTCAGATGACTTTCCATATATTGTCTATACAGAATGGGATGATGAGGCTGCATTTAATAGTTGGGTGGGTAGCGATGACTTTAAGCTTGCCCATCAAAACCCAATGCCAGAACAGGCTTTTACCAAGAAGGGCGCGTTAGAAAAACATACCATCATTATTAATGCTGGCAAATAATTCGATGATTAAGTTCAGGCTAATTCGCCCAGCAAATACTCGCTAGTTTGATCAGCGACTTTAATGACAGCGACAGAAGATTCTATATTTCGTTGAGCTTGCTTAACTTCGATTAATCCTGCTGTAATTGAATTGCCATTTGGCGAAGTAGTAGTTGCTGTCGCTACTTGATGGGATGCACGCCCAAACTGGTCGACGCCACCTTGAACACCTTGCAGCCCTGCTTGCAAAATAGCATCAGACATATCTATCCTCTTATATTTTTATGCTATAGGTAATTCCTGTTATATAGCTATCTGTCAATAGATGAATAACTTCAGTCGAAATCACTCGAAATGCCAACTCCATCACAAGATTCATTAATGAATATACTAGTTAACGAACATATCGGCGCAAAAATTCTAAGACGTTATCTTGTACGTTTTGATCTTCTAGTAACTCATGGCGCACACTTAATTTTCCATTCGAGAATACTATCGATTGACTCCCGTTACTGTCATTCATATAGGCACCACAATCACCTCTGGTCCAGCTATTTTGGAACCAGGGATCGCCGCTAGCCACTAATGACAGTACCGGTTCATCACTCGGAGCATTAATACCGTTATATTCGTACCAGCCTGAGTGACAAGTCCAAGCTTCTATGACGCGAGCATTAACTGATTTATCTTTTTGTTTTGATGAATAGGTAGCCGTGGTAATACCACCCTGACTATGGCCAACCAAAAACACATTATTTTCATCCACCCAATTAAGTTGTTTAGCTTTTGTAATCGCATAGCCCGCATCATGTTGCCGCATTGTAAGCGTGCCACGATACATTCCACCTTTTGAAGAGTATGCATCACATGACTGTGGGTATTTTTTGCGTGCAAAACTAATAGGCGCAATGACTGCAAATCCCGACTTGGCAAAAATATTTAATCTTGTATATGTGCCTTGCCATACACTAGCGCAACCATGCAGATATATAATCGTTGGGTATTTATTGGATGAATGAGTTAACTGCTTAGGTAGTTCTGCCATTACCGCACTAAGATAAGTACCATCAGATTTCGGAATGCGCACTAATGCTGTATCCCAGGTGCGTTGCATTTCATTGATATTTGACCAATCAGACTTGGTCATTTTATTTGGGGCGGTAAATATTTTATCTATATTACTAAAGCCATTTGCTTGAAGTGTTTGCCCTGCACAGAGCAAACAACAACATATAAGCAATACTAGTTTTATAGGCACATCACTCATTATATAATTAGCCAAAGTAACTTATTTAGTAAGGATACGATAGATTATTAATAATAATATCGCCCCGCCTGTCGCCAAACCAATGCTGACCAAGTTAAACCCAGTGACACTACCCAAGCCAAGTTGGGTGCCACAACAAAGCCGCCAACCATAGCGCCAGCGATACCTAATACCATTGGTTTGGCGACAGGCGGGGCGATATTATTATTAATAATCTATCGTATCCTTACTAAATAAGTTACTTTGGCTAATT
>PVMS01032066.1_pt1 | contig 15260 bp, 10 predicted proteins | sample 1853461 | NCBI WGS metagenome assembly PVMS01 (sample SAMN08582032, study PRJNA380276) | Marine sediment metagenome, whole genome shotgun sequencing project. | isolation source: ocean sediment barecode stripped | collected 2017 | reverse complement strand
GCCGAACCATGGAGTGGAGGATACAATCTCGACTGTTTTTCAGATATTAAATGGACATAATTTAATGATAAAATCAGAAATAGAGTAAAAGGTCAAAATCCTAATGATGGACTTGGATTCATCTTTGGAAAATGGTTTGGTGATAATGATCAGAAAGCATTACAAAGATTCGCAACGGGTTCCTTGCGTAAAAACGGCGGTCAGTATTTGGATGTCGTACACAACGTAAATTATCTTGAATCGCATGATGATCATACTTTTGGAGATTTTGTTCGAATTGGTAATGGAGATATTAAAGAACATGATATCATAAACAATCGGGAAGAAAATACTAAGTTAACTCAAAAACAATTAGCTTTAAATAAATTGGGTGCTATGTTCTTATTCACAAGCCAGGGAATTACTTTTATGCATGAGGGACAAGAATGGGCACGTTGTAAAGTGATTGCTAATTCTGAAGTACACGATGAGCAAATTAGCCAAATTGACCATAACTCCTACAATAAAGATAACGAAACCAATTGGTTAAGTTGGGATGAGATGGAACTCAATTCCGAATTAGTCGATTATTACAAAGGATTGATTCAATTGCGGAAAGAGAATCCTGAATTCCGCCACTCACAACTGGATGATTTTGAATTCTATGATGTGGGGGAACAAGTCGCTTTAGCATATACATTGCAGGATAAATTTATTGTCGCATTAAATGGTGACCCTAAAAATAATTTGGAATTAGATTTACCAGATGGAGACTGGAAGATATTAGTTGATAGAAATGAAGTAAATCTTGAGAGTCAAATTAATATATCAAATAAACTAAATGTCGAACCGACAAGCGGAGTTGTATTGATGAAGAATTAATTTATTTCACTTAATACCGCGAACGGTCATTTAAATAAACGTTTGTAACATAATCAATTCCATGCATAATAACTCCTTAATAATTATTTAGTTGACCAACCATCTGGTATCTCTGTCCGGGCAGGTACAACTATAATGCCATTACGAATGGCACAGTATTCTAAATCAGCTTCTTCAATATTATTACGATTTTCCAAAACAACATTTTTACCGATTTTTACATTTTTATCAATAATTGCTCTTTTTATTACTGTATTATCACCAATCCCACCAAAGACATCAGCGCCTATTCCATCATTGGAATAACTATCTGCTCCATTGTGAACAACATGGTCTAATTCAACACCATCACTAATAATACTACGTATTCCAACGATTGATCTTTTGATTTTAGCTTTGCCTATACGACAACCTTCGTTAATTATTGACGATGTAATATCTGCACCTTCAATCTTGCTACCGGGGAGAAAACGTGGGTGAGTAAACAGTCGATGTTTTTCTTCGTAAAAATTAAATTCTGGAACTGGGTTAGTTAAGGCTATATTTGCATTATAATATGCGCCAATTGTACCAATATCTTCCCAATTGCCATCAAATTTATAAGCAGAGGTTTTGAATTCTTTCATTGTAGCAGGAATTATATTTTTACCAAAATCATTACCTTCAAATTTCAATGCTTTATCTAACACATCTTTTCTATAAATATAAATTCCCATTGAGGCTAAAACATATTCACCCAATTCAGATTTCTTTATATATGGTTTTATTTGTTCCCTATTAGGTTTTTCAATGAAATCTGTTATGTTGTCATTACCATCTGTAGCCATAATTCCATAGCGACCCGTATCTTCAATCGGTACCGGTATTGTAGCTATTGTTAATTCAGCATTAGAATCCAAATGGTGTTGAAAAAACTTGCGGTAATCCATATTATATAAATGATCTCCGGCTAAAATTAGAAAATTTGAAGAGGACATCTTGCTAAAACGACTCCAATAGGATCTGACAGCATCGGCTGTACCTTGAAACCAATCGGCGCTTTCTAATGTTTGCTGTGCAGCAAGAATTTCGATTACTCCTTCGGTAAACATATCAAATTTGTATGTCTGAAAAATATGTCTATGTAGTGAAGCAGTGTTCACTTGAGTAAGTATATAAATATTTTTAATATGTGAATTAATACAATTACTAACCGGGATATCGATTAGTCGATATTTTCCTCCAATAGAAACAGCCGGTTTTGCACGGTATTGGGTAAGCGGATACAGCCGCTCACCACGCCCACCGCCCATAATGATTGCAGAAAGATCATGTCCAATGTTCATGGTTAATTTTCCTCTAAAATTTGTGTATACAAATTAAGGTATTTTTTGGCAGAGTTTGACCACGAATAATCCTTTTTCATAGCATTATTAATTAACTTTTTCCAAGAAATTTTTTCTTGATACATTTTTACTGCTTCTTGAATAGTTCTGACTAATTCTTTTGTGGTGTAACGATAAAATACGAAACCATTGCCATTTATTTTTGTATTGTGAGTAACTGTATCGGCTAACCCGCCGGTATTAAAAACAATTGGAATTGTACCATACCGTAGACTATAAATCTGATTTAATCCACACGGTTCATAGCGAGACGGCATAAGGAACATATCAGAACCGGCTTCAATAAGGTGTGCCATATTTTCATCGAAATAATTGTGAAAACTAATTTCATCGGGATATTTTTTTGTGATTTTTTGCAATGCAAGAGAGATTTTTGCATCTCCTGTTCCTAGAATCACCAGCTTTGCACCCGTTGCAACAATCTCATCAATAGAGTTAAGTATCAGGTAAAATCCTTTTGTTGTAACTAAGCGTGATATCATTCCAATAATCGGTTGAGTGGAATACTTCCAATTACATTTTTTCAGTAATAATCGCTTATTCTTATTTTTTCCTGAAATTGATTTGATCGAGAAATGATCTGTTAATAATGTATCAGTTTGCGGATTCCAAATGGAGTAATCAGCACCATTGATTATTCCACTAAATTTATCTTGATGAGCTATTAATATTTTTTTTAAACCGAATGACAGCCGTTCTTTCTTCAATAATTCATTTGCATAATTTGGACTTACCGTATTTAATGCATCACAATATTCAATCCCAATTGACAAGGAACTAAAACTCTTACGTCTTTTATCTCTGTTTTGAAAATCAGTAAAATGTAAAAGTTTTATTTCATCGAAACTGAACCATCCTTGATATTCTGCATTATGGATTGTCAACAAGGTGGGAATATTGATTTTTCTGTTTTTCAGCATCCAAGGGATTAATGCCGTATGGTGATCGTTACAATGAATCAGTTTGGTAGAAAAGAGGCCACGGTCGATTAAATCTATAACAATGTATTGTAAAAATAAAAATCGCTGAAAATTATCTGTATGTCCTTCACCGGTTACATCAGTGTATATTCCAGTTCGATTGAAAAAATGATCATTTTTTACAAAGAAAACATCAACACCGTTATCGGTTTTATATTGATATAGTTCATATTCAAAATGATTGTCTCCTAGTAGAATATTACCTTTTATATCGGAATATTTTATTGCATATTTTTTTTTGTCAATAACTGAATAGAAAGGTGTAATTACTGCGACTTTCTGCCCTTTTGTAGATATTTCTTTCAGTAAAGCACTAACAACATCAGCTAAACCACCAGCTTTTGAAAATGGTGCAACCTCAGCTGAAATGAATAAAACGTACATATCTTGTTTATTGAATAACTGAAGTTCTTCATCAATACTTTTTACACCTCTACCATTAAGTCTATCATGTAATTTGCGGTAGTGACCATATTCATTATCTGCAACTTCTCGCATGTTCCAAAATACTTGATACTGATAACCATTTAGTTCAGTATATATACCTTTATCAAAAATATCAGATATTCTGCGGATATATTCCAAACCGGATTTGTGTTCACGGAAAATTAGAAAATGATTTGATCCATTTGTTAAATCTAACCCCTCACCGATATTGGTTTGTTTTAAACTATCCAATATTTTATCTTTATAAGCTGATGAGAACCGTATCCAACCGACGGTATTTTCATGAGAATTATTATATAATACTAAAACCCGTTCGTTTCCAAAATGATTGGAATAAGCAAATACATTTTCGTTTACACTCCCTTCGGAATTAAAATAATCGTATAAATAAAAGTTTTCGACACCAGAGAACAAATAGCGCTTGTGCATAAGAGGGGAAATATCGTATTTGTGACGCTCTATCAATGCATGATCGGGATGTTCATCCCAATATGCTTTACGATATTCCATACCGTATTTTTCTTCGAAACCTTCAATTTGACTGTGACCAAACATTGGTAAACCAGGCATAGTTACCATTAGTAAAGTAACTCCAAAATACTTATCGTCTCTCCCAAATTGTTTGGCAGCAGTTTCTTCATCAGGGTTGTTTAAAAAATTCACGAATCGCTTTAATATTTCCGGGTCAAATTCTAAAGTTTTCTTAATTGTGGTGCGGTAGTCGGTGTTGCGCTCCATTTTCAGCATATTCATAAAGGCGCTGTTATAAACGCGATGCATTCCCAATGTCCGGACAAAATAACTTTCCATCATCCAAAATGCCTCGGCGAGTAATAATGTATCCGGTACTTCCACCGCTACGCGATCAACTACTTCTCTCCAAAACTCATACGGTATTCTTTGATTAAATTCGTTCCTCGATAATCCAAATTCCGCCCGCGATGGGATATCACTCCCTGTCCCCGGTTCAGGATACCAAAGTCGTTGTAAATGTTTTTTGGCGAGTGTCATAGCAGCATCAAATCTGATAATAGGAAAATTTCGTGCTACATGCAAAATTGTTTGGATTACCGTTTCCCTAACTTCCGGATTAAGATAATCTAATTGGGCGGTATCATTCCATGGCATTGCAGTCCCATCATTACCGTGATAAATATATTTTTCAGCACCCGTCCAATGATCAACGCGCTTGAAAACTACTGCAGCATCTTGCTGTGAATAATATTTATCTTCGATATAAATTCCAACCCGTTCATCTTGTGACAAATTCTGTCCATTGAACGTATAGGACGGATATGGCGAATAATTTAACGAAAGGAACCAATCGGGATGTTCAATTACCCATTCAGAATCAATTCCGGTGTGGTTTGGCACCATATCGCTCGCCATTCGAATTCCACGTTGCGAACATCGGTGCTGTAAATTGTGAAACGCATCCCACCCACCAATATCATTAGCAATTTCATATCCCATTAAGGAATATGCGGATGCCTCTGCCTCGGGATTTCCACACATTCTCTTAATTTCTTTTGATGCTTTACTTCTTTCCCATAATCCAATCAGCCATAAAGCAGTAAAACCATATTCTGTTAATTTATCCAATTCTTCATCGGGGATATCATTTAGATGTATAATATTCTTTTGATATTGTTTGGATAATTGATCCATCCAAACGTAAACATTTTTAGCTATCATAACAACCTTAGCCATCCATTCGCGATCAGGACTAAATCGCTCATATTCATCTTCACCAAAGTATTCAGGAACTTTTATCTCACCAGGACCAAATCCATGTGATTTTTTTTCTTCTGATATAAAATCTAGAGCTTTTAATATATTTTTTAAGAAATCACCTAATAAATCCCCCCAATTATCACGGATATATTCTAATTGTTTTTGAAGTGAATTTGGTTCAACTATTGCTGGCATTCTAAGCAAATCAATTAAGTTTTGATTATCAGAACCAAATGGTGGCTTAGAATCAAAATATTGTTTCAAACCATCCATTATACTTAGATATTTGGTATTCTTGCTTAAATATTTATCATCAAATAACTCTTGGAATGGTTTAAAGACCGGATTTTGGTTTTCTAACCAAAGCAATATTAATTCTTCTACTACTAGTTCACGATTTGGAATCCCATCAGTATTGCTAATTAAAAATGATTTGGGTGTTTTTACTTTACTAAAAACATCATTTGACGGGAATTCTTCGATATACTTTTGAAATGATTTTTCAAGTTTATCTTTTTGTATTTTTTCAGATAAATATTTAATAGCATCTTTAAATAAATCTGAATTATTTTGTTTTTTATAGAGAGAAATCACATAATGAATACTTTCATGAATTAACCCTAGCGCATTTAAATCGCTAGCGTAAAGCGGATTATCTCGATCTTTATTCAATAATTGGGTAACAATTCGGATTGTACTAAAATCATTAAGTACAACTTCCCCGGACAATTGAAATAAGGATTTATCTATATTATATTTTGTACGAGCGGTTCTTGAAACATGAAAATCTCGAGTAGGAAAAAATTCTTCGGGCTTTTTAGATTTCAATAAAATACTTCCAAATTAATTTATAGTTTATAATACTTATCTTGGTAATCCTTTATCATTCTGTATGCTGTAAAGTTTACTCCGGTTTTAATTGATTCAACCATTAAAGATACCCATTTATCTTGATCATCATAGAATGTATGAATTACTTTGTTTTCTAATAATTCATACAAATGATTTGCGTCGGTTTCGTCATCAACAACTTCCGGATTTCCTATTCCCCATCCATTCACATCATGTTTGCAGGCTTCTGCCCACCAACCATCTAAAATAGATAGATTTGGAATTCCATTCAATGCGGCTTTCATTCCACTTGTGCCCGATGCTTCGTTCGGTCTGCGCGGCGTATTTAACCAAACATCTACACCTGAAGTGATTATTCTGCCAAGCCATAGATTATAATTTTCAAGATATACTACTTTAATTGTTCCGAACAGCTTCTTGGCATTTTGAATTAAATTATAAATTATACTTTTCCCATCATCGTCAGCAGGATGCGCTTTCCCAGCAAAAATAATTTGTATTTTACCTTTTCCTATTTCAACCAAGCGTTCAAGGTCATTAAATATTAAGCTCGCCCTTTTATATCTCGCGGCTCTACGCGCGAAACCGATTGTTAAAACGTCGTTAGATAGTGCCATCTGAGTCTGAGAATTAGCATAACCCAATAAAAAATCCTTTTGACTTTGATGTGCTTTAACCAATTCTTCCGGTAAAATTGCACCGATATTTAACAAACGATTTGGATCCTTTCTCCATCCGGGTAGTCGATCATCAAAAACTTCACGAAATTCTTTACCAATCCAATATGGATGATAAACACCATTTGTAATATGTCCAATTTTATAGTCAGGGAATTGTTCTTGTGCCACTTCACCATGCAGTTTAGATACGCCATTCGCAGAACGACTGAAATGTAGTCCTAATTCGGTCATATGCAAACGTCCATTTTGTATTGAATTAATCTTACTTAAATCTTCCCATAAAAGACCGTCTATTAATCTTTCACAACGTTCAATAGCAAACTCATCGTGGCCCGCTGGAACTGGAGTATGTGTTGTAAAATGACATCGTTTTCGAACTTCATCGTTATTTCCGTTAAATTTTCTCAATAATTCCATTACAATAAATGAGGCGTGCCCTTCATTCATGTGATAGGTTTCAATATCATTATATTTCAATTTTTCTAAAAGTTTTATTCCACCAAATCCCAATATAGCTTCTTGTAAAATACGATGATCTTTATCGCCGCTATACAACCGCATAGTGATAACTTGGTCGTCATGGAAATTTTCCTCAACATTTGTATCAAGAAAATAAATTGGTATTTCATAACCGGTTAATCCAATGTAACGATATTCATAAACTTGAATCCACACATCGCGTTTACGTAATGGTAATGTAAATTTAATGGGTAATTTTTTAAGCAACGGATTCGGGTCAAATCGTGGATAAACCTCTGTCTGATTTCCATCGTCATCAAGGCGCTGTTTAAAATAACCTTCCTTGTATAACAATGTTATAGCACACATAGGCAATTCAGCATCAGCAGCAGCTTTAATGTGATCTCCCGCTAAAACTCCCAATCCGCCACTATACGTCGGCAATTTTGCCGAAATTCCGATTTCAGCGCTAAAATATGCAATCTTCGTCATCGTATCTTTCATAATTCTTTAACAATAATTTTAAATTCAAAAATTTTCTTTTCATTTGGTCTAAGATCGATTTTCCAATTTGGCATTATTACTGAACTTTGATATACTTTTTCTAAACCCGCTTCACTTCCTGATACTGTAAAATTGGGATATCTCCATAATCTCGCGGGTTTTATGAATTTGGTTTCGAGAGAAAATTTATCAAATTCGTTTATTATTTTAATGGATTGTATTTGCTTTTCAATTCTGGATGAGTCCATATAATATTTTGATGGTTTTTTACCGTTTATCATATAGTATCGATCATCGGCATGACCACCTAAAAGTGAAAAATTTAACTCACAGGCATATAAGCCTGATAAATTTTTTGTCCCTTTATTGATCAATTCAATATCAATATCTAATATATTGGATTTCAGATTCAATGTTTTCTTTATTTGTATAGGTATCTCAAAAGCCGTGTTGATACCTATTAATACAATATTTTTCTTTTTAGAAATATTAAATCCAAGTTCAGATAAATTACCTTTATCAGGGATGTTACTTTGCACTGTTTTAAGGGAGGTCCCGGTTGGTAAAAAGTGATCGATCAGCATGTATCTTGGTGATTTATCAACATGGAGATATTTTTCAAGGTTATCTTCTTTCGCAACCACTTGATTGTGTATAGAAACACCAGTTATCTGTTTGGTAGAAGTCTTTTTAATATCCCTATGATAGCTCTCAGGTTCTTGATGCATTGTATTTAATATATTAAAATTCTTCGATAAAATATCAAACTCACGAATGCAGCCGCCTTTTGCACTAGCAATAATCTTGATCTTATTAGATAACAAATCGACTTCTTCAAATCCATCATTATCAATATCAAAAGTCCCGATAAAGGGCGGCAATATTTTACTGACTTGTTGATCAGCTGCTATCAAATTTTGATAAATACCGTGGCGCAAATGTGGTAAATAAATTCCTCCAAATACACCATGCCAATAAGCACAATTACATTGCGCCCTCCAAATATGATCTTGAATCTCCAGTCTTTTTTTCTTGGTGAATTTTTGTTTTTGTTTCATAAAAATAAATGACAAATCGGTTACTCTTTTTTGCATCCAATTCGATTCATCATATAAATTTTGAAAATTACGCCACATTCCTCCGCGCAAAAATTGTCTATTATTTTCAATTTCACCGGTACTTTCAAATCTGTGGACTAAGTCAGAAAATTGTTCGCCCTGATTTGCGGGAAGTGTCCATTCGCTCATCTCAAAATAACTTACCGTCGGTAAATAGATTCTTCCTTTCGGTCTATTCGATTGAAAATACTCATGAAAAGTTGTGGTTTTCAGCCAATTACTATTTTCATTCAGAGCTTGAAAGAACCTGTCCAACCATTGATTTTCTCCAAAACAATTTTCATGTGTTCCTGGCCATACGCCGAACTTTTCGGCATCATCAGCCATTACAATTACCCGTTTGCCATCAACCGATGCGATAGATTTCAAATAATCAATTGTTTCTGAAGGTTCTTGAAATGGTATTGCGTAGCGCAACTTTTGGCTAATGGGGAAAATGCCAATACGGGCATCTTGTTCATCTGTAGTATAATAACCATCCAAATCTATGATCTGTTTGCCGGCAGAAAGAAAGTGAAAATCATCTACGGCAATATAATTAATCCCCGCTTTGCTAATTTGTTTGGCAAGATGCGGTTCCCATACTCTCTCTGTGAGCCAAATTCCCTTTGCATCATACTTGAACCGTTTACTGATATACTTATTTAATTTTTTTATCTGACCGATTTTATCATGGTCGGGAATTACCGCTAAAATAGGTTCATAAAATCCGGCGCTCAGTATTTCAATGTTTCGCTCTGCGACTAATACAGCCAAATCATCTAAATACTCAGGATGATTATCCTCTAACCATTCCAATAATGAACCGCTGATGTGAATGACTATTGCAATGGAAGGATATCGTTTTAACGTATCAATAAATGGTTTATAACTTTTTTGGAAAGCATCTTCAAAAACCCAATCGAAATTTCCTACAGGTTGATGTAAGTGGATTCCAAAAATAAATTGTACTTTATTCAATTCCTGCTCCATTAAAATCAATATTCTTTGGATCAGTACTCATTTTCTTTTTTAATATGTTGTAACTGCTGTCAACAATAACGCCAAGAAGTTTTATTCCGCCTAAATCAATCCCAATTTTATTTTTCTTCATGCTAAATATTACATTTAATAAAATTTAGTATTCACTGAAAAGTTTCGCCAATGTATAAATCACCGACTAAATAATAATCAAGATTTGTATTATAAGAAATATCCTGCAACTGCTCGTTGGCTAATTTTTCAGATATAATTTGCAATATATCGCCATGTGGTCTGAATATCCGCCAAGTAAATTATCGCCAACCCAAAAACGGAACGGATAATCTTTAAAATCGCCTTCCTGTTGGCGATATTTGTTCTTATTTAGCACTTTTACAGAACCCGGTAGTAGTTCCAATCCTCTTTCATCGATTAATCCCTTGCTCAAAATAAACTGGTCAATCACATTATCAATTCCACGATATTTATACGTTCCTCCATTCTCAACACCCATGACATGCGCCATCGGATTCCACAATTGATAAAGATTTTCAGCCACTTCTTCACTATCAATTGTCGAATTTAACACATCCTGTACTACCACCCCTAGAGGATCTTCATTAAAATCGCCCATCAAAATGATATTGGCATTTTCATCTTCCATCAAAATTTCATCAAGTGCTTTTCTTAATATATTTGCGGCTACTGATCGCCGACGAGTGCCACGCTCCAATCCGCTATAATTGGATGGCCAATGATTAACAAAGATATGCAAAGTTGCATCATCAAATGTCCCTTTTACATACAAAATATCTCTCGATGGATCTTCATCATCAATAGGTATTTCGATTGGATATGAATCTACTACTGTAAATTTTTTGGCATTGTATAAAAGTGCTGTATCAATTCCACGTAGATCTGGAGATTCATAATGCACGATTGAATAATTTATTTCAGGATATTTCTCGTTCAACATCTCTAAAACCTTACGGTTTTCTACTTCACACAGACCAAGAATATCGACGTTTAAGTCGGAAATTACTTCTGTCATGTGGTCTAGCTTCATATCTAAAATCTCTTGTGTAACCAATTTTTGACCACCGAGGGAAAATTCATCATCATTTTTTAATGGATCATTTTCTAAATCAAATAAGTTCTCAACATTCCAAAATCCGACATTTATTGTATGATTAGATTTATCACAACCAATAAGTAATATTGTTATTAAAGTCATTATGAATATTTTTTTCATTTATTTCTCCAATTGTATGAAACTTTTTTTAAATAATAGCGTAAATTCACATGCGGAGTGAGCAAAGATCCTCAATAGTATACTACTCCCTACTATTGTCATTTTCTTACCTCCTTGGTTTGGTCATGCTCACTCCGCTTTTTTATTGTCCCCGAATTTTGTGAGATCTCATCAAATTCAGTTTTAAAATCATCATATTTATCAACCGGTAACACAATCAATAAATTTAATTTTTCTAATGTCATGTCGCCAATAATTTTACCATCATTCTGTTGCACCATGTTAGCAATTTTGCCAAAATATTGTAACGACGCACTAATTTGATACTGTGATTTTGGCACCCATTTATACAACACGCTTTTAGCGATGACTAATTCCGCAGTCGTTTTGTAGGCATTTATTAAACCTTGTTTGCCAAGTTTTACACCACCAAAAAATCGCACAACAAAAATACCACAATTCACAATATTGTGATGTTTAATGGTATTTAATATTGGCAATCCCGCACTCCCTGAGGGCTCACCTGCATCGGTGGAATTTTCGATTATTTCGTCATTACTACATAGCCGATAAGCCCAACAAATATGTCTCGATGCGGGGTGTTTTGATTTTAATGTTTTAACAAAACTATTAATATCTTGCACATTTTTAATCGGTTTAGAAAAACCGATAAACTCTGAACGTTTTACCTTATAAGTTACAGAATTTGAACTATTTAGAGTATAATTCAACTATCGCGAAATGATAATTTTACCGGAACACCGGAGAAATTGAATTGATTGTACAGTTCATTTTCAAGATATCGTCGATAAGAAGTTGAAATCAATTTTGGATAATTACAAAATACCGCCATGACCGGTGGTTCTGCATGAACTTGTGTAATAAATTTCAGTTTTATTGATTTACCTTGAGTAGAAGGTGCCGGATGTGCCGCGATTGTTTTTGCGAGCCATTCATTTAAGATTTTGGTATTAATTCGTTTCCTTCTAGCCTCATAAACATTCCAAGCGACGTCCAATACACTTGATACACGTTGATGAGTGAGTGCAGAAATGAACATTAACGGATAATGACCTAGACTTTTAAAACTTCCCGCAATCTCACGTTTATATTCTGACATCGTACTAGAATCTTTCTCAATCAAATCCCACTTATTTACAATCAATACTAATCCCTTACCCATCTGGACAACATAATCAATAATTGTTTTATCTTGACGGCAGAATCCCTTTTCAGCATCAATTAAAACAAGTACAACATGAGCTGATTCAGTCGCTTGGCGTGCTCTCAAAGTACTATAATATTCTATAGATTCAGTAACCTTGGATAATTTGCGCATACCGGCTGTATCCACAATTGTAATGTCTTTTCCATACCAAAGTAAATGGGAATCAATAGAATCGCGAGTCGTTCCGGCTATTGGAGTTACGATGGTTTGCTCCTTTTGAAGCAGAGCATTCGTCAAGGACGATTTACCGACATTAGGCATACCAACGATTGCAATCCGCATATTATCATCGTCATCCTTAGGTTCTACTGGATTCGTTAGATTTAATTTTTCGATTACTATTTCTAACAAATCACCGGTTGAGCGTCCGGATAATGCAGAAATGGGAACAATTGTTTCAATTCCTAGCTCATACCATTGATAAACATTTTCTTCTAAGTCTTTATAGTCACATTTATTAACGGCAAGAATACAATTTTTCCCTGTATCATGGATTATTTGTGCAAGTTCTCTGTCGCTTGATGTTGCATCTTCACGACCATCAACGATAAATAATATTAAATCTGCTTCTTCAACAGCTTGCTTAATTTGATTTCGAATAGGAGCATTGAAAATTTCCGCATCATTGGGTATAAAACCGCCTGTGTCAACAATATTGATATCATGTCCTTCCCAATCCATTTTACCGTATATACGATCACGAGTTATGCCCTCTTGGGCATCTACAATCGCTTTGCGGGCTTTTATCATTCGATTGAAAAATGTCGATTTTCCAACATTCGGACGACCAATTATTGCAATTAATGGAAGTTTTGTATTCATTATTTTTTCAATTTCATCTGCAAATTTACTTAACATATTTGTTTAAATAGATATGTTATGAAAGCATTTCACCTTGTAACTTTACTCAACATGATATTATTATTTTATTGAATTATTTATGGATTTTATGAGAATTAGTCATACAGTTTCCGCAATTGCAATTACTTTTATCACCGGAATAATTATATCTTGCAGTCTAAATCCTTCTGAAGAAGATCGCGGATCAATTATCGTAAATTTCCCGGACCCAAATTTTGAAACGTTGATCAGGGAAGTACTCGATATTCCTACTCGCGATATTACAATTCAAGACATGTGGACAATCGAACATTTAAGTGGAATTGGTAGGCATATTACCGATATTACCGGTATTGAATATTGTTCTGGTTTACACATTCTAAAACTCCAAGAAAATTATATAATAGATATCGGACCGCTAGCAGAATTGGTCTTATTGGATTTTATTGATCTACAAAACAACCAAATATCGGACATTAAACCATTAGTTGATAATACCGGAATTGGTCTTGGTAATGATGAAATACATCTGACAAATAATCCTTTAAGCGATGTATCGATTTTACAATTTAAACCATTAATTCAAGCTCGGGGGGTAAAAGTTTATTCCAATGCAATGCCCTCCCTACCTGGCTACTTAAATATTGTAGATCCTAATTTTGAAATAGTGATTCGTGAACACATTAATAAATCAACCGGAGATATCGTATCCACTGATTTAGAAACTATCACCAATCTCAATGCTGATAATAGAAATATACAAAATATTTACGGAATTGAATACTGCCTCAATCTAGACACTCTTAATATTAGCGAAAATTCCATATCGGACTTATACCCCCTTTCGAATTTGAATCAACTTACCATTTTAAATCTAAATAAAAATAATATTACTGATATTGAACCACTGAGCAGTTTAGGGTATTTACAATATTTGAATTTAAGCAGCAATAATCTAAATCATGTAAATGCTCTTACAAATCTAACGCAATTGAATATCTTATTTTTAAATAATAATAATATTCAAGATATCTCACCGTTTAGTAGTTTATGGAATTTAAAATATTTAGCCATTAGTGATAATCCGATTGTTAATTTTGAATCACTTACCGAACTGGACAATCTGGTGGAAATTGCATTAAATGATTTAACTCAGTTTGATTTTAGTGATATTAATGGTATGAGTAGTCTTCAAACTATATATTTGAACAACACACCAGTTATCAATCTAACTCTGATTGCAAATATTACCACCTTGCAATATGTTTTTATGAGGAATTGCGGTATCGATAATATTGACTCATTGGTTAATCTGACCAATCTGCGAAGGCTATATCTTAGAAATAATAATATTTCAGATATTACTGCTTTGGAGCAGCTATATGAATTAAACGAAGTTGAGTTGTGGGATAATAATATAACTAATATTCTGGCTTTGGTAAATAATTTGGGAATTAGTGGTGTAAATGACTACGTTTTCCTGAGAAATAATCCATTAAGTGAAACTTCAATAAACACGTATATACCCCAATTAGAGAATCGTGGTGTGCATGTTTATTTTTAGCCTTGAGCGGGTGAAGGGAATCGAACCCTCATATCCAGCTTGGGAAGCTGGTGTTCTACCATTGAACTACACCCGCACAATAATTTCAAATAATTACTTAATAATCATGTCTTATTGTAACATAATCACGCAAGCACTTGCCGAGCTATCTGCAAGTAATTCAACCCGCATTGCGGGTAGAATTTAACAATTGCAATAATCATTAAAGCTAAATTTTTCTTGAATGGGCTATACTTTGATTTATCAATGGTTTGTGGAATTCAACTATTTTAACATAGTCAATATTGTCGCTTAAATAGATTAGTATTTTTCTGCAAATCAAGCAAATGAGCATGTGGACAACTTGTGTATATATATTTTCTCACATTTATTTCTCGTCGGTAAAAGTAATATTTT
>PVMS01021883.1_pt1 | contig 15263 bp, 12 predicted proteins | sample 1853461 | NCBI WGS metagenome assembly PVMS01 (sample SAMN08582032, study PRJNA380276) | Marine sediment metagenome, whole genome shotgun sequencing project. | isolation source: ocean sediment barecode stripped | collected 2017 | reverse complement strand
ATGTGGATAATCTTTTAGACGGTCTTTGGAAATATCCACCAGGTTAAACAAATTTTTAACTTTTTCATTTATATCTATTTTTGACATTTCAGGATTATGGGTCTCTATGGCCTCAATGATCTGTTCATCAACCCTGATAACCGGATTCATGGCATTCATGGCAGCCTGAAATATCATTGAAATTTCTCTACCCCTGAAATCCCTCCATTGTTTATCATTGAAACCAGCAAGGTTGGAACCATTAAAATAGATATCACCCTGCAAAATAGAGGCATTCTCCGGCAAAAGGCCCATAAGAGTCATTCCAATTGTGGTTTTTCCGCACCCGGATTCTCCTACAAATCCAAGTGACCTGCCCTGTTCTATGGAAAAAGAGATATCATTAACCGCCTTTAACAAACCTGTTTTAGTCTTATATCCAACAGTTAAGTTTTCAACATTCAGCAGGGCCATATTATCTTTCCTCTTCTTCTTTTCTAAGTCTTGGATCAAGCACTTCATCCATTGCACGGCCTAACAGATAAAATGAGAGGGTCAGAAGGGAGATACAAACTCCCGGAGGTATCATCCAGTAAGGGGCCTGGAACATGTGGCCTGATTTCCAGACCCATTGAAGCATCATTCCCCAGCTTACCTGGCTTGGGTCACCAAAGCCTAAAAAGGATAAAGCTGCTTCCACGAGAATTGCAGATGTAACCCTGAAGGTCATGTATAAGAATGCCAGAGGCAGTACATTAGGCATAATATGTCTGAAAATAATCCTCATATTGGAGGCACCGGCCACCCTGGAAGCCTCAATAAAAGGCCTTGATTTCAACGAGAGGGTTTGTGATCTTATAATACGGGAGACTGCAGGCCACCTCATGATGGCAATGATAAAAACAATAATCCATATATTAAACTGGCCGAATAAAGATGCCAGTATCAACAAAATTACCAGGGAAGGCATAATCATAATTATATCTGCCATCCGCATGAGAATTACATCTGTCATACCCCCTGCATACCCTGATATCATTCCTATAACAGTTCCCATTACAATACTTATAAATGCCGAAGACAACCCAACAATAAAAGCGACTTTAGCTCCTTCCATAAGTTGAGCAAACAGATCCCTTCCCACATTATCAGTACCGAGCAAGTGCTGTATACTTGGACCAGTGGATGTTTTTATCAAGGGATCAATACCTGTCATCGGGTCATACATGGGATCAATAAGCGGAATAAAAAAACTGGATATTGCCATGAGCATAAATATTATTAAAAGTGTTACTCCTGTTTTTCCCAGGGGATTTTTAATAAATATTTTCCAACCTTTCTGAAAGCGCCCTATGTATTGATTTTGTGACACAGATTTATCCTTTTACAATCATCATTTTTTAATAAACTGTCCAGTTTAATAAGCTATCCAATCTAATAAGCAATTCGGGTCTAATAAGCAATTCGGGGGTCCATATAAGCATAAAGCAGGTCCACTATCAGGTTTGCCACAAGAACTACTGCTGCGATGAGCAAAAAACAGGCTTGAGCCAATGGGTAATCATTATTGCTCACCGCAAAAATAAGTTCCCTGCCAATGCCGGGCCATGTAAAAACCTGTTCTGTCAAAGCACCACCGTTTATGGAAAAAGCAAGACTTAACCCTACGCTGGTAATAACCGGCAAAGCAGCATTTTTTGCAGCATGCTTATTGCGTATTACTTTTTCAGAGAGTCCTTTAGCCCTTGCAGTGATAATGTAATCTTCCTTTAAAACCCCGAGCATACTTGATCTCATTAATAAAAGATAGCTGCCAAGATGAATAACAAAAAGAGTCATTAAAGGCAGGAATAAATGGTGGAGCACATCAAGCAATTTTAGAAGAATTGATGATTCTGTAATCCAGAGTTCAGGAGATAAAACTCCGCCCAGGGGAAACCATCCAAGCTTAAAACCCAAAAACCACAACAGCAGCAACGCAAACCATGGGATAAAAAGGGTATGACAGATCAAAGCTGAAATGGATAAAAAATTGTCAAGTGCTGACCCTTTATTCCAGGCAGAAATTTTCCCAAGTACTATTCCTGCATAAGCAGCTAATATAGTTGACAACGAAAAAAGCAGAATTGTCCAGGGAAGTTTATCCATAATTATAGAGCTTACAGGTTCACCGTAATGGAAATAAGATCCAAGATTACCCGTAAAAAAATTTTTTAAATATATAATATATTGTTCAAAGGCCGGCCTGTCCAGACCAAGCTGTTTAATGAGAAGAATCTGATCTTCAAGAGTCAGCCCTGGATCCACCATTTTTGAAATGGGTGATCCAGGTGAGAGCCTGAACAAAAAAAACAGCAGTGTAAGAATAACAAAAAAAATGATTGTAATTTCAATGAATTTTTTAAAAATAAATTTTCTAGTTCCCATGTTAAAAAAGCCTGAATATTACAAGTTTAATTTTTCGGTTTTACCACGCATAATGACCAGATACTGCCAATTCCATTTACTTTTTCAATCCAGCCTTTAAAGTTTTTAGTGGAGACAGCTTCTAATATATGTGGATTATATAAAGGAATATATGGGACATCTTCCATGAGGATTTGCTGCATTTCCCATATAACTTTTTTGCGATCTTCACTCTCTACAATTCCTTTTTGTTCATCGGCCAATTTGTCATAAACAGGATTTGTATATCCACTCATATTCCAACCACGGGGCTTATTAAACCCTGAATGAAAGAACGGCCTTAAATAGTCAGGGTCAAGATTCAGTTTTCCGTATCCCAAAATAAACACATCAAATTTTCTTTTACCTTTTACAGTTTCCAACAAAGAATTAAAAGACATGGGGCGCGCAGAAACCGGCATACCAATCTTTCTCATCCACTCCTGGATCATCACCCCTGCAAAAGCCCTTTTGGGATCATAATCTGCCGGCGGGGTCAAAATGACAAATTTATCCATGACTTTCCCGGAAGGAAGTTTCAATCCTTTACCTTCAACGATATCTCCATTGGCATCCACAGGTTCTGTCTCCCATGTATATCCGGCATCTTTAAGGATTTTATAAGCCTCTTTGATATGGCCTTCAGGGGTTAATCCCTCTCCATATCTTCGTACATTTGGATTGTGCCAGAAAACATTACCCGAGGGGACAATAGAATACATTGAAGTTCCATAGTTTTGAAGAATCCGGGTAAGAATAAAATCCTTGTCTATAATAGTGGCAATTGACTGCCGTAAAGCCTTATCATTAAAGGGCGGTTTTCTTACATTAAATCCCATATAATAGAGTGCACTTTTTTTATTCAAGAAAACCTCTATATTTGGATCATTTTTCAAATCTTCCAGGTATCCGGGCTGGATATCCCACCAGTACATGTCTATGTCCCCTTTTTTAAGGGCCAGAATTGCAACATCACTGGTGCCGTAAATTTTAAACAGGATACTCTCTACATAGGGGCCGAGAAGTTGATTGGCTATTGTTTTTCCTGTCCCGAAAAAGTGTGGATTTTTTTTCATATGAAGATAGGCGCCTTTTTTATATTCAAACAGGGTAAAAGGCCCGGTCCCAAGCGGGTTTTCAATGTAATGATCCTGTAAGAATTTCAAAGGTTTTTCAGCATTCATTGCTTCAATGGCAATCTGCCCCCACTCTTTTTTTGAAACCATGGGAGCTGTCAGTACCCGTGAGAGAAAAATGGCAGAGGGCGTTTTAAGATGAAATACAATTGTATGTTTATCAATTGCCTCAAGTTTTTTTATTGTTTTCCATTTGCTGTAGTATCTTGGAATTTTAAAATCAAAAAAGAACTTTTTTGTAAACAGAACATCTTCACTCGTGAACTCAGAGCCGTCAGACCACTTAGCCTGACGCAGCTTCACAGTGTATGTGAGTTTTTCTTTATCAAACACAGGCTCCTCTTTGGCAAGCCATGGAATCATTTCCAGAGTTTTGGGATCACGGGTGTATAACGGCTGGTAAATCAAGGATAAAATCTTTCGTGAATTGGAATCAGTCCCCAGCCACAGATTCAAAGATTTAGGCTCTTCAGGCAAACCGATTTTTAAAAGTTTTACCTCTTCCTTTTTCTGGCATGAAAAAAACACTCCAGCCATAAGAATTACCAGAAAAATATGAATAAAAACTATGAATAAAGATCTACCGTTTCTATTTAAATGCTTTGCCTTAGTGAACATTGTCTTTTGATTGAATAAGTTTGTTTTCAATGAAATTCACCACCTTTGATTCAAGTTTAACATTATCAAACCGGTTGATCCTTGGAATTCCTCCAGGGCTGACACAATTGATTTCGACCAGCTTATCCCCTATAATATCTATTCCTACAAAATAGAGACCATCTTTTATTAATCGCCCTTTTATTTTTTCACAAATCTCTATTTCTTTTTGTGTAACTACATGCTTGAATGTTTCAGCTCCGGCATGGACATTGGTTCTAAAGTCTCCTGAAACAGATTTGCGTCCCATGGCGCCAAGGATCTCTCCATTTAGCAGCAGAATCCTGACATCTCCATCAGATTTGATAGTTTTTAAATATTCTTGTACCATAATGGGGTGTCGTTCCGGATAAGGTTTGCTCGAATCTATATAGTAATTTATCAGGGAACTGAGATTTTCCTGATCCTGGTTACTGACTTTTATTACACCGTGCCCTCCATGACCTTGAAGCGGTTTGATAACCATGTCGCCGCCAAAATTGTCAATAATCTTCTTCAACCTTTTCGGATCCCTTGATATATGTGTCTCTGGTATTATATCAGGAAAATTCAAAGTATAAATTTTGCTGTTGCCGTTAATCTGCCCTATAGTATTATTGACTATAAAAACCCTATCACTGACAGGCCCTAAAAATTCCATCATCTGATAACTGATGGGAGGATCTTTCCTTAAAAAAAGAACATCCATATCAACAATAGACTCAAAAATCAGTCTTTCTTTATCAAGACACTCAATAGTTTTTTCCCAGTATTCTTCCATGGGAAGAGCATGCTCAACTGAGATATTGCACATTCTTGCCACGACTTAATTATTACGTATATAAAGATCATGGAGCTGAAGAAAAAATACTGTATGATCTCTTTCATTGCACTCATACATAAGATGACTTGTGGTCTCCCATACAGGATCAATCTTCTTTAGTTCATCCATTAAAAATGCAATTTTCACCTAAATCACCCTCTCTTTTGATCATGAAAGCAGTCAACCAATTATCAGAAACTTCAAGAACTGTAATTAGTATGACAATATCTCCTTTATGTCAAATTTAATTTGGTAAATTTATCTACTGATTAACCCCAATATTTTTTTTCTTATAGTAGTCGTTTAAATATAAAAAACCTTACAAAAGAAATTATCTCCATAATCAACATATCAGACAGGATTATAAAAGGTTCCCAACATTTTTATTTTACTCTTGTCTAAAGGTTATCAGCCTTATAATATAATGATTCAGATACACAAATGGATTTAGATAGAATCTGTTTTCTATGGGATATTAACCTGGAAAGGTTATGTTTTGTGACTACTATTAAACAGATGACAGGAGACTTTTTATGAAACACGCAGTACTGATAAACAATTCTCATATTGAAAATTTCAGTGTCAGGAACATTGGTTCTTATCTTAAATCCAAAGGATTCAAAGTTTCCACTGTCCATTATGAAGGCAGAAAGGACGATGTATTTAACCTGCTTCCTCAGCAAAGCCTTCAAACCCTGGCAGACTATTGCAAAGAGTGTGACCTTGTCGGTCTTACTTTATTGACTACGCATCTGTTGAGCCGTTCCATCCAGATCACCAGGTTTCTCAAACAAAACATCAAGGCTAAAATTATCTGGGGCGGTGTACCTGTTATCTGTGACCCTGAATATTATCTGAAATTTGCTGACTATGTGTGTGCAGGTGAGGGAGAACTTCTCATGGCACAACTTCTGGAGGGAAAACCCTTTAAAGAGATCAATGGACTTGGTTATACACTGGATTCAGGAAAACCCATGATCAATCCCCTCCCGGATGTAATTGATCTAAACCAGATGCCTATCCCCCATATAGATCTAAATGACGGATATATACTGAACAATGCCTCATTAATACCCATGAAAAACAGTATTCCCAAATCCCTGACCACCTACAGCGTACTTTCCGTAAGGGGTTGCCCCCATAAATGTTCCTACTGCCTCAACAGCAGGCTCATGAATGTTTTCCATAAAAAAGGAAAATATATCCGTAAGATTGATTATTCAAGGGTGATTAAAGAGCTTGAATGGGCTAAAAAAAACATTCCCCATCTGAAAAGGATCATTATTGATGACGACGATTTTTTCCTTAGATCGGAAAAGGAAATGCAGGAACTGCTGGATCTTTACATGGATAAAATCAATCTGCCTGTTTTTTATCTCCAGGCACATATCAAGCACATTACCAGAGAAAAACTGCGCATCCTCAAACAGAGCAGGATACAGCTTCGATACCTGAAAATAGGCCTGCAGTCTGCCAGCACCAGAATCAGCCGGGATATTTTCAACCGGCCCCTGGATAAGGAAATATTTCTTGAAAAAATGGAATTTATAATATCCAGCAATGTCCGCATTATGATAGATATTATTTCAGATAATCCCTATGAAGCCAAAGAAGACAAGTATGAAGCCCTGCTCTTTTATCATGAAATTATCAAGATTGTCATGAAATATCCTGTTGTGGACCTGCCCATAAAAATGTATGATCATAAACTCATGTATTATCCAGGTTCCAAACTATTTGACAGGGTAATAAAAGACAGACACATCCCGCAAAATTATGTGGATGAGGTACTGTTAAAACGAAACACCTTAAGAAAACATGAAGAAGACATTGACAATGATGCCTTTATCGTGGCTTTGTTCAATATTGTCATGCAAAAGAAAAAGTATTATAAAATCGCATGGGTTTTGCTGAAACTCATGCGTATAAAACCATTTTTTTATTTTATGGTCAGGTTCAACATTGTCAAAAGATTCTCTTTTCTAAGATCTGTTCCTTTCATAAAAAGAGTTTTAGATAAAATGAATTTTATATAAATGAACAACTATGCTGCATAATTTTTTTAATATTGTGTTGTGTTCCTTTAGGATACATGGTGGTTCGTCAATATATAAATCTGGATATTCATAATATTTATTGTTAATGTAAGGCATGAATCTCAAAAATTTAAAAGGAAAAGCAGATATAATTTTTTATTATAAAAAGCCTTGTGATCTTCCTGATGGGTATATGGATGAAATATACAAACTGGTTAAGGCTGGAGGCTCAGTTAAAACACAATTTGTGAGATATAACCTTGAAAGAGCTTATTTAATCGCCTATGCCATGGAAAATGGAGTCATTATAGGCAATTCCAGTTTGAAACATCCGAGAAAGGAATTTATTGAACAGATAAAAAATATAACCGGCTTTGATTTTACAAATCATATAGAGAGAGGCTACACTTCTGTAAAACCTGAATACAGGGCAATGGGTGTGGGCACCAAGCTTTTGGAGGGCCTCACAAAAAGAGCGAAAAACTATAAAATATTTTCCATTATAAGCGAAGACAACAAGGCCACTCAAAAGATAGCTCTGCGAAATAATACAAAAAAAATAGCAGTCTATTTCAGCGAAAAAAGCGGTAAAAAAATGGGATTGTGGATGCCCGACATATGATTGAACAAGGATGGAATTTAGAACTATGAATATCGGAGTTCTCACAATTAATGATTTTGATTTTCATCCCAACAGCAGATTAAAGCAGGCTGCCAAAGAGCATGGCCATAACATCATTCTCATAAATCCCTATGACATTACAGCAGGGATAAAAAGAGGCGAATTTGAATATTCTATTGATAAGATTACTAAAAACCTGGATGTTGTTATACCCCGTCAGGGATCACCCATGGGTGATTACGGACTTGTCCTGCTTCGTCACTTTAATCAATTGGGCATCCCCCTTATCAATGATCTCAACAGTATTACCATTACAAGGAACCAATACATTACACTGCAAATTCTTGCTTCATGCGGTATTCTTGTCCCGGATACATGTTTTATCACCAAAAAAGAGCTCTTTTTAGAAGCAGTCAACAAAGTTGGCGGCTTTCCTGTTATTGTCAAGCAGGTGGATGGTATGGGCGGAGACGGAGTAATAAAAATCAACCATGAAAAAGAGGCCATATTTTTACTTGAACGCCATTTAAAAGAGAAAAAAGGTGTTCTTGTCCAGCAGTTTATTCCTTGTGAAAACCGGATAGATATCCGAGTTCTGGTTATAGGTGGAAAGATTGCCGGTGCCATGAAATTAGAACCCCGGCACGATGATTTCAGAACCAATATCCACCAGAAAGGCAGAGCTCAACCACTTGATCTCTCCAAAGATATCAAAAAACTGGCCATCAAGTCAGCAAAAGCCTGTGATCTTGAAATAGCAGGGATTGACCTTATTGTTGAAAAAGGTTGCCATCCTTTAGTAATTGAGGTCAACTATTCCCCGGGATTCAGAGGGCTTGAGGCTGCAACAGGCATTGATATTGCAAAACAAATTATTGATTATGTGACTTTAATCCATGGTCATAACAAACATACCAGAGAAGGCTCATGAAGATTTCTGATTTCAATATCACCCAAAATGGAGATGACATCCAGGCCAATGCATTGGTTCAGTTTGAAGATTGCGACAGGGGTGAAAAACAGATCTTTATCAAAACTAAAAAAAAATATGCCGGTGATTTTACAGCAAATCCCCATGCTTTTCTGGTGGGATGCCTGCTCCCTGCAATCCATCTTAAAGAAAAAAGGATTTTTCTGGATGAAGAGATCTGTCCTTTATTAAAAGAGAGCCTTAATATTGCCATGGCCATTCTTAAGGAGTGGACAAAAGGGCAGTATCAGCCTTTGAAAATTGAAGCAGAGATAAAGCCAGATATTAAGCCTTTACAGCACAATAGAACCGGCATGTTCATGTCCGGAGGTATGGATTCTCTGGCAGCCCTGAGATTAAACAGACTCAATTACCCTGCATCCCACCCGGGATTTGTAAAAGATAGTTTTTTCCTGCATGGATTTGATATCGGCGGTGTGGTTGAAAGGGGCATGAAATATCATGTTTTTGAAAGGGCAAAAGAGGCAATTTATAAAATCACCAATGATGCAAAGATTGAATTAATACCTGTATATACAAACATAAGACACCTTTGCGACGAAAGGAATTTATGGCTTGACAGTTTTTTCGGGGCTGTTCTTGCATCCATAGCCCATACATTTTCCAGCAGACTGAACATGGTTTTTATTGGATCATCCTATGATATTCCCAACCTTCATCCCTGTGGTTCCCATCCCCTTCTTGATCCTGAGTATTCCAGCTATGACATGAGAATCAGGCACAGGGATTATGAGCTTTCAAGAATTGAAAAAATCAAAATTGTTTCCCAGTGGGATGTTGCTTTTCAGAACTTCAGGGTATGTCTTGCCAATGTTCCTGACAGACTCAATTGTGGAAAATGTGAAAAATGCATAAGAACCATGACCGAGCTTACAGCCCTGGGCCTGCTTCATAAAACAAATGCTTTTGTTGAAGATGAAATCTTACCTGAGCAGATTTCACAATTTGATATAACAATCAGAACGCGTCCCCCTTTTTACAGACCCATGATTCCTCTGCTCAGAGATCAGGGAAGGGATGACCTTGTTTTTGCCATAGAAAAACAGATAGGAAAAATTTCATGAAAAAAATAACTGTTTTAGTGCCGCTGGTTAATTGTTTGGGAGCTGTAGCCACCTATATCTACTTTAGATTTATCCTGGATTCCGGAGTTGTTATGGAAAACATTCCAGCCTATTACTCCCCCCTTTTTTTTGTGGTTGGAACAGCTTGTTTGATAGTCTGTTTTCGGGTAACAACCCGTGGCTCTGTAAAAACTTTATTTGATGTTGCCCATGGAAAGATCAAAATCAACACGCTTGACGACTCTGAGATTCATCACCTTCAAAGAGAGGCTTTACAGCTTCCAATTAGAATTTCTGTGATTACGCTTTTAATCTGGATACTTGCAGGTTTTATATTCGGATTTTTAGAACCTATAATTACAGCTAAAATATTTACCACTGAAACTCCCGGCCTTATTTACTGTTTGAGGCGGTTTATAGGAATATCCCTTCTTGGCGGCGGTATTACTGCATTGATTCTCTATTTTGTCCTGGAAAATATATGGCGAAATTATATTCCAAATTTCTTTCCTGAAGGACACCTGAACAAAGTCAAGCATGTATTCAAACTCAATGTTCAAAAACGGTTGTTAATTGTATTTTTAAGCATTGCTTTCATTCCTCTGCCAGTGCTTGCTTTGACCACATATTCCAAGGTTATTGCCCTGCATGCCGCGGATGCCCTGAGCCGGGCACAGATTATTAATTCCCTGGTTGGAGAGTTTGCCTTTATTGTTGCTGATTCACTGGCAATATGCCTGATTCTGGCTTATTTTCTGTCTAAAAGCATATCCCAGCCGCTTCTTCGCATTAAAAATGCCATAAAAGAGGTTGAGAACAACAATCTTGATGTTCAGGCGGAAATTGTATCCAATGATGAATTAGGAGATGTAGCAGAAGGTTTCAACCTGATGATTAAAGCTATGAAAAAAAGCCGGAGCATACAAGAATCATTTGGGAAATATGTCTGCAAAGAGATTCAGGATGAAATTGTTGCAGGCAGGACTACCCTTGAAGGTGAAATGAAACGGGTAACTCTTTTGTTTTCCGATCTTAGAAATTTCACAACTCTTGTGGAAAAAAACCATCCCAAACATGTGGTCACAATCATGAATCAGTATTTTAATGAAATGACCATTGCTGTGAAGGCAAACAGAGGAATTATATTACAATATGTAGGAGATGAAATCATGGCTGCCTTTGGAGCGCCTGTTGGTTTTGATGATCACCCTGATATGGCTGTAAAAGCAGCTTTGGAAATGAGAAAACGACTTGATGCTCTGAATATACAACTTGAAAAACAGGGTTTTAAACCATTGGCCCATGGGATCGGTATACACTCCGGTGCTGTTCTGGCCGGCAACATAGGCAGTGAAGAACGAATGTCATATGCACTTGTGGGAGATACTGTAAATTCAGCCTCCCGTATTGAAGGGCTGACTAAACAATATGGCTGTGATATTATAATAAGCCAGACCACTTTTAATCTTTTAACAGAATCTTATAATACCAGACCCCTTGACCAAGTAAAAGTCAAAGGCAAGAAAAATGAAATCATTATTCATCAATTATTATGAAGTACCCCTTTTTAATATCACTGCCTCATTGTTTATCGTGTGTTCCCCATGAAATCCAATCTTATTTTGCATTGGATGCGGAAGATAAGGTTCCTGATCCTGAAAAAATCAAATCAATCAGACTTAAATTTGCAAATATTTTTAAAGAATTGGCAGACTATTTTTTCAGAATTTTTTTATGCAGGTGACGTATGCGGCTGCTTAAAACTTTACATATTTTCAAAGCAATTCTTGGATATTCCAATACAGTCTCATTAAATTCCTGCTGATGAAGAATTAAAAAACGGGATGCTTTGCTTGTTCTGACTGTTGCTGATCTTGACTCATTTTCCAGCAATGCCATCTCTCCAAAAGAATCTCCTGATTCAATTTTATCAAGGAACAGCTCTTCACCTTCTGCCAGCTCCTTTATAACTTCAACCTGGCCGCTAATAATCAAAAAGACTGTTTCTCCTATATCTCCCTGTTTAATAACTATACGATCATCAGGATACTCCAGCTCTTTTGTAACTGCTGCAATGGCAGCAAGCTCTGCTGCAGTGAGATCGGAAAACATATCTATTTTTTTTAAAAGAAGCAGTTTTTCACTAAGGGAGATTTCGTTTTCTTCAATTCTCTGGGGATCTTTGGACTCTTCTCTCTTTTTAAGAATCATTTGAACTTCCTTTAAAATATTTTGATTAAATGAATTCTGCAGGTCATTTAGTATATCTTCTCTTTCAAAAAGCGAGGGTTCATCATAAGCAAGGCTGAGACCCATTAAAACATCAACCCAGTCTTCAGACGAGATTAAATTTGTAAAAATATCCTGGCCGTCTGAATCAAATTTCGGTATTTTGGCAACATTTTTCCCTTCGGCAAGAGCAACAGCAGGTGTAGGGCTTTCCAGGAGCGGAAGCATTGTATTGAATAGTTTTTTATCCATAATATCGCTTAAAAGTTCTATGGCATTGGCCCTCTGCTTGGTATCAGAAGAAAAAATCCCCCTCCATGCAGCTTTCATTCTTCCTGTCTGATCATTGATTGCAAGAACACGAATAATATTTTCCAGTCCCAGTTCTTTTTGCTGAACCATGTGTTCCATTGTCAAATCCTTCATGGGTGATTCAGGCCACTTTTTTAGATTTTCACTCATGGCAAGATAGGAATAACATTTATTCAGATTTTCTCTGGCAAACATGAAAATATCAAATTCTTTAATTTCAAGAATTTCCAGGAGTTCAAACAGCCCTTTGCGGATTCGGGTGCCAGGCAGTCCCAGAGATTCGATTAAAAGTTTATTATTCTGGTATTCTGCTTTCTTAATCTTCTCTTTGGCCAATTCATGTATGTCATATGAGTGATCACCCAAAAGAAGAACAACCTTTTTCAATGAAAAATCATCTGTAACCTCCAGGGCGTCAAGGGCTGCAAGTCTAATATCTTCTGACTCATAAGAAAGATAAGAGTAAATAACACCGTTAAGCTCCCTTGCTCTCAAACGGGAGAGTGCAATTATGATATCCGGTATGATGGGGTCAATTTCACGCTCTTTAAGTATAGTCAGAAGAGGATCAATATATTCTCTTTTCTGTGTTAGTCCTGCGCTTATAATACCAGACTGCCTCTCTTTTATATTATCAGTATTAAACCATTTATCAATCATCTCTCCATATTTATCAGGATTATTGGAATAGAGGCAGGCCACGGCAAATCCCCTGACAACGGGATGGGAATTATTGACATAGGCCGTTAAATCCATATCCTTGTTCATATCAAAGTTGTATTGTGACATGATTTTCAGTATGGCAATGGTTACCTCGGGTTTTTCAGGGTCAAGTACAGGTATAAGTTCTTTTATTAAATTTTCCTTGAACCCTGAAGAGAGCATTTTGATCAAGGTAACTTTTGTTTCATCATCTTGATATTCAAGTGTTTTTAAAATATTTTTATCAAGACTCTCTTTGGAAAAATTCTTTAAAAGCTTAGCATACCAGATGGCATCCTTTCCCCTGGCAGCCAGGAAAGACTCTTCCATCTCTATTTCGATATTGCCTTCTTTAAAAATATGGGCCAGTTCTTCTTTTTCCAGGCTCTTGACATCCAGCATATTTTGGGAAATCAGATCCTTTAAAATTTTTGCATATTTTGATTTTAATATTATGGGAGCTGCCATCCATACCAGTACAAAAGGCAGGGCAACAAAAGTCAGATACCGTGGATGCATGAAATTTCCAGATAAAAGAATCAAGCCGGATCCTACAAACAGGGCCAGCCTTGCAACAGTTCCCCTTAAAAACGGGCGTATCATGCCCCTGTAAGACTCTGGGAAGAGACCGATTAATATATTGCCTGCCGGCACATTAATGGTTGTACGGATAATATTTGTGGACATTCGTGCATATATTGCTGAAAAAATGTCAAAACGAAATAGAAAAGAAAAAAATGCAATCATATAATTAAAAGGGTGGAACATCAATGCAACCGGCAATCCCCATTTCCCGTAAATTCTCCCCACAAAAAGCAGTATAAACAGACTGACCGTGTAAAGCAGACCCCTGAAGTTACCAAAAAAATGGATCATGTCAGTTTCACTTGCAAACTGATTATCAATGGCATAATTAAACTGATAGTTCAAGATGGGCATAACCACATTGGAGGTAAAGGTTAAAATAATAACAATTTTAATTAACATTGAATCTTTAATTAAGGGCAGAACCTTTTTGAATTCCTGAATCATGGAGGTCTTTTTTTGCTTTTTTCCTCTAATTTTTTTAGGGAAAATAAGAGTTGGAAACCTGCGCCCCATGGCCTCAACAATTACAGCACCCGTACATGTCGTGCACAGATAAAGATATAACAGGTTGTCAAGCTGGAAAATTGTTGCAAAATAAGGAGTAAAAAAACTGCCTAAAATAAGACCCACAACTCCTCCAGCAGTAAGTAAAGGAAAAAGCCTCTTTGACTGTCTGGAATTAAACAGGTCATTGCACAGGTTCCAGAACAGCAGGGCCTGGAGCAGTTCAAACTGGCTTTTAAGCATAAAAAGAAGCGGATATAAAAGATCAATACCCGTTGGGATGAGCACCCGGATTACGGTAACACTGATACCACAAAAAATAAAAAGGTATGATAAAAGTCTTGCTCCGGGCATTTTACCCATAAAAACGGTTAAAAATCCGGTGATAAAAAATGTTACTACAGCATTGGCCATATTGACTATGGGCAGATATTCAACACCATAACGTTTTAAAAACGCAGTCTCTGCATAATTATTGAGAATAATTCCTGAGCTGCGAATAATAAAAAGCAGTGTTACTGTCCATAACAAAAGGCTTATTTCATCTTCATATACTTTTAAAAAGCCAAGAAGTTTTGTTCGCATCAATCAGCCTCAAAGACCAGCCTGAAACCGGTTGTCCTAAATTTTGCAGAAGGGTGTGCATATGCTCTGTTGGCACTTCTAAGATAAATTCCATACTTGTACCAGCTGCCGCCGCGTTTGATTCTGGTTCCAGCCTTCAGTGTATCAGTACCACTGCTTTTGTATTCCCGGTATTTATCAGAACACCACTCCCATACATTACCGTGCATATCATAAAAACCCCATGGATTGGGAGCAAAACTCTTTACCGGAGCCGGCATGTCCGGGTTCAGTCTCATTGATTTATAAAACAGGACACAGTCAGAAGCTTTTTTACTATTATTTTGATACATGGTCTTGGCACAATCAATATCATCACCCCAGCTATAGGCTGTTGTAGTACCGGCTCTGCACGCATATTCCCATTCCGCTTCCGTGGGCAGACGGTATCTGCCTTTATCAAGCTTATTTAGATTATTGAGTTTTTCAATAAAGTCCTCACTATCATGAAAAGAGACTCTTGTAACAGGAGAGTTGTCTCCACCGTTTTTTCTGCCAAATAATTTGCGTCCCATTACAGAGCTCCATTGCTTTAAGGTCACCTCTGTGGTCTGGAGATAAAAGGCTTTGGT
>PVMS01177861.1_pt1 | contig 15269 bp, 21 predicted proteins | sample 1853461 | NCBI WGS metagenome assembly PVMS01 (sample SAMN08582032, study PRJNA380276) | Marine sediment metagenome, whole genome shotgun sequencing project. | isolation source: ocean sediment barecode stripped | collected 2017 | reverse complement strand
CCAAGCTTCCAATTAAGACAGCATTTGTATCACGCACGATAATGTAATGTAAGAAAATGAAAGCAGAAGAATTAAATAAAAAAACACATGAAGAGTTATATAAAGAGCTCCTCGATTTGCGTAAAGAGCAATTCAATTTGCGTATGCGACGTGGTGTTGGACAAGCCTCACGTGTGCATATGTTTAAGCTAAATCGAAGAAATATTGCACGAGTGAAGACAATTATGAATGAGAAAAAAATAGCTGAAAAAGCAACATAGAATATGCAGATTATAAGTATTAAAGAGTTAATAGCAGGAGCTTCGAATGCCTGAAGAACAGAATAAGATTCGTACTTTGCAAGGCATGGTTGTTAGCGACAAAATGGATAAGTCGATAACGGTGTTGTTAGAGCGCCAAGTGAAGCATCCTTTGTATAAGAAATATATAAAACGCTCTACAAAATTACATGCTCATGATGAAGAAAATGAATGTTTAATAGGCGATAAAGTGTCTATACGCGAATGTCGTCCAATTTCAAAAACTAAATCATGGCGCTTAGTAGAAGTGCTAGTGCGTGGTTTAGAGTCTTAGGTGTGAAAAGGGGTAGTTTATGATTCAGATGCAAACTACGCTGGAAGCAGCTGACAATAGTGGTGCAAGGAAAATTATGTGCATCAAGGTGTTAGGCGGCTCTCACAGACGCTACGCCAGAATTGGAGATATTATTAAAGTTAGTATCAAAGATGCGATCCCGCGTGGAAAAGTAAAGAAAGGCGAAGTGTATAACGCCGTAGTAGTTAGAACTGCAAAAGGTGTTCGTCGTCCGGATGGGTCGTTAATTCGATTTGATAATAATGCAGCTGTATTACTCGACGCGAAGCTTCAGCCTATTGGCACACGTATATTTGGACCCGTAACACGCGAGTTGCGTACAGAGCGTTTCATGAAAATTATTTCATTAGCGCCAGAAGTTTTGTAAGGCTTGTGAATAAAAGATTACTGAAAATTTAAATAAATTAACTTACTCAATAACAGAATCAGATTTAGCAAAGATGGATAGACTTCGTACAGGGGATGATGTGATCGTAATCGCAGGCAAAGACAAGGGCCGGCGCGGTACGGTTTTGAAAGTCATTGATGATGGGCGAGTTGTTGTCGAAGGTATCAATATTGTTAAGAAGCATATGAAACCTAACCCAAACGCAGGTGTTACTGGCGGTATTGTTGAGCAAGAAATGTCATTAGATGCGTCGAATGTGATGATATTCAATCCAGCTTCTAACAAGGGTGACCGAGTTGGGTATAAAATATTAGAAGATAATAAAAAAGTTCGTTATTTTAAATCAAACGGCGAAGTTGTGGATGTATAGGAAATAAAATGGCCAGACTACAACAATTTTATATGGAAACAGTTCGTAGCCAGCTAATGGAGAAGCTGGGCTATAAGAATATAATGCAAGTGCCACGTATTGAGAAAATCACCTTAAACATTGGTGCAGGTGAAGCAGTGCGCGATAAAAAAGTTATTGAAAAAGTTGTTCGAGATATTGAACAAATTGCCGGCCAAAAAGCTGTTGTGACTAAAGCTAAAAAGTCTATTGCTGGCTTTAGCATACGAGATGATTACCCAATTGGATGCAAAGTAACTTTACGAAAAACAAGAATGTATGAGTTTTTAGACAGATTAATTAGCATTGCTATACCTCGTATACGTGATTTCCGTGGCATGAATGCTAAGTCTTTTGATGGTCGAGGTAATTATAGCTTAGGTATAACTGAGCAAATCATTTTCCCAGAAATTGACTATGACAAAATTGATGCAATTCGTGGTATGGATATTGCCATTACCACATCGGCGAGAACGAATGAAGAAGCTAAGGCATTGTTAGAAGCATTTAGTTTTCCATTTAAGAAATAGAATTTAAGAAAAGAAAAGGCATAAGCGTATGGCAAAGACATCAATGGTAGAGCGTGAGAAAAAACGTAATAAAGTGGTGCGTCGCTGTGCTACTAAGCGTATTAAGCTCAAAGCTATTGTAAAAAGCCCTACAACCAGTTACGAAGAAAAACTTGCAGCTATTTTGCAATTACAAAAATTACCTAGAAATGCAAGTCCAACACGCTTGCGTAATCGATGCAGTATTACTGGGCGTCCTAAAGGTTTCTATCGCAAGTTTGGTTTAGGGCGAAATAAATTACGTGAAATAGCGATGCATGGTGATGTGCCGGGATTGGTGAAAGCAAGTTGGTAATGTCGCTAGCTGTATTCGTTAAGACAAATATTAGGACAACGTTATGAGTATGAATGATCCCATTTCCGATATGCTGACACGCATTCGTAATGGACAAACAGCCAGAAAAGTTATAGTGGTTATGCCTTCGTCAACAGCGAAGATTGCGATCGCAAGTGTGCTAAAAGATGAGGGTTTTATTGAAGATTATGCAGCAGAAGCAGACGGTGCCAAGTCGAATTTATCGGTAACACTAAAATATTATATGGGTGAGCCAGTCATATCTAAACTAAAGCGAGTTAGCAGACCTGGTTTGCGGGTGTATAGAAATGCAAGCGAATTACCAAGAGTGATAGGTGGTATGGGGGTGGCAATTGTGTCGACATCGAAAGGTGTGATGAGCGATCGTGCTGCACGTTCTGCGGGTCATGGCGGCGAAGTATTGTGTACAGTTGAGTAAATAATATGTCACGAATTGCAAAACAACCTATTGAAATACCAAGTGGAGTGGACATCAAGTTGCAAGGTCAACATCTTGTAGTTAAAGGTCCTATTGGTGAGATGACTATGGAAATTCATAGCGATATCAAAGTTGAACAGAAAGAAAATCTATTATGCGTAATGCTCGATGACGATTCAAAGAGCACGGCAATGGCAGGCACAATGCGATCGTTAATGAGCAACATGGTTACAGGTGTAAGTAAGAGATTTGAGCGTAAATTAGAACTTGTTGGTGTTGGCTATAGGGCGCAGTTGAAAGGTAACTCTCTAAATTTAACTTTGGGATTTTCTCACCCTGTTAATTATTTAATTCCAGAGGGGATTAAAATAGAGACACCGAGTCAAACTGAAGTAGTAATTTCAGGCATAGACAAACAAAAAGTGGGTCAGGTTGCCGCAGAAATTCGGGCTTATCGTCCACCTGAACCTTATAAAGGCAAAGGTGTTAAATATTCTGACGAAAGAATAATTCGCAAAGAGGCGAAAAAGAAATAAACAACAGTCAATAGATATGAGTAAAGCAAACCCCAGATTACGTCGTGCGCGCAAGACAAGAAGTAAAATTGCTAATTTAAAAGCACATCGCTTGTCTATACATCGTACCCCTAAGCACATATATGCTCAGGTTATTGCGCCAACAGGTAATGAGACGATAGTAAGTGCATCTACTTTAGAAACAGATGTTCGAAGTGGATTGAAATATACCGGTAACGTTGATGCGGCCAAAGCGGTAGGGAAACTAGTAGCGGAGCGAGCCAAAGAAAAGGGCTTGGGAAAAGTGGCCTTTGATCGATCAGGGTTTAGATTTCATGGTCGCGTAAAAGCCTTAGCTGAAGCAGCACGTGAAGCTGGTTTGAAGTTTTAGTCGATATAACACAGGATATTATAAAATATGGCAGCTAACGAACCAGCAAGAATAACAGACGGCCTTGAAGAAAGGTTGGTTACGGTAAATCGTGTTGCAAAAGTAGTTAAAGGCGGTCGCCAGTTTGGTTTTACTGCGCTATCTGTTGTTGGGGATGGAAACGGAAAAGTAGGCATGGGTTATGGTAAAGCGCGTGAAGTTCCACTAGCAATTCAAAAGGCAATGGAAAAGGCCCGCAAGGAACTTAAACATGTGCCGCTCAGAGATGGGACTTTGTATTACCCAGTTGTTGGAATCCATGGCGCAGCCAAAGTATTTATGAAACCAGCTTCAGTAGGTACTGGAATTATTGCTGGTGGGCCTATGCGTGCAGTATTTGAAGTGGTTGGTGTTAAGAATGTTTTATCTAAATGCATTGGATCTAGAAACCCGATTAATGTGGTTCGAGCTACGATTAATGCACTATCCAAGATGCAACCCCCAGAGTTGATTGCTGCGAAGCGTGGCAAGACAGTAGAAGATATATTGTCATAATTATTTAGTGGTTCTTTAGATATGAGCAAGCAATTAAAAGTAACCTTAGTAAAAAGTTTAAGTGGCAGACTGGCTGCACATAAAGCGTGTGCGCTAGGCTTAGGAGTTCGACGTATTCATAGTCCTGTGACGGTAATGGATACGCCTGAAAATAGAGGCATGATCAATAAGATCAGCTATATGTTGAGAGTCGAAGAAGCATAATCGTATTATTAATAAAGACTAATAAAATGGATCTAAATACTCTAAAACCTGCAGCAGGAAGTCGCTCCAACCGAAAACGTGTGGGTCGTGGAATTGGTTCAGGCTTCGGAAAAACTTGTGGCCGCGGTCATAAGGGTCAGCATTCCCGCAAAGGTGGATACCACAAAGTTGGATTTGAAGGTGGTCAAATGCCATTGCAGCGACGCTTACCTAAAATCGGTTTTCGTTCTCGTAAAGCAAAAGACACGGCAGAATTGCGTTTGCATGAGTTGGCAATCGTTAATGAAGAATTAGTAGATATCGATGCCTTGAAAGATGTAAAATTAGTCCATGCAACCGCTAAGAAAGTGAAAGTAATTTTATCTGGAACGTTAGAATCTGCGGTAAAAACCAAAGGTTTGATGTTTACACCTGGTGCAAGAAAAGCAGTTGAAGCCGCTGGGGGAACAATAGAAGACTAATGGCTCGTTCAGGTGCAAATACTATCGGTTCTCTTGCAGGATTAGGACAGATTTCAGAATTACGCAAACGTTTGGTGTTTGTGTTGCTAGCGCTTATTGTGTATCGCATCGGCACCTATGTACCTGTTCCAGGAATCGATCCGAGTGCAATGGCAAGGTTTTTTGATCAGCAGAGCAGCACCATTCTGGGCATGTTTAACATGTTTTCGGGTGGCGCACTGCAACGTTTGAGTATTCTTGCGCTTGGGATCATGCCTTATATTTCGGCGTCAATTATAATGCAGTTAATGAGTGCCGTTGTTCCTTCGTTAAAGGAACTCAAAAAGGAAGGCGAAGCAGGTCGGCGTAAAATTACCCAATACACACGTTATGGAACCGTATTTCTCGCAACATTCCAAGCGATAGGTGTTTCGCTTGCTTTGCAGAACCAACAAGTAGCACTCACTTCAGGATTTGGATTTATCTTTACTGCCACTGTGAGTTTAGTTACCGGAACTATGTTTTTGATGTGGTTAGGCGAGCAAATTACAGAACGTGGTATTGGTAACGGAATCTCTATCATTATTTTTGCTGGCATTGTTGCGGGCTTACCTGCTGCTATAGGCGGCACGCTAGATTTGGTATCTCAAGGCGCACTGGGTTCAGGATTTGTACTGTTTTTGTTTTTGGGTGCCATTGTAGTTATCGGATTTGTGGTCTTTGTAGAACGCGCACAACGACGAATTACGGTTAACTACGCACGTCGTCAACAAGGGCGAAAAATGATGGCTGCGCAATCTACTCATTTGCCGCTTAAGCTTAATATGGCGGGTGTAATCCCGCCAATTTTCGCGTCAAGTATAATTTTGTTCCCATCAACATTGTTGCAATGGTCTAGTAGTTCTACAGGTGGCTTCTCTTGGATGCAAAATGCTGCAATCGCAATATCTCCTGGACAACCGCTGTATGTGATGTTGTATGCACTAGCGATCGTATTCTTTTGCTTTTTTTATACCGCAATTGTATTTGATTCACGAGATACAGCAGATAATTTAAAACGCTCTGGAGCATTTATTCCAGGTATTCGCCCCGGTGAGCAAACTGCTCGCTACATCGATACAGTCCTTACGCGTTTAACTGCGGTGGGTGCGATCTATATAACGCTGGTGTGCTTGTTGCCAGAATTCCTAATTCTAAAGTTTGGCGTGCCATTTTATTTCGGTGGTACGTCGTTGTTAATCATAGTAGTCGTTGTAATGGATTTTATGGCGCAAGTGCAATCACATTTAATGTCTCATCAATATGAGGGATTAATGAAAAAGGCAAATTTAAAAGGTTCTGGACGACCTAGAACTGCGCGCTAGAGAGGGATTGAAATGAAAGTACGAGCATCTGTTAAAAAAATGTGTAGAAATTGTAAGGTTATTCGCCGTAATCGAGTGGTGCGAGTAATTTGTACAGATCCTAGGCATAAACAACGTCAAGGTTAAAGAGGCAAATGCTATGTATTTGAATGAATTGACTGTTAGAATTCGCCGACCCAGAATAGATCAAACTTTTACAGTAATGAGGATATTTTAAGTGGCTCGTATAGCTGGAATAAATGTGCCGGTGCATAAGCACACGGTAATTGCTTTAACCTCAATCTATGGAATAGGGCTCCCAACATCGCGTAAGATTTGTGATTCTGCTGGCATTCTAACGAGTGCAAAAGTTAAGGATCTTAGTGAAGATGAGGTGGGTCGTTTACGTACAGAAGTTGGTAAGTTTCGTGTTGAAGGTGATTTGCGTCGTGAAATTACAATTAACATAAAACGCCTTATGGATTTAGGGACCTATCGTGGTATTAGACATCGTCGTGGGTTGCCGTTGCGTGGTCAACGTACACGTACTAATGCAAGAACACGCAAAGGCCCGAGACGGCCAATTAAACGCTAAAGAAAATTTAACAAGATAATTACAGATTAGTTATGGCAAAAGCACCTACACGTACAAGAAAAAAAGTAAAACGTATTGTTACAGATGGCGTGGCGCATATTCATGCATCTTTTAACAATACGATCGTGACTATTACGGATCGCCAAGGTAATGCTCTAACATGGGCGACATCGGGTGGGTCCGGATTTCGTGGATCACGTAAAAGCACGCCGTTTGCGGCACAAACAGCAGCTGATCGAGCTGGCAGAGCAGCACTTGATTACGGTTTGAAGAATTTAGAAGTAAGAGTGAAGGGACCTGGTCCTGGACGTGAATCAGCTGTACGCGCATTGAATGCAGTGGGATATAAAATTACTAATATTAATGACGTCACCCCGATACCACATAACGGTTGTCGTCCATCAAAGCGTCGTCGCGTGTAAGGGAAAAATATTATGGCGCGTTATTTAGGACCAAAATGTAAATTGAGCCGTCGTGAAGGCACAGATCTATTTTTAAAAGGTAGAGCTCGACCACTGGACTCAAAATGCAAACTTGATAAAAAACCCGGACAGCATGGCGATGCTCGAAGTCGACCTTCAAACTATGGTACACAGTTACGTGAGAAGCAAAAATTGCGACGTATCTATGGTGTATTGGAAAAACAGTTTAGAAATTATTATAAAAAAGCTTCAAGTATAAAAGGATCAACGGGTGAGATCCTTTTGCAGCTACTTGAATGTAGGTTAGATAATGTAACTTATCGTATGGGGTTTGGTGTGACGCGTGCAGAGTGCCGGCAACTTGTCAGTCATAAAGCCATCAGTGTGAATGGTGTGGCAGTAAATATTGCTTCATACCACGTGTCGCCAGATGATGTAATTGAAGTTCGCGAAAAGTCAAAAAAGCAACTTCGTATACAAGATGCATTGAATTCGGCTGAGCAAATAGGCTTGCCGGATTGGGTGGAAGTTGATGTTAAGAAAATGCAGGGCAAATTTAAATTTGTACCACTGCGTGGTGATTTACCACCAGATATAAATGAATCTCTTGTGGTTGAATTGTATTCTAAGTAATCCGTGTAGTAATAGAGGTTAAAGATGGTCGCAAATGAGTTACTAAAACCTAGAGTTGTTGATGTTCAGTTAACTGACGAATGTCACGCTAAAGTAGTGCTAGAGCCACTAGAGCGCGGATTTGGACATACGCTTGGTAATGCGTTACGTCGCATTCTGCTTTCTTCAATACCTGGGTATGCAGTGGTAGAAGTGCAAATTGATGGTGTGCTACATGAGTACACAGGAATTGAGGGTGTGCAAGAAGATGTCGTAGACATTTTACTTAATTTAAAAGGCATTGCTGTGCTCATGCACAATAAAACAGAAGCTATGGTGACTTTAAATATACAAGGCCCTGGTGTTGCAACTGCGGGTGATATAGAAACCGGTCCTGATGTTGAAATCATAAATAAAGATCATGTAATTGCTCATTTAACCGAACAAGGCTCACTAAGCATGACGCTTAAAATTGCTAAAGGCCGTGGTTATCAACCCGCCACACAAAGACGTAATGAAGAAGATCGCCCCATTGGTTCGTTATTATTAGATGCAAGTTTTAGCCCAGTTCGCAGAGTATCCTATTCAGTAGAAAATGCTCGTGTTGAAAAACGCACCGACTTAGATAAGTTAATTGTCGATTTGGAAACAAATGGCACAATAGATCCAGAAGAGACCATTCGTAAAGCTGCAGGCGTTTTACAGCAACAATTGTCTGTGTTTGTAGATTTGCAGGGTGATGAGCAAGAAGAGCCAGACAAAGCCGAATCTGAAATAGATCCAATTCTAATGCGGCCGGTAGATGATCTTGAGCTTACTGTTCGATCAGCTAACTGCTTAAAAGCAGAAAATATCTACTATATTGGCGACTTGATTCAACGCACGGAAGTTGAGCTGCTTAAGACACCAAACTTGGGTAAGAAGTCCTTAACCGAGATTAAAGATGTATTAGGCACACATGGTTTGTCTTTAGGTATGCGTTTAGAAAACTGGCCGCCTGTAAATTTGCGTGAAGATCACAAAATAATTATTTAGTTTATAAATTAGTAGAGAAGTAAAATGAGACATCGCCAATCAGGACGTCAGTTAAATAGGAATAGCTCACATCGCAAAGCAATGATGAGCAATATGGCGACGTCTTTATTTTCTCACGAAGTAATTCGTACAACTTTACCTAAAGCAAAAGAATTGCGACGTTATGCAGAGCCTTTAATTACCCTGGCAAAAGAAGATAACGTTGCTAGACGCCGTCAAGCATTTGCGAAATTACGAGACGATGCCAGTGTGGGGAAACTATTTTCCGATTTAGGGCCGCGATATAAAGAACGACCCGGCGGCTATACACGTATTCTAAAGTGCGGCTTTCGCCCAGGAGATAATGCTCCCATGGCATTGATAGAACTGGTCGATCGGCCAACAGAAGAGTCCTAATTAGACAATTACATAATTATAAGAAGCCAGGTTTATCCTGGCTTTTTTGTTTGTACAATATAGCCCTTGCTAAATTTTGAAATTTGTTATGAGGCCTATAGTTTTAGCTACAGATTATGGTGAATCTGGCTCTTATGTAGGGCAACTCAAATCAGCTATTTATAAAGTAGCTCCACATGCTCAAGTCATTGATCTCATTCATGATCTTCCCGTATTCAATCCCAAGGCATCGGCGTACTTATTAGCAAGTTACTTAGACTATATTCCCGAAAATTCAATTGTTGTTGGAGTGGTCGATCCAGGCGTTGGATCAAATCGTGAGCCCATTATTCTAGAAGGGAATGGTTATACCTTCATTGGCCCAAATAATGGTTTGTTTTCTATTGTGGCTAAAAAACTTTCAAATTATAAATTATCTGAAATTAGATTAAGCAAAGAACCTAGTTCAAAAACTTTTCATGGGCGCGACATTTTTGCGCCTGTTGCAGCACAAATAGCCGTTCAATTAAAAACTAATCTTGAATCTATGTTGATTGAAAAGCTAATAGGTTTTGAATGGCCTGAGGAACTATCCGAAGTGATTTATATTGATCATTTCGGCAATGTTACTTGTGGAATAACGCTTGACCAGATTAATACTAACTTAACGATCAAAATTCAAGAAGTTGAGCTTAACTATGCAAAAACTTTTCATGCTGTAAAATCTGGAGAAAGTTTTTGGTATCGCAATGCAAATGGGATGTTAGAAATTTCTGCGAGAGAGCAATCGGCTTCAGAAGCATTGAATTTAAAGGTGGGTGACGTGGTTGCTTTGCTGAATTAATGTAAATATCACTCAAAAGTTCACAAAATATCAATTTTGTGAACGTGTTCATGCTAATTAATTCTATGACAAAAGATATTATTGAATTAAAATCAGAAAGTTATAGCTAATTTAATATCTTATTTGGTTTTAATATTGATTTTAAATATTGGCCGGTAAAAGAATTATTTGTTGCTGAAATCTCTTCCGGTGTCCCTGTCGCAACAACTTCACCGCCTCGGTTACCACCTTCGGGGCCAAGATCAATGACCCAGTCTGCGGTTTTGATGATATCTAGATTATGCTCGATAACAACGATTGTATTTCCTTGGTCTCGTAAATGATGGAGGACTTTTAAAAGTTGCTCAACATCATAGAAATGCAGCCCAGTTGTAGGCTCATCTAATATATAAAGTGTTTTACCTGTGCCGCGTTTGGATAACTCTCGTGATAGCTTTACACGTTGAGCTTCACCTCCTGAAAGGGTCGTAGCTCTTTGCCCAACCGTGATATATGACAAACCTACGTCCATGAGAGTTTGTAACTTACGGTTAATGATAGGCACCGCCGCAAAGAAAATAAGTGCATCTTCGACAGTCATTTGTAAAATTTGATGAATATTCATGCCTTTATAGCGTATTTCTAACGTTTCTCGGTTGTAACGCATGCCTTGGCAAATATCACATGGCACATAGACATCAGGTAGAAAATGCATTTCCACTTTGATTACACCATCACCCTGACAGGCTTCACAACGACCACCCTTAACATTAAAACTAAAACGACCCGGTGCGTAGCCGCGTGAGCGCGCTTCCTGTGTGTTCGAAAAAAGTTCACGAATAGTGGTAAATAAACCGGTATAGGTCGCTGGATTTGAACGAGGTGTGCGTCCTATGGGGCTCTGATCAATATCAATCACTTTATCAATATTATCTAAGCCTTTGATTTCACTGCATTCTGAAGGAAGGATGCCAGAGCCATGCAAATGCCGCATGCAGTGCTTATATAGAGTGTCATTAACGAGTGTGGATTTTCCAGAGCCGGAAACCCCCGTGACTACCGTCAACACACCCAAAGGTATTTCCACGGTGATATTTTTTAAATTGTTACCACTAGCGTTGATTATTTTTATAGTTTTTGCTTTTTGAAAAGGTTCGCGCTTTTCAGGTATTGAAATGGAGCGTTTGCCAGATAAAAATTGCCCAGTTAGCGACGCAGGGTTATTTTCAATATCTGCAGGTGTGCCTTGTGCGACAACTCTGCCACCATGAATGCCTGCACCTGGGCCAATATCTAATACATGATCTGCACTGCGGATTGCCTCTTCATCATGCTCAACAACAATTACAGTATTACCAAGATCTCTTAAATAATTCAGTGTATTGATGAGACGTTGATTATCTCGTTGATGTAAGCCAATAGATGGTTCGTCAAGGATGTACATGACTCCTACTAAGCCAGAGCCAATTTGACTGGCAAGACGAATGCGCTGTGCTTCTCCACCAGATAGCGTATTTGCACTGCGATCAAGGGTTAAGTAGTCTAAACCTACATTAACTAAAAACTTAAGTCGTTCGTTAATTTCGTTGATGACTTTTTCACCAACAGTGGCAAGATGACCAGGTAGCTTTAGTTCTTTAAAAAATCGAAGAGCTTCTTCTGTAGACCAAGCAGTAATATTGGGTAAGTTTGTGTTTTGAATGAAGACATTTCTTGCTTCAATATTTAAGCGTTCACCGTTACATTCTTGGCAAGTTTGTGTGGTGAGGTATTTGCTAAGTTCTTCGCGCACAGCACTTGATTCCGTCTCATGGAAACGTCGATCCATGTTTGGAATAATGCCTTCAAATGTATGCTCGCGTTTATAGGTCTTGCCATTCTCATTCGTGTATTTAAACGGAATTTCCTCGTCCTCGCTGCCATATAATATAATTTCTTGCGTTTTTTCATCTAGTTCGCTGTAAGGTGCCTCAATATCGAATTCATAGTGATTAGCAAGAGACTGAATTAAATTAAAATAGTACGGGTTGCGTCGATCCCATCCACGAATAGCCCCGCCTGCCAGGCTGATTTCGTCATTAATGACCACTAATTCGGGATCAAAAAACTGTTCTATACCTAGACCATCACATTCGGAACATGCGCCTACTGGACTGTTAAATGAGAAAAGGCGCGGCTCGAGTTCATTTAAACTATAGCCACATGTAGAGCAAGCAAATTTTGCAGAAAAAATTAGTTCAGCCTCATTGGGGTTGTCCATCGATCGGATAACAGCAATGTCATCAGCTAGCTTTAGCGCTGTTTCAAAAGACTCTGTTAATCTAAGTTTTAGGTCATTTTTAACCTTAAATCGATCTACAATCACTTCGATTGTGTGCTTGCGACGCAGGTCAAGCTTCGGGGGGGCATCTAGCTCATAAACTTCACCATCGATACGTGCTCGAATAAAGCCTTGAGATTGTAATTTCGCGAGCAGTTGCACGTGTTCGCCTTTGCGGTTTTGAACTACCGGCGCCAGCAGCATCAACTTTTTATCTTTTTCAAGCGACAGAACGTTATCTACCATTTGGCTAATGGTTTGAGCATGTAGATCGATATGATGCGTGGGGCAGCGGGGAGTGCCTGCTCGAGCAAAGAGCAAACGCAGGTAATCGTATATCTCAGTAATGGTCCCAACTGTAGAGCGTGGATTATGAGAGGTGGCTTTTTGCTCTATAGAGATGGCAGGCGATAGGCCGTCTATATGATCTAAATCTGGTTTTTCCATGCGTGCAAGGAATTGACGCGCATAAGCCGATAAAGATTCCACGTAGCGACGTTGGCCCTCAGCGAAGATCGTATCAAAGGCTAGCGAGGATTTGCCTGAGCCTGATAGGCCCGTGATAACGATGAGCTTATCTCGAGGGAGGTCGATATCAATGTTTTGTAAATTGTGTGTTCGTGCTCCTCGAATACTGATTTGTTTCATGATTTTAAGCGCGATTAACCAAACCAACTAATATACTTGTTTAGCTATCCTTGGTGCAAAGTTTCGCTATGAAATAAAATATGCTTGTATAGGATCAACCAAGCGAAGAACTAAGCTCGACCAAGTCGCTGTCGATAAGACAAACAGATGCAAAGCCCTCATCTTAATTATCCTTATGTATGCATTTTTGTAGCATAATTGAAGCATCCGCAGGGATCGGCCGGTGTGGTGTATGCCTTATGATCAGTTGTGCTAGATTTAGCTTGCTACGTATACGATTTTAGATTTCTAGAATGACTAACAAAAATAATTATGTGTTTTTTTCTCGTTCTTTGCCTTTTCATGGTATCGGCGGCATGGAGATCGTTGTTTGGGATTTGCTGAAAGAGATGGCTGCTCGCGAGTTGGTCAAAGTTACAGTGATTACAACTACTATTAAGGGCAAGCCAAAAGTGTTTGTCGAAGATAATGTAAGAATTGTTGCTATCGCAGGAGTGAAATCGCGTCGCTATACACCAAAGTGGTGGAAATTATCGGCCAATTATTTCGAAAAATTTCTCATGAACGAAACAACTTGTGTGATGAGTGTAGCCATGGGAGCCTGCGGGCTTTTATTTGAGCGCGAACGTTTTAAAAATGTTCCTATCGTATGGCAGGCGCACGGCACGGTTGTCGGCGAAGTGGTCTCTAAGATTAGAACGAAAGATCCAATTCAATTATTAAAATGTTTGCGACAGATAAAATACTTTATAAGAGAATTTAGAGTATTTAGAAAAGTAGATAAGATAGTCGCGGTTGGAAAAATAGTGCAACGCACACTAAAGAATAAGCCGTATTCGTATTTTGTTGGTTCTGAAAAGATTTTGTTAATTGAAAATGGTGTTGATACGAAACAGTTTCATCCGTTTGCAGAAAGCAAGAAAGAATATCGAAATGAGCTTGGCATTCCTCAAGATGCCACTTTAGTCGTTTCTGCATCTCGGATGATTCTTCAAAAAGGTGTTGCTCAAGGTATCCTAGGTTTTCATAATTTTCTTAAAGAACTGCCTAGTGCACATTTGTTAATAGTAGGTGATGGTAAAGAAAGAGACAGCTTGAGCAAGTTGGTAGCAAATTGTGGTATTGAGGATAAGGTTACTTTTGTAGGATCTAAGCCTTACTCTGAGATGCCAAAATATTTCCAAATGGGAGACATCTTTTTATTTCCTACATTAAGGGAAGAGGGTGCGCCATTAAATGTGCTAGAAGCACTTGCTACAGGTTTGTCAGTGGTCGCATCACAATATCTGTATGAATCAGAGCACATATCGCCACATATTTATTTCGTTGATCCAAGAAACGCAAAGGGTGTTGCCAAAGGTTTGCTAAAAGCCTATCGAAGTCGTGATAATGCACCCCAACTATCTAGTAATTATTCCATCCCAAGTGTTTCTCAGAGATATGTCGATCTATTTGAAAAACTTGGGCGAGATAGACTTAAATGAATGCTTTTATGGACAGCTCGCATGACTGGTTTAAATTGAGTAATGATTAAATCAGAAAACTTAAAAAATATTGCCCTTGTTCTACCGGCATCAACCTCTTTTTTCTTTTTATTTCAAAGAGGGCTTAGCACATCAGCTTTCTACATCGCATGCGTAATGGGACTTATTTTAACTATTTTTTCAAATGAAGGGGCATTTAAAAAAAAGGAAAACAATATTAGTTGGACGAAAATAATTATTATTGCATGCTTAATACCTATTGTATCATTAGTGTTTTATGCTGCTGCTGAGACACCTTTTTCTTATTTGGATTCTCCTTACTCTATTGTATTGACAATGATTCCATTTGTTATTTTTCTTAGGGTGCTCGACAAAGAGGAGTTGCTTATATATATCCTAATTATTTTGTTTATAAGCTCAGGAATTATATCGCACTGGTTAGGGAGTCAAGATGATTATGGTGCGAGAGTAATATCATCTCGATACTTTAAATTATTGTATTTTGCACCGCTGTTGGTTGCTTTCAAATGGATGGAAATTAATTTGAAAGCATTTCTTGTAATCGTAATCGGTGGGATTATTGGCTCAACTCTAGCTACAATCATCACGTTTTGTTGTTTTGACTTTGCCAATGGCGATTTGGTTGATAAGTTTACGAACTCAGCGACTGTGTCAGGGAATACAAACCCAATCTTCTTTGGGTTAATCACGCTTTGTTTGATGATGTCGATTTTTTCAGCCGTGTGGTTTAATTTTCTAAATATGAAATATATTTCACTTTTATTAATTATTTCTATTTTAGGCTTGATTGGTGTGTTGGCTTCAGGTTCTCGTGGAGTTTGGTTGGCTTTGATT
>PVMS01089506.1_pt1 | contig 15269 bp, 12 predicted proteins | sample 1853461 | NCBI WGS metagenome assembly PVMS01 (sample SAMN08582032, study PRJNA380276) | Marine sediment metagenome, whole genome shotgun sequencing project. | isolation source: ocean sediment barecode stripped | collected 2017 | reverse complement strand
CGATACCGCCTACTGGGGCCAGCTCGACAGTCTCCACTGCCTGCTGGCGGTCGCCGCGATCGCGCTGCTCGGCTTCGGCCGCTGGCTCGTCGGCGCCGCCGAGGGCGACCCGTTCGTAGAGCACGACCCTGGAAATCTCCTCTTCGCTCAGGGTCAGCCCGGCCGGAGGCATCCCGCCCTGGACCGGCTTGCTCTGCGCCCCGTATGTGTCGTCCGGCCAGCCTGCCGAGCCCAGCGTCACCCACTCGATGTGGGAGTCGCACGAGCCCTCGGGGAAGGTCTCGAGAACCGCACCGCCGGCCAGGGCCGGGCCGGCGCCTCCCTGTCCGGCATCGCCGTGACACACGGCACAGGACGCCGAGTAGATCTCGGCACCGAGGAGGACGTTGTCTTCCTCTTGCGCGCCGTACGCGGACCCATCACAGTTCGCATGGATGCCGGTGGCCGGATCGACCGCCACCTGCCCGGCGCTACCGCAGCTCGGTTGGTCCGGGACCACCATCACGTAGAAGACGGCAAGGAGGGGGATGATCACCAGCGAAGCCGCCAGCCAGGCTGGATACCGACCGGTGCGCGCCGGCGCCTGCTCTTCGACGGAGACGTCGTCGATCGACTCGACCGGCTCCAGCACCTCCACTCCCAGTTCTGCCTCCTCGGCGGGAGCTGCCGGCTCGGCGGGGGCGGCAGCGGGTGGTGGTGCCGCTTCGGTCTCCGGCACCGGGGCCATCGGCGCGGGTGCCGCACCGCCGTCGGCCAGGCCGGCCTCGATCACCCACCCGCGCATGACCTCTTCGACCGGAACACCGTCGGCGTCGGCCCTTGCCTGGGCCGATCGCTCGACCAGCGACGCCGGAATGCCCTTGGCCTCGGCCGCAGCGGCGACCAGCGCCTCGCCGGTCAGAGATTCGGCGATGGGCAACGCGGCGGGGTCGGCGGCCAGAACCGCTTCGACCGACTCGGGAGGCTCGGCGGGTTTCGCCGCCGCCGGCGTCGATGCCTCCTCGCCGGTCCAATCGGCTACCACCTGTTCCTCCGTCTTGCCGTCGGCCTCGGCGCGAGCCTCGGCCGAGCGTTCCAGAATGTCGGCGGGAACGCCGGTGCTCTCTTGGAGTTCGTCGTAGCTCATCGGCTCACCTCAGCGACAGCAGATACTCGGCGAGAGCATCGAGCTCGGCCTCGGACAGATAGTCATAAGACGGCATGATCGACCAGGGCCGGGACCCGCGTGGATCCGCCAGTCGCGATTTGAGCACGCCGGCGTTGGTGGTCCGGCTGCCGACATGCATGAGGTCGGCGCCCAGTCGCTCTACGCCGGGCAAAGCCGGGGCCTCGTGCACGTAGTCACCGGCCTCGCTGATAGGGCCCAGCCCGACGTCGGTGACGATCGGCCGCACCTGCTGGGTGTGGCAGTAATAGCAGCCCTCGTCGAGATACACGGCCCGCCCGATCGCGGCCGGAGAGCCCTCCGGATAGACCCGGTATCGGTCGGCGAGGATCGTCCCATCCTGGACCGCGGGATCGAGGGCGAGAAAGACCACGGTGACGAGAAACGCCCCGGCGAACAGCAGCACCGCGCCGTAACGCACCGACTTCCACGAAGGCGAACTCGGAAGCCCTGCGATCTGGAGATCCAGCGGAGCGGCATCGAGCGCCAGAATCGGAGACTCTTCCTTCGAGCCGCGGACCATGGCGAACAGGAACAGCAACTGGGCAAGCGCATAGACGCCGGCACCGAAGGCGCGGATCGTCAGGTACGGGTCGAGAGCGTCGCTCACCGCCACCCAGCCTTCGCCGAAGGAGGTGAACTCCCCGGAGTTGACTCCGGCCGCCCACGTGAAACCGGTGGCGACCCCGCCCATCCACATGGCGGCGAGCATGAGGAAGAGCCCGACCACGGTGAAGCGGAGGTGCCAGGCGGCGGTGCCGGTGGCGGCGAGGCCTCTGCCCCTCACGTGGTAGGCGAGGGCGAACACCCACATGGAGATGGCGCCGGCGTAGACCAGGGTGTCGCCCGCAGGGATCCACTCGGTGAACTGCACCACCGCGCTCGAGGTGCGCAGCGCCTGGACCAGGGTATTGATGGGGATCAGCACGAACAGAAAGGCGCCGACCAGGACAAAGGACAGGGCGCCACGGTCGACCACCCGCCTCCACTGGCCGCGCATGGCGACGAAGAAGTCGGCGACGATGAGCAGGACGGGAACGAACAGGCCGATGGCGAAGGCCACCCCGAGGGTCTCGTACCAGCCGGGGCCGGGTCCATAGATGTACATCACGGGGGCGGTCGCTCCCCACACCACGGCGAGCGACCAGAACCCGAGCGCCGACAACGAAGACGGGATCATCGGGTCGGTGCCGACGATGCGGGGGATGAGGTAGTAGATCAAGCCCACCCCTGCGGCGGCGAACCAGAACCCGGTGATCGAGGCACGGAAGAAGCCGGTCTGTGCCGCACTGGTGAAGCCGTAGAGGGCCGGGACGTTTCCGACCACGTAGGCGAGGACGGCCCACCACGTGGCGGCCAGCAGGTACCACTGCGAGGGGACCATCCGATCCCTGGTCGGTGAGACGTTCTTGGTGGCGGCGACCGCGGCGAGCACGAGGCCGATCACGACCAACACGTCTCCGTAGAGCGGCATCTCCAGATAGGGACGACCTTCGGAATGTCCAAGGGCAATGCCGATGGTGCCGGCAACGACGCCGATGGTGATGGCCATCAACGAGGCGTAAGCGACGGCGGCGTGGGCGAGTGGCCGCCCGGCGATCCTGGGCAGGACGTAGTAGGTGCCGGCAAGCAGACCGAGCGTCAACCAGCCGAAGAGAAACGTGCTGACCACCATCGGGGTGAGGCGCCCATAGGACAGCCATCCGATGTCATCGAGGGACCCTGGAACGGCAAGTTGGAACGCGGCAATCGCGGCGCCGGTGACCGACACGGTGAAGAACAGGACCGCCACAATCAGGTGAGCGAAGACGACCCTGGTGCCGGCGGCATCGTCTTGCGGCGACATCGAGTCGGAGTTCTCGGTTGCTTCGATGTCGGCGGTCACCTGCCGCTGCCCTCCACGTCGTCGCTTTCCGGCACGGTCGCGGCCGGCGAAAGCCTAGCCGTAGAAGTCCAGAGTCTTGAGTCGAGAGTCTTGAGTCAGGAGTCCAGAGTCCAACCAGGAACGCAGAGTCAGGGGTCCAGAGTCAGGAGAGACCTGACGCTCGGGCTCCAGACTCTCGACTCCAGACTCTCGACTCAAGCTCTACTCTCGACTCTCGACTCCAATGAGTTTCCGCCCCACCGATCCGCGGCATAGAATCGCTTCGATCAGGAGGAGGTTGGGCTGAGCGATTCACTGAAGCGAGGCATCGGGCTGGGCGCGATCGCGCTCGGCCTCATCACCGTTCTGGTCTTCTCATGGCTCACCCATGCCACCGAGGCCGCGGTGATGGACAACCTCGGCAACGAACTGTACCGGTGGATTCCCCGCGGCTGGTTCTGGACGACGGCCGCCCAGTTCATCGCCGTCAACGGCGTGATCCTGGCGATGGCCGGAGCGGCGATCGCCTTCGTGTGGGACCGACCGCTGACCTGGGCGAGGGCGGGCCTCGGCGCCGCCCTGTTCACCGGGCTCATGGTCATCATCTTCGGGGTGATTCCCAACCAGATGCTCACCCTGGCCCAGGGCCCGCTGGAGTGGACGGGTCAGAGGATCTTCCTCACCATCCCCCCCGCCCTGGTGCTCGGCAACGAGCTCACCATCACCTACGAAACGCTGAAGGACATGGTCGTAGGCGGGTACGCCTTCACCAATCTCATCGTGATCGCCATCGTCATGGTCCTGTGGCAGAACTACTACCAGTCCAAGGATGAGCCCAAGCCGACGCGCATCTCCGAGTACGGTCGGCCCATCCGGGTGGAGCACTGATGGCCAAGACGGACGTTTGGTTCGAGACCCCGCCGTTTCGCGACGACTATCAACTCGCGGCGGTGGATGGGGCCTACCTGATTGCTGCGGTGAAGCCCAAGCAGTTCCTCCACATCGATCAAGCCGAGTGCATCCTCTGTGAGGGCTGTGTCGACATCTGTCCATGGAAATGCATCCAGTACCTGTCGGTCGATGTCATCTCCGAAGGAGCCAACGTCGACGACCCGGCCCAGAATCCCCAGAACCATGGCGTGTTCATCGTCGACGAGGACGAATGCACGCGCTGCGCCCTCTGCGTCGACCGCTGTCCGACCGGCGTGATCAGCCTCGGTAAGTTCTCCGGATCGCTCGCCGATCACGCGCTCGAGTTCGAAGATGCGCCATGGGAGCTGGACACCGGACAGCGTGACTTCAAAAACGGCTACGCCTACGGCGTGCGCTACGACAACTAGGAGAGCACCAGGTGGCAAACGGCAACGGTGACGGGGGCGGCGGCCGAAGCATCGGCAGCGTGCTCACCGACCTGTCCGACACCCTCAGGGAGAGCCAGGTATGGACGTCGATCTTCCGGCCGGGCTCACCGTTTCGCGCCGGCTACTCCGACACGCCGCGTAATCGCTCCTACGTCGTGATGAACAACGTGCTCTACCACCTGCACCCGGTGAAGGTGAAGCGCCACGGCGTGCGCCTCTCCTACACGCTGTGCCTCGGCGGACTGTCGTTCTTCCTGTTCGTGGTCCTGACCATCACCGGCATCTTCCTGATGTTCTACTACCGACCCACCTCACCGCAGGCCTACTTCGACATCCAGGCACTCGCCACCGACGTGGCCTTCGGTCAGTTCGTGCGCAACATGCACCGATGGGGAGCCCACCTCATGGTGCTGACGGTGTTCCTCCACATGGCCCGAGTCTTCTACCACGGAGCCTATAAGCCGCCACGCGAGTTCAACTGGGTGGTCGGCGTCATCCTGCTGCTCCTCACCCTCCTGCTCTCCTTCAGCGGCTACCTGCTCCCCTGGGATCAGCTGGCGCTGTGGGCCTTCACCGTCGGGATGACGATGGGTAGTTACGCGCCCGTGTTCGGTGATCAGGTGAGCTTCGCCCTGATCGGAGGCGTGCAGATATCGGCGGATACCCTGTTGCGCTGGTACGTCCTCCACGTGCTGTTCCTCCCGTTCATCATCGTGCTGTTCATGGCCGTTCATTTCTGGCGGGTGCGCAAAGACGGCGGCATATCCGGTCCTCTCTAAGGAGAAGCCTTGGCCGAAATCCCAGAACATATCTTGCGCCGCTCGGCGGAAGCCAGGGCGAAGGCCGAGGGCCGCCCGGTGGAAGAGATCATGGCCGAGATGCAGGGCGCGCCTGCTGCGGAAGCGCCGGCCGCCGCTCCTGATCCGGCTCCGGCCGGCGCGCCGGCACCGGCGTCCGGCAACGGCGGCGTCGATATCGGAGCTCTGTCCGCATCCACCGGGGTCCCCGAACACATTCTGCAACGAGCGGCCATCGCCCGGGCCAAGGCCGACGGGCTCCCCGACCCAACGGTCGGGGGAGCACCCAGCGGCGGGGGGACGGCGGTTGTTACCGCCCCGGCGCCCGCCGCCACCGCCACAGCAGCCCCCGCGGTGCAGGAAGTGGTGAGGACCCGGCGGCTGCTCACCGTGGTCAAGGCCGGGGCGATCCAACAGGTCAAGCGCGAGCCCACCGACAAGGTGAGCGTGTGGCCGAACCTGCTTGCCATCGAGTTCCTCGCCCTGCTGGTGGTGAGCGTGGTGCTCATCGCCATCTCGATCTTCATCGACGCACCGCTGCTCGAGTTCGCCAACTTCAACGAGCAGCCCAACCCGTCCAAGGCGCCGTGGTACTTCCTCGGGCTGCAGGAGCTGCTCGCCTATTTCGATCCGCAGGTCGCCGGCGTGCTCATCCCCACCCTCGGGATGGTGGCGCTGATGTTCATCCCCTACGTCGACAAGACCCCGTCGGTTCGCCCCTCGGACCGCAAACTCGCCATCATGATCTTCACCTTCTTCATCGTCGCCGCCGCCGTCCTGACCATCTTCGGCTCGTTCTTCCGGGGACCGGGGTTCAACTTCGTGTTCCCCTGGCGCGACGGCATCTTCTTCGACGACCTGCTGGACATACTGGACTGAGGTTCATGGACGCAACCACCATCTTCATCATCGGCATCCTCATCACCGGGGTATTGGCCCTCGCCGGGATCTTCGCCGTTGCCGTGCGCCGCGAGCCGACGGCGGGGCCGATCAGCGCTGCGGAGCTGGACGAGCGGGCCCGCGCCGCCGACAAAGCGCGGGCCAAGAAGGCCCAACAGGCCGCCCCGGCACCAGCCGACACCGGCGCGGTGGCCACCATCCTCGAGGCGCCACCCGAGGCGCCGCCGGAATCCCCACCCGAACCGGCCCCGGATCCGTTGACCGATAAGACCGTGGTCACCGAGACCGAGTACGGAGTCACCCGCCGCAAGTTCCTCAACCGGGCGCTGGTCGCGATCTTCGGGCTGTTCCTCCTGCAGTTCGCCATCGCCAGCATTGCCTTTGTCTGGCCCAAGCTGAAGGGCGGGTTCGGGACCCCGGTCAACGCCGGCAATCTCAACGATCTCAAGAGCAAGATCTCCGTCGCCGGGTCAATTGTCCCGATGTTCATCCCCTCAGCCCAATCGTGGATCACCCTCTTCCCCCTGAGTGAGCTGGAAGGATCCTCGTTCGAAGCCACGCCGTTCGTCCTCGCCGGCGGGGATGACGACGGCGTCGCGGTCATGGCGATGTGGCAGAAGTGCCCTCATCTCGGCTGCCGGGTTCCCACCTGCATCCCGTCGCAGGGCTTCGAGTGCCCGTGCCACGGGTCGAAATACAACATCCACGGCGAGTACGAGCTGGGTCCGGCGCCGCGGAACCTCGACCGCTTCGGTGTCGAGGTGAACGATGCCGGCGATCTCATCATTCAGACCGGGGTGATCGTCGAGACATCGCGAGCGAAGAACAAGACCGCCGAATACCCCCAGGGCCCGTTCTGTGTCTGAAGCGATGAACCCGTTTCTCTCGCTCATCGCTGCCGCCGAAGAGGAAGCGGTCGCCGGCTCCGGTGGAGGCTTCGGCATCGGATCGCTCGCTCTCATCATGGCGATCATTGCTCTCCTTCTGTGGATGGGATACCTCGCCGTCAACAGCCGGCGCTCGCGCGACTCCACAACAGAACGGTTGCCGCTCAACCAGACGCCGTATATGTCCGACGACGAGCTGGAGAACGTGCGCACGACCAAGGTGCTCGGAGCCTCGGTCGTTGCCGCCGCCCTGCTGGCGATCATCCTGCCGTGGTATGCCTTCAACGAGACCGACCGGGCCGCAGAGGCGACCGTCGAGCTGGAGCACCTCGACATCGAAGAGGGCGAGAAATGGTATGTGCAATTCGAGTGCTTCGCGTGCCACAGCGAGGATCTGAGTGGCGGCACCACCGAGTTCATCGAGCCCCGCAGCGGCGTCGTCACCTCGTGGCTGGTCCCGTCACTCAACGACATCCTGTTCCGATATGACGAGAGCGAAGTTCGCTTTGTGATCGAATTCGGTCGGAACGGCACACCGATGCCGGCCAACGGTCTCGAGGGAGGGGGCTCGCTGACGCTGCAAGAGGTCGACCAGCTCCTCGCCTACATCGGCTCCAAACAGATCACCCAGGCCGAGGTCGTCGCCAAGGCCGACCGCAACGTTTCGCTGGCCCTGGGCCGGATCGAGAGCGGAGCGGAAGCGACCCAGATCCGGATCAACCAGCAACAGGCGCGGATCGACAACGTCACCGGAGCCAAGGACGTTCTCGCCGCTACCGGAGGCCTCGACGAAGAGGTGCTCGACCTCCTCGGCGGTGCCGGGACCTGCACCGAGGCCTCGGCGGAGATCGCCCTCACCACCTGCGATCAGCCGGGGGACGACACCGACCGAGACGGATTGACCGATGCCGCCGAGCCCCGGCTGACCGAGATCGCCGCCATCGCTTACGAGAGCTTCACCGAACTCGCCTTCAACAGCGACGGCACCGCCAACGAGCTCCAGCAAGAGATCTACGACGTTTCGTTCGATCCGAGCAACGCCTTCACCAACACCAACGCTGCCGGGCACCCGGTTCCCGATCTCGAAACCACCGAGTTGATGCTCGCCGCGCTGCAGGGAGACCTCTTGCTGGTCGGGATCACCGCCGAGAAGGAGCAGGACTTCCTCGAGCCCCTGGTGTCGGGCATGGAGTTTCTGCTCGAGTCCGCGGAGTTGAGCCTGTGGTCGGTCGACTTCGACGAGGTGCGGGAGGCAATGAGTGACGCCTCCGGGGTTTTGATTTCCGAACAGGAAACCGAGCGCGCCGTCGGGTTGTTCAACGGCTACTGCGCCCGTTGCCACACCGGTGGGTTCAGCGCCGGCTCCACCTTCGAGGTCGGGCCGGGACGAGGCGCCTGGGGGCCGGCCATCAACGACGCCCGTACCCGGGTGCAGTTCCCCGACGTCGAGGAGCACATCAAGTTCATCGTCACCGGAACCGACAACGCCGCTCCCTACGGCGTCAACGGGATCGGCACCGGCCGGATGCCCGGCTTCGGAGCCTCGTTGACCGCAGAAGACATCAAGTTGATTGCCCTGTATGAGAGGACGTTGTGATGCGTCGTGACGAACGTGGTCTGAGCACGCTCGAGTGGATCGGGCTGCTCGGGTTGATCGCCGTGATCCTCGCCATGATCCCCTTCGTACGGGAAACGGCGCAGGACCTCGTCGGCGTCCTCTACGACCGGAGGGACGAGGCCGGAGAGCTCACCGACTTCTCCGTGACGATGCGCGGGGTGACCATCACCCTCGCCGCGGTGTTGACCTTCGTCGGCTCTGCCTGGCTGGTCCTGGCCACCGACGTCGGAACCCGTTTGTCTTTCCTCGTGGTAGGTGTCGCCGCCTTCGGCTGGCTGACCATCTCGGGGATCCTGTTCGTCGTCTACGCACCGCGCGGTATCCGCCCCTCCGACATCGAGGGTTTGAACGCCCTCCAGTTGCGCGTCCCCGCCATCGCCATGGCGATCGGAGCGTTCATCCTGTTTGTGATGTTCCTGCTCGCCCTCGACCGCTACGAGGCAGACGCACCGGAGTAGACCGTCTTCGTCTCCCCCGGCACGGCCGGGGGAGACAAGAACTAGCCCTGCAGGTGGTGCGCCAGGATCTGCAGCTCCGACGACAGGTCGACCCGTCGCACTTCGACGTCCTCGACCCTGAGCACGGTCGGGGCGAAGTTGAGGATCGAGCGGACCCCGGCAGCCGCGAGCCGATCGGCGACATCCTGCGCCGCCCCCGGCGGTGTGGCAATGATCCCGATCGACGCCTGATGCTCATCGACGACCGCCTCGAGCTCGGTGAGGGCGGCAACCGGCAGGCCGGCGACGGTTGTCCCCACCTTGGCCGGGTCGGTGTCGATGAGCGCCACCACGGCGAAGCCCCACTCACCGAAGCCCTCGAAGGCGGCCAGGGCCCTTCCCAGGTTGCCGGCGCCGATGATGACGACCCGGTACTCGTGATCCAGGCCGAGCAGGCTGGTGATTTGCCGGCGAAGATCTTCGATGTCGTACCCGACGCCGCGGATCCCGCGCAGGCCAACCAGGGAGAGGTCTTTGCGTACCTGTGCCGGCTGGACCCCGGCGATCTGGGCCAGCTCCTGCGAGGAGCAGGTGCGGCGATCCGAGGGGAGGGTCAGCAGGCATCTCAGGTACACCGGGAGCCGGGCAACCGTCGCTGCTGGGATGGTGGCCTTCATCGCGCGAGATGGTAAACCGGGAGGCAGGCCGCCGAATCGGCCGTCGGAGACCTCCACGCCGCGCGACGACGCATGTTCGCGATCGCCGAACATGGGCCTCGTGCACAAGACGATGACAGGCCAGGCGGTGGGGCACACCATCCCTGCTGCCGCAGCGTGATGCGTGGACCTGATCAGCGCAGCTCATCCCAGCCGGATTCCGCGTCCAGGGGGTCCTCAGTCCGATAGGCCCCGGTGTCGACCTCGGTGGCGTGCCGCTGCGGCAACCGGCCGGTAATGAGCTGGTAGGCCTCCAGCTTCTTGTCGGCGTCTTCGGTCAGCGGGTTGTCGTGCAGGCCCCAGGTGACGATCTCGGCAAGGGCTTCGACCCCACGCTGCTTCCAGGGCCGACTCCCATTCCACTCCGTCAAGCCCCGCTGCTCAATGAACGCCTCGCGGGTCTCGTCGGTCAGATTGTGGCGGTCCCAGGCATGGGCCAGCTCGTGCAGGACGATGTACCGGTTGTGGTTGCACACATCGATGCGCGCCGGGGTCCGGGCACCGCGGAACACACCGTCGTACCCGTCACAACCATCGTCGCTGCCGTGGAACTCGATGACCAGCTGGGGCAGCTCGAGATCGGCCTGCCGATACTGCTCCGTGGCCCAGTCCACGGCGGCCTGGTCCTGCTCGGTGCCGCCAACAACGGTGAATTGAGCGGAGAACGCTGGCTGGGCCTCAGTTTCGGCTGCTGATAGGGCGCCGGCGTTGAAGCCGAAGACCGCCACCAGGACTGTGGTGAGGATGCGGGATGAGTAGTTCATACCCGCAGCGTCCGGCAGCGGCCCTGGCCATCCCCGGTTGGATCCTTGGGTTTACAGGAAGGCGATTAAGGAATGAGCAAGGCACCCCCATAAGGCTTCTCGCACACCGGGCAGCCGGGCGCGCGTAGTCTCAGAGTGGGAGGTTGTTCCGTGGATTTCCGCATCCTTGGTCCGCTCGAGGCGCTTCGCGACGGCGAGCCCATCGACACGGGTCCGCACAAGCAGCGATCTCTGCCCGCCCTGCTCCTCATCAACGCCAACCGGGTGGTCTCAACCGACCGCATCCTCGAGGAGCTGTGGGGTGAGGAGGCCGATGGCAAGGAGAACTCGCTGTGGGTCTACGTGTCCCGGTTGCGCTCGGCGCTCGAGCCGGATCTGGCCGACGCCGGCCAGTCGCGAACGCTGTCCACCCGCGACCACGGCTATGTGCTCAACGTCGATGCCGGCTCCATCGACGCCGTGCAATTCGAACAGGCGGTGACCCGGGGACGTTCGCTTCTCAACGGCGACGCTGCGGATGCGTCAGAAGTCCTGCATAACGCCCTGGACCTGTGGCGTGGCACCGCACTCCAAGACTTCGCCTACGACGACTTCGCTCAGATCGAGATCACCCGGCTCGAGGAGCTCAGGCTGGGGGCGACCGAGGATGCATTCGACGCCGACTTGAGGAGCGGGCGCTCCGGCGAGCTGATCGCCGACCTCGAGATTCTTCAGGAGCGGCACCCGCTGCGGGAGCGTCCGGTCGGCCAGCTCATGCTGGCCCTCTATCGCTCGGGGCGGTCCGCCGACGCCCTCCGGTCGTTCGAGCGGTTTCGCCGCCACCTCGGCGAGGAGCTGGGCATCGACCCGTCCCCGGAGCTGGCCAGGCTCGAAGAGCAGATCCTCCTCCACGACTCCCGGCTCCAGCTTCGGACACCGAAGGCGGTGCGCATCTCCGCTACGGGTGAAGCGGTCAATCCCTTCAAGGGCCTGCGACCGTTCCAGGAGGACGACGCAGCGGACTTCTTCGGACGGGACCGGCTCGTCTCCGAGGTTCTCCGCCAGATCACCGATGGTGAGCGTCTGATCGCACTGGTCGGTCCCAGCGGATCGGGCAAGTCGAGCGCGGTGCGGGCCGGGCTGATCCCAGGCATCCGCAAAGGGGCGGTGCCCGGGTCCGACCAGTGGCGGGTCGCCCACATGCTCCCCGGCTCCGACCCCTTCATCGAGCTCGAAGCCGCCCTGTTGCGCGCATCGATCGATGGCCCCGACAGCCTCGCCGACACGCTGCAGAGCGAGGACGATTCCGGATTGCTGCGGGCCGCCCTTCGCGTCATACCGGACGACTCCTCACGCCTGATCCTGGTCATCGATCAGTTCGAGGAGCTATTCACCCTGGTTCGCGACGAGCCGGTGCGTGCCCGGTTCGTCGGGCAGATCGTCAAGGCCCTCGAAGATCCCTATGGGCGGGTGGTGCTCGTGATGACGCTGCGCTCCGACTTCTACACCCACCCTTTCGACTACCCGGAGTTCGCCGACCGCATGGCATCCGGGGTCATCAATGTGGTACCGCTCACCTCAGACGAGCTGGAGGCGGCGGCGCTTGGCCCGACCGAGCACAGCGGCGTTGTGCTCGAGCCCGCGCTGCTGGCCGAGCTCCTCACCGACGTCATTGGCCAGCCCGGAGGCTTGCCCCTCTTCCAATACGCGCTGACCGAACTCTTCGATCGCCGTGTCGGCAATCTGCTCACCGTCGACGTCTACCGGTCGATCGACGGGGTGCGCGGGGCGTTGACCCGCAGGGCAAACGAGCTGTACGACTCGCTGAGCCCGACCGAGCAGGAGGCCGCCAAGCAGCTCTTCCTGCGCCTCGTCGCCATTGCCGACCACGACGATTGGAGCCGGCGCCGGGTGCATGCCTCCGAGATCGTGGCGCTCGACGTCGATGTGGTCGCCATGCAGAAGGTGATCGAGCAGTTCGCCGGCCACCGACTGCTGTCGCTTGATCGGGACCAGGCGACGGGCGCACCAACGGTTGAGGTGGCACACGAGGCGCTGCTCCACGAGTGGGAGCGGCTCCGCCTGTGGATCGAGGACAACCGGGAGGATCTGCTCCGTCACCGCGAGCTGGCCACCGCTGCCGCATTCTGGGATGCCGCGGGCCGCGATCAGGACTATCTGTACGCCGGTGGCCGCCTCGACGAGGCACTGGCGTGGGCGGCGACGAGCCCGATCAAGCTGACCGCACGGGAGCACAACTTCCTCGTTTCAGGGGAGGCGAGGCTGGTCGCCGAGCGCGAGACGGAGCAGGAACGCGCCCTCCGAGAACAGCGTCTGCAGCGTGGTGCCCGGCTGAGAACCTGGGGCCTGGCCTCGGCCATCGTGACCCTGGTTGCCGTCGTCGCCACCGTGGCTTGGTTCGTCACCCGACCAGAGGGACCAAAGGTTGCCCTCGTTCACGGTGGCATTGGAGCCATCCAGGACCTCGTCGAGCAGGGTTGGAACCAGGCCGACCGGGACCTCGACTTCGAGGGAGAACGAGTGTTCTCGCTGATCGACGGCGAGGAGGATGTGCGCAGCCTTGCCGAGAGCGGCTATGGATTGATCATCGACGGGATGTTCGATAGCGGCTACGCGGCGTATGAGGTCGCTGATGAGTACCCCAACGTCTCCTTCGTCGTCTTCGACGGGAGAGACACATCGTTTGACAACGTCACCGCCATCCACTTCGTTCGCGAAGGGGGCGCCTACCTCATGGGGGTCGCCGCCGCACTGGCATCGGAGACCGAGACGATCGGGTTCATCGGGGGGTGGCAGCAGGCAACCACCGAGTCGCGTCGCGCCTCCTACACCGCCGGTGCCCGGTCAATAAACCCTGACATCGTCGTACAGAGCGTGTACCTGGGCCCATACCAAGACGGGCAAAACGGCGCATACCTCGACTACGACAACGCCAAGGACACCGCAGCGGACATGTATCGGTCCGGAGTCGACGTGATTCATCACTCCGTTGGCGATGCGGGCCTCGGCATCCCGACAGCCGCCGCCGAGCTGACCGAAGAGCTGGGTCGCGAGCTGTGGGTGATCGGATCCGAGGTCGACGAGCAGCGGGTGGTCCCCCGTGAGCTGGCTGATCGCTTTCTCACCTCGACGTGGAAGCGCTGGGACGGGGCGGTGGTCGAAGCGGTCCGCTCCTACCTGGCCGGCGAGCTCGAACCGGGTGTCCACGAGCTCGGGCTTGCCACCGGCGGCGTCGACTTCTCACGCGACGGGAGTCTCTCCGACGCTCATGCGGCCACCCTCGACGAGATCAAGCAGGGCATCATCGCCGGCGTCATCGATCCGAATGTCGCCCAGACCGCGGCCCCCGGTTGGAACCGAGAGCCTGACATGACCGGGCTCTTCGTCTTCGACGGAACCGGATGCACGTCGGACTTTGGCCCCACCCAGGTTGCTACCGGAGATGTGGTGCGCATCGACGTCATCAACAACTCGACCGTTGCTGTCGGGTTGACCTTCGGAGAGTCCGAGGACGGCGTCGCGATCGCCGACTGGGCAAACCGGGTCACGACCCAAACGGCACCAGGACAGCGCAATGCGGTCGCCAGGCGGCTCCCGTCTGGGACCTACGTCGCCACGTGCTCCACCGACGACCAGATCTTCGAGACCGTCGCGATTGACGCGCTCTTTACAACAACGTGTGTGGGCCCGCCCGTCGAGTCGACCGATCCCACCGCCGTCGTCGAGGCATTTGCGGCGGCGATCACCGATTCCGACGTGGATGCCGTGTGCTCGATGCTCGCCGAAGATGCCCAGCTGATCCTCCCCTGGGAGGACGAACCCTTCGTGGGGAATGCCGCGATCGCCGAGGAAATGACCCCGTTCGACGACGACATGTGGTTCCAGGAGTTCGTCATCACCGATCTCGAGGTCGCCGACGGCGTGGTGATCTGGTCCTCCGAGTTCCGCGGGCTCAACAATGTTGATGTGATTGAGGGTCATCGCATCGTTGTCGAAGATGGCAAGATCATCCTCTGGAAGTTCGGGGAGTTCGTCGAGGACTGAGCCGCTCGGCTCAGGGGCTCATCAGGCGTCTCACCTGATCGGCCGGGATCCTGCCTTCGAGGAGCACCTGCCCGGTGGTGGCGTCGAGCAGCACGGGAACCCGTTCGTCGTACTGCTCCAGCAGCTCCAGATCGAGGTCGACGTCAACGATCTCCAGGGGGATTCCACGCAGCAGGTCTAGCGCGTCCTCGCAGAGATGACAGCCTTGTCTCGTCAGGAAGCGGAGGTTTGAGCCCATGATGCCAAGGCTATCGTCACCGCGATGCGGCCGTTCACCACGATCGTTGTCATCGGCCTGGTGGTCCTCATCGTCGGCGCGTTCGTGGTAAAGCTGGCGACCACCGGGCTCTCTCCCTAGTGCAGCGACGGTCGCAATGTCCTTGGCTCTTCGCTGGCGCTCATCGCACGTGAAGCTGGCAACCACCGGGCTCTCCCCCTAGTGCAGCCGACAATCGCAATGTCCTTGGCTCTTCGCTGGCGCTCATCGCATGTGAAGCTGGCAACCACCGGACTGTCGCCTTAGATCAGTAGATCAGTACTTGCTACTTGCTACTTGGTACTTGGTACTTGGTACTGGGGAAGGCTCAGGACATCGTGCCGGGAAAGGCTCAGGACATCGTTCCGGTTTCTGGGGGTTTGGTGATTCGGGTTGTTGCGGGTAGGTGGTCGAGGAGTCCTGTTTGCGCGGTGGGGTGTACCGGGTCGACGACGGCCGG
>PVMS01057311.1_pt1 | contig 15269 bp, 12 predicted proteins | sample 1853461 | NCBI WGS metagenome assembly PVMS01 (sample SAMN08582032, study PRJNA380276) | Marine sediment metagenome, whole genome shotgun sequencing project. | isolation source: ocean sediment barecode stripped | collected 2017 | reverse complement strand
CTGAGAAACTATCCCTGGCCCGGCAATCTGCGTGAACTTGAGGGTCTGGTGCGGCGTTTGTTGTTAGCTGGCGGCAACCAGGAAATCGGATTACGTGAGTTGGAATCGAGTCTTTTGCCAACAGTTAGCCTGACAGAGCCGTTGGTGAAACAGGATTTGCTTTCATTGCCTATGCGCGAGGCGCGCGAGCAATTCGAACGGGCCTACCTTGTGCAACAGCTCGCACTGTGTGGTGGCAAGGTGGGGAAACTTGCCGAGCGAGTTGGTCTGGAGAGAACCCATCTCTATCGAAAGTTGCGCGCGCTGCAAATAGACTTCGGCCACGGGGGGGCTGAAGACTGAGCTGTTTGGACCCGCAGACACGCAAGTGATTTATTCGCGGAATGCAGTGTGGAAGGGTTTCGGCAGTCGCTTCCAGCTATCGTCACTGGGTAGTTCCGGATAGCCCTGCGAGTTATAGGTGTTCCAGAATAATACGTTCTGTCCGGCCAGTATTCCGCGACCAGCATCGGCCATCAGCCCTGCCAGCACCTTAGCTGTGTAGGTTAGCGATGCGGGTAATCCTGCGTAATTCTGGAGTAGCTTCGCTGCTTCCCGTGCGGCTTCGGTCGGAATCGCGTAGCCCTCTCCAAGTTGATCATTGCGTACCTCCACGCCGGATTCACCGACATCCAGCAACGGAATCAAGTTCTCGCGCGCGTTAAGTTCCCGGTTGGTGTTGCAAAACAGATCCCGAAACAATTGGGCGGGTTGCATGCTGTCGGGCGTAACCTGTATGGCCTGGATTGACGTTTCTATACCAGCCAGCATCAGACCCAGTGCAAGGCCGGCGGTGCTGCCAGCGGTGCCGCAACCTATATAAATGCGATCTGGTTTGGCGAGTGAACCCGATGCAATTTGCTGCGCCAATTCCAACCCTGCGTTGACGAACCCGATAGCGCCCAGCCACGACGATCCACCAAAAGGAATCTCGTAGCAATTCTCTTCTCCAAGTTCCTGACGTAGCCGGTTTGCAGTACTGCGGGTTTCTGCGTAGGTTTGGGCGACTTCGAGTCGCGTACCCAGCAATTGGTGATAGCGCAGCGCCCTGCGGACGGCGGCAGTCGCGGGTTCTGGCGTTAATATTGCGACGCAATTGAGTCCAAGCTGGCAACAATTAATCGATGTTGCGAGGGCATGATTGGAAGCAAGGCCGCCAAAGGTAATAACCTGCGTGCAGCCATTTAGTTTGGCGGCCGCCAACAGGAACTCAAGTTTGCGTATTTTGTTGCCGCCATACTCTATGGCACTGAGGTCATCTCGCTTCAGCCAGACTTTGTCGATACCGATTGCTTCTTCAAGTTCGCTAATACGATGGATCGGTGTGGGCAAATCTGCAAGCCGAAGAAATGGCAACGACTGCTGCAGCGATGGATAGCGTTTGAAGATGGCACGTTCGTCTGACATATAGGCAAAACAGTTTAACGCTTAATACGGATACTGCCTCCCGGCTCGAATTCCAGGCTGTTTTCGGGAAAATCCATACGCGACAGCTCACGAATCATATTAAGGGCATGTTCCTCAGGGTCTGGTCGTGGGCCGCCGGGTCGTATCTGCTGGTTCGACAGCAGTTGGCCGGAAATAAATCGTCCATAACCATCCAGGTTGGCTATCACTATAGGTGCGTAACCTTTGGCTCCTTGCACACTGATACCGTAATAAGTTGCGAAATTACCCAGGCTGTATGCGATGAGCCGTCCGTTGTAGAGCTCCATAGCACGGGGCACATGTGGTCCATGGCCGAGCACCAGATCGGCGCCCGCATCAATCACCGCGTGGGCGAATTCGACTACGTTGCCACGCGGTTCACCGTAGGCGTATTCCATGTCGAAGCCAATGCGTTGTGCACCGTCAAATCCTTCCGCGCCACCATGGAAGGAGATGATGACTATGTCGTGCCTGGCCGCCAATCCTTCGACGGCCCAGGTTGCCCGATCTATGTCCAGGAGCGACCAGGATCCCCTGGTGGGCGAAAAAGCAATCATCGCGATACGGAGATCGGCCTGCTCCCAGCTGGCAACTTCGCCTTCGCGGCCTGAATGTCGTATGCCCACGTTATCCAGTGCCGCCATACTGGCATCACGACCTTGCTCGCCAAAATCGCGCGCATGATTGTTGGCGAGACTCATCACGTCGAAACCAGCACTTGCCAGGTGCTGTGCATAGCGTGAGGGTGATCGGAACAAATAGCAGGCCTGAGGATCCTTGCACTCTTTTATCCGTTCGCCGTCGTCCATCAGCACCCCTTCGAGGTTGCCGAAGCTTAAATCTGCACTACTGAGGATGGGCGTTACTGCAGCCAGAAAGCTCGCGCCGTCATCGTCAGGAAGGTGGTTTTCCGGAAAGTCGGTGTCCAGCATGATGTCGCCGACTCCCGCTACCTGAATGCGCATGGATGCATAATCGGGCTGGCTACTTGATGTGGCATTAGCTGCATCATCGGCATCAGTTTGCGCCGTTTGGCTGACTTGCTCGAATTTCGCTAATTCCGATCGAGGGGCGCATCCGGCCAGGATGAGGCCGATGAAAAATAAAGTGATGTAAGCGAGTCTAGTCACTGACCCGTTTTAGCAGTATCTCGATGTTGGCTTTATTTAACGTTTCACTAACCCGATTGACTACGTCCGGGTCTTCCATCGGATCGGTGTACACTCGATACACTGTAAGTTGGTTGGCAAGCCCGCGTTTGATTTCCGAGTGTACGCCGACAAGCGCCAGTTCTGCTTTGCGACGATTAGCATCTTCAAAAAGCCTGAATGATCCGGCTTGCAGTATGTATATGCCGGGTGTAATGACACGCGCAGGTGCAGCTGAGCGCACCGGCGCTTGCTCGTCTTCGTAAACTTCAACGTCAAGGTTCGGCAACATATCGTAAAAATCGAAAGTAATGCCGGGTTTCGGGGTTTCATCGGCCGTGCTGTCGGGTGGGTTCGTGTTGCGCGATGGCAGCACCACCGTGCGAGCAGGCGCTCTAAGATCGCTGATGTAGACATACGCTGCAACGGCGAGACCAAATGTAAGCCCCATCAGCATCCAGACCCAGCCCGGCGTGGCTTGGTGTGATTTTCGTTTGCCTGCCTTACGGCGCTTTTTTCGTGCCATTGAAATCTGTATCCGTTACATCTTTTCTGGCGCATTGACGCCAAGCAGAGCTAATCCATTACGCATCACCTGTCGGGTTACCAAAACCAGCATCAGTCGCGCGTTACGTAAGCCTTCGTCGTCCACAATAAATTTATGCGCGTTGTAATAGGCATGGAACTCCTGAGCAAGCTCTTTTAAATAATGCACGACGTGTTGTGGTGCTCTTTGCAGAGCAGCAGCCTCAACGATCTCCGGGAATTGTGTCAGCGCAAGCATCAGAGTCTCTTCGTGTGCCTCCTGCAGCCGGTTGAGGTTGTCGCTCGCAATATTCGCATCCCATGTCAGGCCGCGCTCTTTGAGTTGCCGCATCACGCTGCATACGCGGGCATGCGCGTACTGGAGATAGTAAACGGGATTTTCATTGCTGCTGGATTTCGCAAGGTCCAGGTCGAAGTCCAGATGCTGCTCATTCGACCGCATCACGAAAAACAAACGGGCGGCGTCGTTGCCCACCTCTTCGCGTAACTGACGCAGAGTTACAAACTCACCAGAGCGGGTCGACATTTGCGCTTTTTTGCCACTACGATAAAGCGCGACGAACTGAACCAGTTCCACCTGCAGACAATCAGATGGTTGCCCCATCGCTTCCATGCCGGCTTTTACCCGCGCAATGTAGCCATGGTGATCTGCGCCCCAGATATCGATCAAATCGCTAAAGCCGCGTTCACGCTTATGCAGATGATAAGCAATGTCGGACGCAAAATAAGTCGTGCGGCCGTTTTCCCTGACCACGACCCGATCTTTCTCATCGCCGTAATCTGTGGCGCGGAACCACACAGCACCATCCTGCTCGTAGGTCACGCCGTTGTTGGCTAGCAGATCCAGTGCTCTTTGCACCGCGCCGTCGCCCGTCAGGCTTTGTTCCGAGAACCATTCATCGAATTCAACATCGAACTCACTTAGATCATCCCGTATGTCGCCGAGTATGTGCCCGAGTGTTAGCTGCAAAACTTGATCCAAGCCGTCTTCGCCTAAGGTCGCACGGGCCCGGTCTATCAGCAGGTCCAGTTGTGCCTCGCCCTCTTCCGGTAAATCATCGAACAGATCCGCAGGTAACCCTGCTGCAGCGACAGCGGCCGTATCGCCCAGTTCTGCTGCAATCAGTTTTATGTACTGACCCTGGTAGGCACTGGCCGGAAAGACAACACCATGGCCCTTGCCATGATCCTGATCTTCCAGCCATCGCAGCCAGACACTGAGCGCCAGTATGTCCATCTGCCTGCCCGCGTCATTAACATAGTATTCCCGGTGAACAGAATGCCCGGTGGCGGTCAGCAGGTTGGCAACGCATGCGCCGTAGGCCGCATGTCGGCCGTGACCCACATGCAGTGGCCCCGTTGGGTTGGCTGACACATATTCAAGCAGAATCTTTTTATCCTGGCCCAGCTGGCTGTTGCCATAGCTATCGTCCTTATCAAGCATGGCGCGAATTTCTGCGTGGAACGACTCTAACGACAGACGGAAATTAATGAACCCGGGGCCCGCAACCTCAGACGTCGTAATCAATTCAGATTCCGGCAGGGCGGTTACGACAGCGGCGGCTATATCACGGGGGGGTTGCTTTAGCGTTTTCGCCAGACGCATGGCGATGTTGCAGGAAAAGTGTCCGTGCGCCGTATCGCGCGTGCGCTCGATAATAATTTCCGGTGCAGGATCTTCAGCGCCTCCGTCCTGCAGGACGGTAGAGACGGCTGTAGTAACCAATTGTTCGATAGCTGTTTTCACGGACACTCAAGTTTTATCGAAAAGTCCAGGCTCGCAAGAGTCTGACTCAGTGCGCCCGCATTCTAACCGGGTTGTAGCGACATGTGACCTGCAAATCGGTGGTTGGCAGTTCTGTGTAAAAAAGTAGTTCAAAATAATTCAATCGGATCGACATCCAATGACCAGCGTATCTTGCGAGCTTCCGGCAGCGCCGCGATCGCTGCGCGCCAGCCCGGCAGGAATTGGCGTAAGCGATTGCGGCTGGATGACTGTATGAGCAGTTGGCCGCGATAGCGTCCCGCCCGCTTTTCCATGGGCGAACTGGCCGGCCCGAGCATGCGTAATGGGCTGTGCTCATCTATTGCCCCGCACTCCCTGGCGCTGTCGAGAAAGTGAAACAACTGGTCACGCTTGACGCATTCGGCGCGCAGCAGTGCTATGTGGCTGAACGGCGGCCATGCTGCCGCCCTTCGTTCGGTCAGCCCCTCGGCTGCGAATGCGTCATAGCCTTGTTCGAGGAGAATCTTCAGCAGCGGATGATCGGGATACCAGGTTTGTATCCAGACTTCGCCCGGACGATCGCCGCGACCGGCACGACCGGAAACCTGCAGAATTGACTGCGCCAGTCGCTCGCCACTACGGAAATCAGTCCCAAACAAACCCTGATCCGAATCAATGATGCCGACGAAGGTAACGTTCGGGAAATCGTGACCCTTGGTCAACATCTGGGTGCCAAGCAAGATACGGGATTCACCACTACGAATAGTGTTCAACTTGGCTTCCATCGATCCACGGCGTCGGGTTGTATCCCGGTCGATCCGTACCAGCGGATAGTTGGGGAACAATGCTTCCAGTGCCTGATCGAGTCGTTCAGTGCCATGCCCTACGGGTACCAGCTCTTGCTGACATTCCGGACAGGTTTCGATCTGGGCGCGTTCATCCCCGCAGTGATGACAAACGAGACGTCTCCGATTCTGATGCAGCACCATGCGAGCGTCACAACGGGCGCATTCCTGCGTGACCCCGCAGGCCGGGCAGAGCAAAGTAGGCGCGTAGCCACGCCGGTTCAGATAGATTAGTGCCTGACCTTCGGCTTCCAGATGGCGCCGCATGGCCTCGATTAGTGGCTGGCTTAAGCCCTCGTGCAACGGATGCTGCCGCAGATCAATCGTATGCACGTCCGGCTGCCTTGCGCTGCCGGGTCGCTCCGGTAACCGCAGATGTTTGTAACGACCCTCGAGTGCATTGTTGAGGGTTTCGAAGGCTGGCGTGGCCGAGCCGAGGATGACCGGAATATTTAATTGCTGTGCCCGATACACCGCGAGGTCCCTGGCTGAATAGCGAAACCCGTCCTGTTGTTTATAAGAGCTGTCATGTTCTTCATCGATAACTATCAGGCCGGGCCGTGGCAGCGGGGTAAAGATTGCCGACCGGGTACCGATAATGACGTCCGCGGTACCGTCGTGTGCTGCGATCCATGCATGCAGTCTCTGGGTATCGGTCAGACCGGAATGCATTGCAACCACCCTGCCCTGTACCCGCCGCTCGAAGCGGTCAATCAGTTGCGGCGTCAGGCCAATTTCCGGAACCAGCACCAGCGACTGTCTTCCAGCGATGATTTGCTGTTGTATTAACTGCAGGTACACCTCGGTTTTGCCGCTGCCGGTTACGCCTTGCAGCAGGCAGGTCTCAAAGCCGTCAGCAGGGATATCGGCAATTGCTAACGCCTGCGCTTCGGTCAGAGTGGGTGCTTGCTCATATTCCCGGGGCAGATCCACAGCTGTGCTGAGTTCGCATTCCACCCAGCCCCTGGCCTCGAGGGTTGCGGTGATCTTGCGCCAGTTGGCATGCATTGCACGTAAGCCCGACTCCTGTAGCACATTGGCGCCAGCCAACGCATCAAGCAGTTTCGCCTGCACCTTTGCTGTTTTCGCCAGTTTTGCCCGGTCTACTTCGTGGCCGGGAGGGGTAATGCGCCACTGAAAATTTTGGGCTGCAACCGGTTTGGCCCCCTGACGCAGGGCGGTCGGGAGTGCGGCAGCAAAGACTTCTCCGGGCGGATGCTGGTAGTAGTTGCCCGCCCATTGCAGCAACTCCAGTAAAGGTTTATCGAGTAACGGCCGGACATCCAGAATTTCAAATGCCGTACGCAGCTTACTGGCAGGCACTTTGGTATGTTTGGTCAGCGCTACGATGATGCCGGTGTGTTCCCGTCGTCCAAAAGGTACGCGTACCCGCTGGCCAGGTAGCGCCTGGCGATCGTCGGCAGGTAGCAGATAGTCGAACAGCTGGTTAAGCGGCGTCCCGACAGCGACCTTGATAATCGGTTCCGGCATCTTGCAGGTTTCCTCAATCAGTTAAGCCAGCCGAAGCTGCTGCCAGGTTGTCCACAGAAGCTGTGGATAAGTTTGTGGGTAAAGTGGGACAAACGGCCTCCCTACCGCGGTGTTACTACAATTCTGTTAAATCGGGCAAAAAATAGCCGAAGCCTGTTTCTTTTTTAAAAACATATAGTTACAAGGAAAGCTTCAGGCGACTACGCTGCAATTGCTCATAAACCTTAATTGCACCGCAAGATTGTGCATAACTGGCTTCCAAACCGACTGTGCACCACCAGTAAACCGTACCGACACTGCCGACATTATATGGCCTTAACGCTCGTCGAATCAGCTGCCTGAAAGCCTGGGAAGGATCAACACTACAGGAGTTTTAACTATGGGGCGCCACTCCATACAAGCGGGTATTCGCTACGTGTGGATTAAGGCCTGAGATGGTGCAACCGCTGCCGGATGAGTGATGCAACTACCTGGCAGGCAGTATTTTGCCTACATTTCCTTCACGGCCTGAATCAATTCAGCGGCCATGGCCTGACCATCGCCGTAGAGCATGCGGGTGTTATCCAGGAAGAACAGTGCATTCTCGATGCCGGAGAAACCGGCACCCTGGCCACGCTTGATGACGATGCAGTTTTTCGCCTTGTCGGCATTCAGGATGGGCATGCCAAAGATCGGGCTGGCAGGATCAGTGCGAGCGACCGGATTGACCACATCGTTCGCGCCGATAATCAGCGCCACATCTGCGGACTCGAAGTCGGCATTTATTTCTTCCAAATCATAAATAAGGTCATACGGTACCCCGGCTTCCGCCAGCAGTACATTCATGTGGCCGGGCATGCGTCCTGCCACCGGGTGGATCGCAAACTTCACATCGACACCGCGACCGATCAGCAGTTGCGCTAATTCCCAGACCTTGTGCTGGGCTTGCGCGACCGCCATGCCGTAACCGGGCACGATGATGACCTTTTGTGCAAACGCCATCATTACGCCTACATCGGTGGCCTCGATTGCTTTCATCGAACCGCTGACATCGCTGCTGCCCGCAGCCGTTTCACCGCCGAAACCACTGAATAAAACATTCGCCAGTGACCGGTTCATTGCCTTGGCCATGAGTTGAGTCAGCAGGGAGCCCGCAGAGCCGACGACGGTGCCGGCGATGATCATGGCGGCGTTATTCAGCACGAAGCCCTCGCAGGCGACGGCCAGTCCGGTCATGGCGTTATACAGAGAAATCACCACCGGCATATCAGCGCCACCAATGGGCAAGGTCATCGTGATGCCGAGCAGTAGCGTGATGCCGAAGAACAACGCGATCATGCTGTTGCCAGCATCCTGGTTGGCGACCATGGCGCCCAGTACTGCAATCGCGGCAAGCAGTAGGAAATTGACAACGTTCTGGCCTTTGAAGCGGAAATCCTTGCGGATCAGGCCCTGTAATTTGCCGAAGGCGATCATGCTGCCGGAAAACGAAACGGAGCCGATAAAACCGCCCAACACGGCGAGCACCATAAACACGGGCGAATGCTGACCACCGCCGAGCAATTCCACCGCCGAGATTGCGGCCGCTGAACCACCGCCCATGCCGTTGTACAAGGCGATCATTTGCGGCATGTCGGTCATCGCTACACGCTTGCCCGTCCACCATGCCAGTACGCCGCCAATGAAAATGGCTGTCGTCATTAGCACGTAGTTGTGCATATCGGGGTAAGCAAAAGTGATCAGCGTGGCCACAACCATGCCGCTGCCCGCCCACCGGATGCCACTCGCGGCTGTTAACGGCGAGCTCATGCGCTTCAGGCCCATGATGAACAGGAACGCGGCGCCGTAATAACTGATCTGTATCAGCAAGCCTATGGAGAGGGCATCGGTCATTCTTTTTGCTCTCCGCTGGATCTGAACATCTCGAGCATACGTTCGGTTACTACATATCCGCCGACAGCATTACCTGCACCGAGTACGACTCCGATAAAACCGATCGCCTGTGCTACCGGTGATTCCGCTTTACCCAGCGCCACCATCGCGCCAACCACTACAATTCCGTGGATGAAGTTGGACCCCGACATAAGCGGTGTATGCAGGATCGCGGGCACTTTGGCGATGACCTCGTAGCCTGTGAATGCGGCGAGCATGAAGATATATAGAGCGGCAAAACCGCTGAGCTCAATCATGATGCCCCTCCTTGGGATGATTGTTCCGGGGATAGGGCGTCTCGCGTTGCTTCGTGCACGATCTCGCCGTCACGTGTTAATACCGAACCGGCAAAGACCTCGTCTTCCCAGTCGATGTTAAGGGCGCCATCATTGATGGCCGGTTGAATAAAATTGAGCAGATTACGGGCGTACATCTCGCTCGCATGGCGGGCGAGTTCGGCGGGCAGATTGACTGGCCCGACTATCGTTACATTGTTATGAACTATGGTTTCACCGGCTTGGGTAAGTTCGCAGTTACCGCCGCTTTCCGCACCCAGATCTACAATGACAGCCCCGGGCTTCATTGCATCCACAGTAGTACGGCTAATGATGCGCGGTGCAGGTCTGCCTGGTACGGCCGCGGTGGTAATTACCACATCCGCCTTGGCGATATGTTCATCGAGCACGGCCTGCTGGCTGGCCTGTTCTTCGGCTGTCAATTCCCGCGCATAACCGCCTTCGCCTTCAGCCGAGATTCCGGTGTCGACGAAGCGCGCGCCCAGCGATTCCACCTGCTCGCGGGTGGCGCTGCGTACGTCAAATCCTTCGACGACGGCGCCGAGTCGTCTGGCTGTCGCAATGGCTTGTAAGCCGGCGACACCGGCACCAATGATCAGGAATTGTGACGGCCGGATGGTTCCCGCGGCGGTAGTCAGCATGGGTACGAATTTGTTGAGGGTATTGGCAGCAATTAACACGGCCTTGTAGCCGGCAACGGCTGCTTGTGATGACAGGGCGTCCATTGATTGTGCCCGGGAAATTCGTGGCACCAGCTCCATGGCAAAGCTGGTGATTTTCCGCTCACAAAGTTCGCGCACCAGCTGATGTTGTTTGTACGCTTGCATAAAGCCAACGACGATCGCGCCCGGTTTCAGTGCAGCAAGTTCTTCCGAGGTAGGTGGTTGAACCTTGAGGAGCAGGTCGCAGCTGGCGAGTATGCCCTGCGGATGCGGAGAAAAGTCCACATCTGTGTACAACTGGTCGGGAATCTGCGCGGCTAGGCCTGCGCCATTCTCGACCATGATGCGTGCGCCCAGATCGGAGTATTTGCTAATGACTTCGGGAACGAGTGCGACACGCGTTTCTCCCGCGGCGGTTTCCCTAAGCACCCCAATCGTTACTGTCATGGACTTCCCCGTAAAACATTGAAGTCTGTTCTGGAGACAAGGTGTCAAGGCGCGCTGCAGCGCTTGAGACCGATGAGTGGCAAATCATGCCATATATACGCATCAGCGCAACCGCCTGAAGTGCTGAAGTGGTTGGTAGTGGTTTGATTTTTTCTGCTAAGCCTGCACACTAGGCTTTCTGAGGTGTCAGAACTGATGGATTCAGCTACACACACATACGATCTGCATCAGCAGGTATTACGGACCGATGTGTCGGGCATGCCGCTTGAGTGGATCGACTACCGGGATGCGGTACGCCTGTATCACACCGAACAGGTAGCCTATGTCTGCGGCGGGCCAATATACACCGTCCATGGCGGCATCAATTCCCTGACCGGCGAGCGCAGCATAATCGAAGTTAATTCGATCATTGCCACTCTTGGCCATCAGCCTGGCCACGATGCCAGCTGGAATAATTATGTGCCGCCCCTGAATAACAAGACCTTGTTCCGACGTGAATCCAACGTGTGTATGTACTGCGGAGTACGCCACATGGCGCGTGACCTCACCCGTGATCACATCACGCCTATCAGTCATGGCGGCAAGGATGTGTGGCAGAACGTGGTTGCTGCGTGCCGGCGCTGCAACAATCACAAAGGCGGGCAAACCCCGGATCAGGCTGGCATGGAACTGATTGCCGTGCCATTTGTGCCTACCTATGCCGAGTACATTTACCTGAAAGGCCGCAAAATACTGGCTGACCAGATGGACTTTCTGCGCGCACATTTCCCTCGCAAGAGCCCCTTGCACGCCCGCATCAACAGCAGTTTTGGCCAAAAAGCTGCCTGACCCGGCGGTCTGGCCACGAGGGTGGTCATGGAGCCGGGCCTGCAGCTAGTATCCGGGGCATGCTTTATTTAATTGATGCCAGTATCTATGTATTCCGTGCATGGTTTTCACTGCCTGAGGACATGCAAGACAGCGATGGGAAACAGACCAATGCCTTGTATGGGTTCACACGTTTTCTGGGCGATTTTCTTGAGCACACGCGGCCGGAGTATGTAGCGGTCGCGTTCGACACCAGCCATTCCACCTGTTTTCGTAACGAAATTTATCCGGAGTACAAGGCCAATCGCGACCCGGCGCCGGAAGAACTGAAACAACAGTTCGAGCGCTGTCGTGAGGTGACCCGGGCTTTGGGGTTGCGGGACTTCGCCGAGCAACGTTACGAGGCGGATGACATTATTGGCACCCTTGTCACCCGCATGCGGCGCGAAGGCATGCGCTCCACCATATTGAGTCGTGACAAAGACCTGACGCAATTACTGGATGCCGGCGATGTGATGTGGGATTTCGTTGGCGGCAAGCGGGTACATTACAAAGATGTGCGCGATAAATACGGTGTGCGTGCGGAGCAAATGGTGGATTATCTGGCGCTGGCAGGCGACAGCGTCGATAACATTCCGGGCGTGCGGGGTGTTGGGATTAAAACGGCCGCAGCTTTACTGAATCATTTCGATTCTATGGATGATATTTACGCGCGCCTTGATGAAGTGGCATATGTGGCCGTTCGCGGCGCTGGAACGCTGGCCCGCAAACTTGAGGCTGGCCAGGAGGACGCCCGGTTATCGCGGCGGCTGTCACGGATTGAATGTGACGTGCCGATGCAATCAGAACGCGAGCATTTGCGACGCAAAGCTCCCGATATGAGCTCGCTAAACGAGTTGTACGACCGCGCCGACTTCGGGCAGACACTGCGTCGCCAGGCAGAACGTATTGCCGCGCATATCTGAGGTGGTTTAAGCGAATGCTTAACGTTGCGGAGCAGAGAGCCGTAGTCTCCGAAATCGACGCGTTCACGGGTATCGATTGTTCCGGTTGTGAGTGGCAAGGGGTTGCGGGCGGCGATATCAATCAGGTCTGGAAACTTGTAGCTCGCGATGGACGCGGCTGGTTTCTGAAGCTCAATCAACCGGCATTCGCCGAGTATTTCGCTGCGGAACACGATGGTTTGCTCGAACTCAATCGTGCGTCTGACATTTGTGTGCCCGAACCAGCCGGTCATGGCGTTACCGACATGCATGCGTGGTTGTTGCTTGAATGGCTCGACCTGACGTCGCCGGATGCTGCTGCAGATGACCGTTGCGGGTATGCGCTGGCGAGCATGCATCGCATAACGGCCGACCGGTTTGGCTGGCATCGGGATAACGCCATCGGCGCGACGCCACAGAGTAATAAACGGTCAGATGACTGGGTGAATTTTTACCGTGATGAACGGCTGGTGCCGCAATTGGCGCTGGCCGACCGCAATGACGCCCCTGCCAGCGTACTCAAACTGGCAACACGGTTGCTCGATAATCTGGATGCATTTTTTGTGGCGTATGAGCCGTGCCCGTCTTTATTGCACGGTGATCTCTGGGGAGGGAATCGAAGTGCCCTGATCGACAGTACGCCGGTACTATTTGACCCGGCCACCTATTTCGGTGACCGTGAGGCAGACCTTGCGATGACGCGACTGTTTGGCGGCTTCGGTGAGAATTTCTATACGGCCTATAACGCAGCGTGGCCCCTGCAGCCGGGCTTTGAAGAGCGGCAGGATCTGTACAATCTCTATCACATCCTGAACCACTTCAACTTGTTTGGTGCGGGATACCTGGCGCGGACAGAGTCGCTGCTGCAACGATTGCTGGATCAACTGGAGAGTGTTTAGGCGTATTTAAAATGCAAAATCAAGAGTTCGGGTAAAGAATATGAGCAACAAAAACATTGAATCAATACTGGTTGAACAGCGTAGTTTTCCGCCGGTTGATTCCTTCGTTGCTGCCGCGCGCCTGAAGCCAGAAGACTTAGCCATGCTCTATGCCCAGGCTGAAGCGGACTATGAAGGGTTTTGGGCGGAGCGTGCCCGTGAAGAACTGCAGTGGGAAACGCCGTTCACAACTACGCTGGATGAGAGCGATGCACCAAACTATGCCTGGTTTACGGGCGGGCGGCTGAATGTTTCGGAAAACTGTCTCGATGTACACCTTGCTAAGCGAGGCAATAAGGCCGCAATTATTTTTGAAGGTGAGCAGGGTGACCGGCGCACGTTGACGTATGCACAGTTGCTGGCCGAGGTCAGTAAGTTTGCGAATGCGCTCAAGGCACTAGGCATTGAGGCGGGTGACCGCGTTGTTATCTATATGCCGATGACGCCTGAGGCCGTGATCGCGATGCAGGCATGTGCGCGTATTGGTGCCGTGCACTCCGTGGTGTTCGGCGGGTTTTCCGCCAATGCACTGCGTGACCGGATTATCGATGCGCATGCCTGCATGGTTATTACCGCGGACGGTGCGCATCGAGGTGGACAAATTATCGAACTCAAGGCAGCGGTAGACAGCGCTTTGAGTGAAGACTGTGACTGTGTCGATAAAGTCATCGTGCTCCGCTGTACAGATCAGGACATCAGCATGGATCCTGAGCGTGACATCTGGTGGGATGCAGCGATTCAGGAACAGTCGGAACAATGCACGCCGGTTCCGGTGGATGCGGAGCACCCGCTGTTTCTCCTGTACACCTCCGGATCGACCGGTAAACCCAAGGGCATACAGCATGCCAGCGCCGGTTATCTGCTACACGCAAAGCTTACCAACCGGTGGGTGTTCGATTTGCGTGATGATGATATTTTCTGGTGCACAGCGGATGTTGGCTGGATAACCGGACACAGCTACGTTGCTTACGGGCCGCTCGCTGCCGGTGCCACGATTGTTATCTACGAAGGCGCGCCTACCTATCCTGATGCGGGGCGCCTCTGGAAAATTTGTGAGGAACTTGGCGTTACGGTTTTTTATACGGCGCCAACCGCGCTCCGGGCGTTGATGAAGTTTGGTGATGAGATCCCGAACTCTTATGACCTTTCCAAGCTCCGGCTGCTCGGTACGGTCGGCGAACCGATTAATCCGGAAGCATGGATGTGGTATCACCGTGTAATTGGTAAAGAGCGCTGTCCGATCGTCGATACCTGGTGGCAGACAGAAACCGGCGGCATCATGCTGACCCCGATTCCGGGTGTGACGGTAACAAAGCCGGGATCCTGTACGCGAGCATTACCGGGCATCATGGCTGATGTTGTTGATGATCAGGGCAATAGTGTGGAGTCGCCGAACGAGGGCGGTTACCTGGTTATACGCAAACCCTGGCCCTCTATGCTGCGAACTATATGGGGTGACAATGATCGGTACATCGAAACCTACTGGCAAAAATTCGACAAGCGTTTTTACTTAGCCGGTGACAGCGCTCATCGTGATGCCGATGGTTACTACTGGATTATGGGCCGTATAGATGACGTAGTGAATGTATCCGGCCATCGTTTGGGCACCATGGAAGTCGAATCGGCGCTGGTCGCGCACGAACGCGTCGTGGAAGCTGCGGTGGTTAGTCGGCCGCACGAGATCAAGGGGGAATCTATATTTGCCTACGTGGTATTTCGTGGCGAGCGGCCCATCGGTGAGGATGCTGACGCACTGACTGCAGAACTGCGTGATTGGGTTGCCGACCAGGTTGGTGCCATTGCCAAGCCGGACGACATTCGTTTCACCGACAACCTGCCCAAAACCCGTTCCGGGAAAATTATGCGCCGCTTGCTGCGTGCGATTGCACGGGGTGAGGAAATTACGCAGGACATCTCCACGCTGGAAAATGAGGCCATCCTCGACCAGTTGCGTGGGCTGGCCTAGTTGCTGTCTGCCTGACTGGTAAGCACGAGTAAGCGG
>PVMS01088358.1_pt1 | contig 15273 bp, 14 predicted proteins | sample 1853461 | NCBI WGS metagenome assembly PVMS01 (sample SAMN08582032, study PRJNA380276) | Marine sediment metagenome, whole genome shotgun sequencing project. | isolation source: ocean sediment barecode stripped | collected 2017 | reverse complement strand
CTGGAACTATTGGGCGCGCAGCAAATGGATCTACGAAATTCCTTTTTTCGGCGAGTCTCCCTTGTTCGAGATGCCCATCGCTGGCTTCCTGGGTTTTCCGCCGTTTGCCATCGCCTGTCACGAGATGTACCGAGCGGCGCAGGAGCTGCTACACCGGATGAGGTCTCACCCGGTAGCCAGGTTCACCTTTTGGCTCCTCCTCGCGATCTCGGTAGGCTTCGTCTATCGAGGAATCGACGCCTTCACCGTTCGAAGCTTCCAACCGTAGATATTGGTCCTTAATCTGGCAACTTCGGCTTTCCCGCTTTGGTCCAGGCCGTATACCAATAGCTCGCGATGTCTTTGGACGAGTCCGAGATCCGTTCCTTGACGATGTCTTCAGCCCGCAGCCACAAGCCTTCGTAGTAAAACCGGTCGTAGCTCGAAGTACCCAGGGAGGAGAAGTAGTCGATGAGTAGCAGATTGTCCATCCAAACGAAGGATCGAACCAAGACCGAAATGAGGTACCGGTCCGGTCGATCGAGATAAACGGCGGCGCCCGCTTTGATCTTCAAGTTGGTTCCGTGGATTTCCATTAGCCGGCTGTCGAATCGCGAGCGAAAACCATCCTGTTCGGTGATCGCACCGTCGCCGTACTTGGAGACATTCAGAGGCTGATGGAGATCGTTCAGATAGAGCACGATCTCCGCAGAGTGCAAATCGATCGCCTCGAGCTCCACGTCCTTGAACGCTTGCACGAGCTTTTCATAGCTCTCGATGAGCTTCCACGGAAGGTCGCCGACCTCTTCTATTTTGTCGACGCCGTACTTCTCGATCGCAGAGTCTCGATCCAGGGGTAGACTGTCGAACGGGAAGGCCTCAATCGAATCCACCTCGAAAATCCATCTCGGCGCGCCGATAGAGGCGTCTTCGAGCTTCTCCACCAGGTACGACTCTCGCTTTTTGTAGAAACCCTTGAGTGGGCCGGGCAACACGTCGATGGCCTCTTCCGCGGCGAGACGATGTGCCACATCACCCCACGCAAGCACATAGCCGGACCACACCAACGTCATCAAGAGAAACGGAGTTAACAAGTAAACACTGCGCCTCGACATGATTGCTCCTGTATCGATATCGACAGTCTCGTCTTTTACGAAAACCCGAAGGCGCCTATTTTAGATCCGATTGGCAGGGTCGATCAAAACCGGGCTGTCATTCCCCCAAGGCCCCCGAGACCTCGGTGGCCCCGATGGCGAAAGCCGCGGCGCCTTCAAGGAACCCGGGCGACCGTCAGAACGTCTACGGATCGCGCCCCAGCACGAAGAAGCGTCCGCGCACACGCCTCCACAGTGGCACCGGTGGTGAAGACATCGTCCACCAGGAGCAGTCGCTTGCCGACGAAACGAGCAGGAAGACGGGCGCGGTAGGCCCCCGCCGCGTTTCGGCGCCGCGCTGCCGCGCTCAAGCCTGCCTGCGGCGGCCGCGGGGCGACCTTGACCAGAGCCCGGCAACACGGTTTGTCGGCAGCCTTGGCAATGGCCTTGCCCAGGAGCTCCGCCTGGTTGAAGCCGCGCTCTCGCCGTCTTCGCCAGTGGAGCGGAACCGGAACAACCGCATCCCCCACGTCGAGCTCACCGGTGCGGATCCAGCTAGTGAACGCGAGCCTCCCGAGTGCAGACGCCAACCTGGGTCGTCCCCCGAACTTCAAGGAACGGACGGTCTCTTTCAGCCCTTCTTCATACCTCCCCACGGCACGAGCCCGACGAAACCGTCGCCGTCGCCCCTCACGACAGGGTCCACAGACTCCCGCCGCAACGGTGCGCTGGTACGGCAGGCCGCAGCGGCCGCAATAGGGCGGTCGGATGAGGGGCATCGACCGCCAGCACGGCTCGCAAATCGGCCGGGCCAGCGGCCATTCGAGGGTCGTTTTACAGACGACGCAGTTGGAAGGAAACCCAAACGCGACCAGGCCACCTAGAACATCACCCAGGCGCCCGGTCACTAGGAGCTGGACCAGGTGGGTGCGGGCAAAATGGAAGGTTCGGGTCGCGTGGCGACTCGCACGTCGAGAGAAACCGTGTTCCACATGCCGCAGAACTCACAGTAGTCACGCCTCTCGGTGTACTGGGTTTGGCAAGAGCTGCACTTGAAGTCCTGCATCAACCCCCCCACCTCTCCGAGCACGGTCTTGCTCGTGCCCAACGCCTCTTTGAAGTCTCCCTTGCTCTCGAGGACCCGCGCGATGTACACGTGCAACGCCGGCAAGCGACTCACCATATCTTCGATCAACCGAAACTCCTTCAGAGCCTCATCCAGCATGAAGAGACGATAGTACAGCTTGCCGAGACAGTATCGCAGGGGCGCCTCGTTCTCGGAGAGAACGATCGCCTGCTTCCAGGTGCCGATAGCCTCTTCCGGCTTCTCGATGGTCAGAGAGTGATTCTGGACGGCAGCCAGGGGCTCAGTCGAGCCGGTGGCTTCGTAACCCTTGCGCCAAGCCGCCAGGGCCTCTTCCGTATTCCCACTCTTGAGTTGCGCTTCACCCAGCTTCAAATGGGCAGGGACGAACTCTCCGTCACGCTTCAGGACGGATTGGAATGTCGCGATCGCCTCTTTGAGCTCATCGTTCGCCAACTGTTCCCGACCCACCTCGAACCGGATGCCCATCCACATCTTGCGAGCTCTTTCTTTCTCAGCGCTCAGAGTGACCATCTTTTCTATCTTCGGCTGCAGCTCATCGGCGGCCTGCCAATTCTTCTGCCTGATCTTGAGGTCGCGCAGTTTCCGATGCGCGGAAACGGTGGTCCGCGGATCGATCTGAATAATGCGCTTCAGGACTTCTTCCGCGCGCTCCCAGTCACCGAGGGTGAGGTAAACGTCCGACAGCGAGTAGAGCGCCACCAGGTGCTCGGGCGACTCCGTGATGGCGCGTTCCAACGATTGGGCCGCTTCCCGGTGCCGCTCTAGCGACTGCAGGCTGTCGCCGTGCTTGATGAGAGCGTTCAGATGGTTCGGCTCCCGGGACAACACCTTGTCGAACTGGGCCGCCGCCTGTTCGTAGCGCCCATTGACCATGTCGTCAAGTCCTTGCAAATAAAGGTCTTCGGTCCTTTCGTGGGCCCGGTGACGCCGCCGCGCGCGAAAATCCTTCGCGAACTGACGAGCCCCGCCCGCGATGTCGAAGAGCAGAATCAGGGCCGCGCCGGCACCGAAGGCGCCAAGCAGCGCCATCCATAGCTCCACGTTGAGGGTCTGCACAAAGGCCAGGCTGATCTGTACGGAGTCCCGGTTCATGGCGATGGTCGAAGCCAGGAACCAAACGAGCCCGAAAATCAACAGCAAGCCAAGCAGTGTTCTCAATCGCATCTTCGCTCCTGCGAACCCTTCCCCCCGATCAGTTTAATCCATTCCATAGCGCCGGCGCTTCTCCCAAAGTGCCTTCCGGCTGATCCCCAAGATCTTCGCCGCCCGCGTCTGATTCCCCCGCACGTACCGCAGCGTTCGCTCGATGTAGTCTCTTTCCACTTCCGACAGAGTTGGTCGGTCCTCGCTTCCCAGCCGAAAGGCGACCGAAGGGCTATCCAAGAGTGGGCCCGGTAAGTGTTCCCGCTCGATGCGGGGGCCAGGGGCCATCAGACCCGCCCGCTCGATCACCCCCTTCAGCTCACGAACGTTACCCGGCCAGCCGTAGTTCAGTAGGGCTTCGCGAGCGTCGTCTGCAAGCTCGTGCGGAAAATTGTTGTACAGACGCTCGCCGTCCCGTTTTAGAAAATACTCCGCCAGGGGCGTGATATCTTCTCGTCGCTCCCGCAGGGGCGGAAGCTGAATCCAGAATACGCTGAGCCGGTGAAACAAGTCGCGGCGGAAGGAGTTGCGCTCCACCGCTTCCAAGAGATCCGCCGTGCTCGTCGCCACGATGCGGGCGCCCAGTGTGAGCGTTCGGGTCCCACCTAGCCGCTCGAAGGATTTCTCCTCGACGACGCGCAAGAGTTTAGCCTGAAGGGTGGGCTCCGGCTCACCTATCTGATCGAGGACGACTGTGCCCTCGCCGGCGAGCTCCAACTTGCCCGGCTTGGCGTCCCTGGCCCCGGTAAAGGCCCCTCTCTCATAGCCAAACAATTCGCTTTCCATGAGCTCGCCTGGAATGCTGGGGAGATCCACCTTCACCAAGGGTTGGTCGGACCGCTTTCCCCAGTAGTGGAGCGCGCCGGCGGCCACGTCCTTTCCCGTGCCACTTTCTCCAGAAAGCAATACATTGGTCGGAGCATCGGCGAGTCTCCGCAGCAAGGCCACGATTTCGATCATCTTGGGATCGTGAGCGATGAAAGCACCGGCCAGGTCGCGGGCCACGCTACCCCTCGTCTCCGTCGCTTCCGACATTAGCTACTCGCTTCAGCTCGCGATCGCGAGACGCTCCGCGTCTCCCCAGAGACGCTCCAGGTTGTAGTACTCCCGACTCCGGGGCGTAAAAACATGAACGATGAAATCCATGTAGTCCATCAAAACCCAATCACCATGAGAATAGCCCTCGACATGATTCGGCTTGAAGCCTTTCTTGGCGAGCTCTTCTTCGATCGCGTCGGCAATGGTCCTCAATTGGCGATTCGTGTTACCTGTCGCTAGCAAGAAAAAGTCAGTGAAGCTCGCCAAACCCCTCAAATCCAGAACAACCAAATCGCCGGCCTTTTTTGCTTGCGCAGCCTCGATGGCCGCTCGGAGGTCCGCTCCCATGCTCCTCAGTGTCAATTTCTTCGTCGTCAAGAGGACGGCCTTTCCCGATAGAGACGATGTTCCGCGATATAGGACTCCACCTCGGGCGGCACCAAATAGCGGACCGACCGTTCCGCCCGAACGAACGCCCGGATCTCCGTGGCGGAGATATTGAGTGTCAACGCACTGACCAGGTAGATGGACGGTCCCCGGTCGAGAGGCGGTTGCGCTCCGTTTCGGAGCTCCACCAGTCGGGAGCGCAGCGAGTCGGGCACGACTTCGAAGGCCCCCGCTAATCCGTATCCCGGCCTTCCATGCACGATGAACGAATGAGACCGCAGCAAGTCCTCCCACCGATGCCACGTTCTGATTTCCCGGAAGGCGTCGATGCCGGTGATGAAGAAGATCTCCCGTTGGGAATTCTCTCCGGATAGCTCGTCCAGTGTGTCCAGGGTGTAGGAAGGTCCCTGGCGCTCGATCTCGATCCGGCTAACCTCGAACATCGGTTGGAGTGAAACAGCGGCCTCGACCATTCGGTAACGATCCTCGGCGGCGGTCACCGTCGGGCGTGCCTTGTGGGGTGGCATACGGGCGGGGACGAACACGATGCGATTCAACACCATAGCCTCTCGTACCGACTCCGCCGCACGGAGGTGCCCGTAGTGAACCGGATCGAAAGTACCCCCCAAGATTCCCCAGCGCTCGCGGCTCATTGCTCCTGCGCCATGGTGTCGAGCTCCTTGTCACGAAGCCGCCGTGCGACCGCAAAAAGCATGCGCTTGGTTCCCTCGCCGGTGGAAGCGGAGACGGCCCATAGGTCGAGTCCCGCCTTCCGGGCCGCACCCTCGAGTGATGACAAACGACTCTTCTCCGACAGGATGTCGATCTTGTTCGCCACGACGACTGCTGGTTTTTCGTCGAGGCCGTTTTCAAACCGAGCCACTTCCTCCATCAGGCATTCCAGGTCTTCCACCGGATCTCTACCCGAGGCCTCCGAGACATCGATGAAATAAACGAGCAGTCCGGTCCTCATTAGATGACGGAGGAACCGATGGCCGAGACCCGCACCCCGGTGCGCGCCGGGAATCAATCCAGGAACATCGGCGATCACGAAACCCTCACCGTCTTCGAGATCCACGACCCCGAGGTGTGGTGTGAGGGTCGTGAAAGGGTACTCCCCGACTTTGGGACGCGCGGCACTCACCGAGCGAATGAAAGTGGACTTACCCGCGTTGGGGAACCCGACGAGCCCGACTTCGGCGAGCGAACGCAGCTCCAACCGAAGGCGGTGTTGCACACCTGGCGTCCCTTCTTCGAACCGGCGCGGCGCCTGGTTGGAAGGTGTCGCAAAGTGCGCGTTGCCTCGCCCCCTGCGACCGCCCTCGGCCACCAAGAGCTCGTCGCCCTCACGGCTAAGATCGCCCAACATGTCTCCCGTCGCGTCATCGAACACGACCGTTCCCAACGGGACTGATAGGTAGAGATCCTCGCCGTCACGGCCGCGCCGCCGCGAGCCCTCGCCGTGACGGCCTCGCTGCGCCTGGAATCGGGGATGGTACCGGAATTCGGTGAGCGTGTTTCGATTGGCGCGGGCGACGAGCCATACCGAGCCGCCCCGGCCACCGTCTCCGCCGTCAGGCCCACCTCGCGGACTGAACTTCTCGCGGCGGAAGCTGAGCGCGCCCCGTCCTCCGTCGCCTGCCAGTACTTCGATGCGGGCTTCGTCGACGAACTTCGGTTGCACGTCAGTCTTCGTTTTTTGTGTGGGGACAGCCCAGGGGGCGGGCCAAGGAGCTTGCCAAGGTACTGGCCAATTTACGAGGAAGACGCTCGGGGGATGATGCTGATGAACCGCCCGCGTTGGCCGCGATTCTGGAACTGAACGATGCCATTGGCCCGGGCAAAGAGGGTATCGTCCTTTCCCCGCCCGACGTTCGCCCCGGGCCGGAAGCGAGTGCCTCTCTGCCGAACCAGGATCGTTCCTCCTTCGACCTGCTGCCCGCCGAACGCCTTCACCCCAAGCCGTTGGGAATGACTGTCCCGTCCGTTTCGGGAGCTGCCCTGCCCTTTCTTGTGTGCCATGAAATGATCCCTTTGCCGTATTCTCGAGTGAGTTGGCCTAGTGCCGTTCCAACTTGATCCGCGCAGGAACTAATGAACCAGGCTCAACCTTGGCGCCGCTAGGAACCGCCGTTGCCGTCCGCGCCATTAGTTGGAACGGCACTAGCCCTTACCCTCGATCTTCTCTATTGCCACCGAGGTAAATGGCTGGCGGTGCCCGTGGGTCCGACGGTACTGTTTCCGGCGCTTCTTCTTGAAGACCAGAACCTTCCTGTCGCGGTCCTGTTCCAAAACGGTGCCCACGACGCGGGCTCCTTCTAGATAAGGCCGGCCCACCTGAACCTTCCCGTCACGATTGACGAGCAACACCCTGTCGAACTCGACTTTGGACCCGACCTCGGCAGCGAGCTTCTCGAGCCGCAACTGCTGACCGGGCGAGGCTTGGACCTGCTTGCCTCCCGTTTCGAAAATCGCGTACAAGAGCTTTTCTCCCATCTATTTACCGCAACCTTCTTATTTTAGTGGGGACAGAGCACCCGTGTCAAGGCAGGCTCGCGTCATCTAAGCCTTAGTGCGGTGGGGCCCCACCGCCGCCTGACTAGCTCCCCTCAGAGCAACCACCTCGTTTGGCGGCCGACAGCGACTGCGGATCCGCCTGACTAGCTCCAGTCACCGCACCCACGTAACTTGGCGGCCAGCGGCGCTCGCGCTAGTAATCGATCCCGATCCAGAACTTGAACTGTGTCTCGTTCCGCAGGCTGAGCCGATCGGTCAGCGGCTTGGCGAAGTCCGTGACCCTGACCCAGTCGAAGTGCATCGGCAGTCCGAAGATGTTCAGGCCTAGACTGAAGCCCCACGATGCGACAGCGTCCTGCAAACCCCATCCCTCCACCAGCCGACCATCGACCCGAGAGATCCGAAGGTCGCTCGAGAAGATGTTGAACCTCTCGCCTTGGAACGCCGCTCCTCCCATGTTGCCGAACAACGTACCGCGGAGAGGACCGAGGAACCCCATCGGCGTTAGGAGGGCATCCGCGATTGGGAAGCGGAGCTCTGCGTTTCCGTGGAAGCCACGGTTACCCACGAAGCCCTGGAACGGGTAACCGCGCATGGTGTTGTCGCCGCCGAACCAGAAGAAGTCGGGATTCTCCCCGGTACTGTGAAACCCACGAAGGCGAAACGCTGCCAAGCTCGATCCGGTCAGCTGCAGGTACTTGCGGACATCGGCCTGGAAGGTGCGGCGGGCGAGGAACGGCCCGCCCGGAGAAACGGTGGCACTCAACATCATGGTGCTACCGGCCAGGGGACCAAAGTTACGGAAGCGCGTCGTTTCGGTGACGTAGGCGACGCCTAGCGGGAGGATCGTCCCGGTGGGGAACCGTGCATCAAGAGAGGCTTGAAACGCATCGAAGGCCCCCGGCTCGTCGAAAACCGAGCCGATCCCCTCCGTATTGATATCCGGATCCAGGAACGGATCCCGGAAACCGGTGCTCTGGCGGATGATGCCCGTCCTCAGCTCAAACCGCCGGAAGCGATCGAGCGGATAGATACCCGTGAAAGACGCCCCACTTTGACTGAGCGTCGCGATTTCGCCTTGACGGCTGAACAGGTTCAACGGTTGCCCAATGATGAATGGATTCGTAAAGAAGAAGCTCGTGGCGTGGAAACCGGCCAGCGCGTACTGCAATCGGTGACCAAGGTTGGTCCAGTTGCCGGAGAAGTTACGGAACTCGCGGACCGACAAGGCGAAGAAGCTGAAATTCTGATCGCCAAGCACGTCGGTGAACGAGATCCCCGTGCCCCCGAAGAAGCTCCCGTCACTGTTGACGCCTACCGCAATGGGCGGCGCGCCGGCGACGTAGAGCTTCTCGAACTGCCCCTTCTTTCGCTTGTTCTCCGGAATCATTTGATGGAGGACCGGGGGAACGAAGTCGATGACCGGCCCCTCGGTGCGAATAATCTGATCCGCGGTGATCTCCTTGACCGGCTCCTCGAGACTCAGGCGGTAGAGCCCGTACTGTCCCTTGTAGTAGCTGGTGAAAAGGAGCTGCTCGTTGTCTGCGTCGTCCAACACGACTGCCGGAGCAAAGTTCCCGCCCAATGTGTCGGTGTACTGAATGATGTCTCCCGTCTCCAAATCCAGCGAACGCAGGTTGAAGATCTTGTCGTCCTCATCCGAAACATGAAAGAGCAGTTTGCCGTCCACGGAAAAGGCGGGAGCGGCATCGTCATAAGGACCAAAAGTTAGCTGCTCTTTCTCCGACGGGTTATCGAGCCGGAGCCGGTAGAGCTTGTCCTGGCCGCTGATCCGCCGCGCATAGTAGAGCCATTCGTTATCTGGATCGACGACCGGAAACTTGTCACGGAACTCGTCTTGGGTGAGGTTCGTGAGCTCTTCGGTCTCGAGATCCATCCGGAAGACGTCTCCCACTCCATCCTGGAGAGCGGAGAAGTAAACGTACTTGCCGTCAGGGCTGAAATTCGGAAAGGCCGCTCGATCGAGCTGCATGATGTAGCGGCGATCCACCTTGGTAGTCAACACGTTGACCATGACCAGCGCGCGGCGCTTCTGGTAGCGTCCGAAAAACCCGACGTGCTGTCCGTCGGCCGTCCATGCAATCGACGCCCCGAGGAAGGCATCCTGACCACCCAGGGGAATGTACTCGAAGTCTCCGCTGTAGCCCGGAGTCAGATTCCGTATCACCGAACCGTCCTTGGCCGAAAGAAGAACCACGTCGAGCTCGGCGTCCCGCCGGTTGTAGCTCAGAACGGCCACCAGGTCACGCGAAGGGGACGGCGCCGCGGTCAAGGCCGCGACCCACTTGCCTGACGCCTCGGATTGGGTGCGTAGTCCCGACTGTAGTCGGTGGGGCGCTCCTTGTCCCGGTAAGGCTTGAATCGCTCCTTCAACCAATTTTGAAACTGGCGGTCGAACTCATCGGGACTCATGCGGAACGATTGCTCGTAGACGTCGGCGCCCACGCCCCCCACGACCGCCCGGCGAAGGGAGAACAGGAACTGGCGTACGCCTTCCTTTCCGAACCTTTCTTCGATGAACTCGAAGATGGCATGACCGAAGTTGTAGGGAGCTCGGGAGAATCCCAGGTTGAGTTCCTCGAACGTCGGGATCTCGTCCGTCACCGCGGCATCCCGAATGGTCATCAGATCCAGCGCGCCCCACTGGCCCGTCATGTAGTCGGAAAGACCCTCATCGATCCAGAGCGGCACCGACCGGCGCACCAGCGACCGCGGAATGATGTCGAACTCGAAAATGTGGGTCAGCTCGTGGATGATGAGCCTTTGAAGTTGGTCGGGCGGCTCGTCGATAGGAAGAACCATCCGATCGCGTACCGGTTCCGCAAAGGCCAACACACCCTCGGGAACTTCAGACGGAAAAAGATTCGTCTGGGCAAACTCCGAGAAGGTCTTGTAAAGTATCAATGGGATGGGAAACGAGATCTCGTGCTTGAGCTCGTTCGAGACCCGCTCGTATGCGCTTTCCGCGTAGCTGACGACGCGACCTAGATGCTCCTCGAACTCCGGGTAGTAGTACACCTCGAAATGGGGTGAACGATAGACTTGCCAATCAGGGTGGTCGTACTGAACTTTGTTCTTGCCGTAATAAGGCCCGAACTGTGACTGCTGAGCGGTTGCCGAACCAACCGCCAGCGTTAGAACCAGAGCCGCGCCACCAACCTGCCCGATGATGTTTCTTCTTAGTATGTCGCTCATTGGATGCCTCGCTGGATCCGCCGGGTGTTACCGCCGCCAGCAAGAGCTAGACAAATGAACGCCGCTGGCCACGGACGACTATTGCGTTTGATCTCACTTCAATAAAACGCGTGTACCTCGGAACGTTTGGGGGCTCAGTATGCTCAAGAAATTGGGGAGTAAGCGATCCATTAGCTCAAAATACGAAGACAGAGGGGAGGTCCTCTCATCCCGACCGTAAATGACCTCTTCAGTGAACCGCTCGCGGTGGATGGACTTCCCGGTGCGACCGTCGATGAAATAGAACTCCGCTGCCAAGATGTAACCGGTTCTTTCTTGAAAGCTGCTGCTGCGCACGAGCCGCGGCCGGCCATAGGCGTCACGCACGTAGCGATCGCCACGTGAGAAATCGGAGCGCGCTTCGGAGCTGAACGTAAGCCGGCCGCTCACGATGAGCGGTTCCTGATACTCCTCACCCAGCTTCTGCCAATACTCCTCATCGGCCAGAAGTTTGTCTTGCTCCATGTCGATCCACTCTTGGCGCGAGATCTCCTCTTCGTCCTCGGCTTTCGCCATATCCTCCAGCCGCTCGAACTCTGCCAGCTGTCCAGTTCGCTTGAGAGTGGACTCCGAGAAGTCTCCCAGGGGAGCGAGCTCGGCCTCGATGACGCGCATTTGGGAACGGGTTCTTAGCTGGTTGCGGAGAAGGCGGACGGTTTCCGCGTCCAGATCGAGATCCTCGGTGGTTTGGGTGACGAAACTCGCTACCAGGATTCGGTTGAAATCGGAAACGTCGAGCTTTGCGGAAATAGGAACTTCGATGGGAACGTCGTAGTAAGTCGTGCAGGAAACCAGCGTGGCCAGCACCAATCCGACCGCAGCCGGGGTGCCAGACTTCAAGCTGCCCGCAATCATAGCGACAACTTTACGGGGTGCCGCCTCCGCTCTTTCTCTTCCTTTTTTCATAGGCTTCCCTGAAAAGCTCAAAGTTTTGTCGGATATACATGTTGTTCGAGTCAAGCTCCAAGGCTCGCTGATACTGGTCATCGGCGAGATCGAACTGACCCGCTTGCTCGTAGGCAACTCCGAGATTGTTACGCGCGCTGGCGTTTGCGGGATCGAGCTCCATCGCCCTCTCCCATCGGTAGACTGCCTCTCTCCAGAGGCCGATGCGGGCGACTTCGACGCCGAACTCGACTTCTTTCTTGGCCAGGTCCGCGGGCTTGGTATCCGCGGACAGGGGCGAAGCAAGAGCCGTCAGGGTGAGGGCGAAAGCGATGATCGTCTGTGATCGGAACCGGTGCGCCAATCGCATAGGTTTCCTTAACTTTGGGCGGACAATGAAAAAAGTGCCGCCTTCACGGGGGGCAGGCCGGCCAACGTATGTTATCGCAGCACCCCGTGAGGCGCAAGCTCTTGAGTTCACCCCGGGGGGACCTTTCACCTCTTTTTCGTCTCTTCCCTCTGAGTGGCCGAGAGCGGCCCTGACCGGCCTGACTGGCCCTGACCGGGCCTGACAGGCATGGCCGCCACCCGGCCGATTGGCCAGATTGGCCCGGGCCCATCAGTTTAGCGGGAGAGCCCCGCCACGGCTGTAACCCGAATGACTCTACGTCAAGCATGTGGGGGGCATGTGAGCGCCTGTGGGTCCAAGCGCCCCAAGGAGGCACACGAATCATGAAAAGCCCGGCCGACCCAGCCTCAAACGAGAAGGTGCTGGTAGCCGCGCTGACGCTGAACCTCTCAGCGGGCACTGCCTTGCGGGACAAAGTCCAGCTCGTCCGCCGGTACGGCGACTACCATACGGCACTGACCCATCTGAAGTCGCCGATCCCCTCGCCGCTGCTCGATCGAGGCGTCAGCGAATATCGCGACTCGATGCGCCGGGGGTTCACGCTCCTCGACCTCCTCTCTCCGGAGTACCCCGCGCTGCTCGCGACCATGGAAGACCCTCCACTGGTCCTCTATGTTTGGGGACAACTGGTCGACGCCGATGCACGCGCCATCGCGATCGTCGGCTCACGACGGGCGAGCGCCTACGGCGTCTCGGCATGCCATCGACTCGCCGGCGGGCTCGCGCGACGCGGCGCTAGCGTGGTCAGCGGACTGGCCAGGGGCATCGATGCCGCGGCCCACCGGGCTGCGCTCGAGGCCGGTGGGCGGACGATTGCGGTACTGGGCTCTGGACTCAATCGACTCTATCCCCACGAGCATAGACGACTTGCGGAGAGAATCGCAGACAACGGAGCCGTGGTCTCCGAGCTTCCGCTCGACGCTCCTCCGCTTCCCGGTCACTTCCCGATGCGCAACCGGGTCATCGCTGGCATGACGCTCGGTACGATTGTCGTCGAAGCCGCCGTACGTAGTGGCTCCCTTATTACGGCGCGACATGCGCTGGAGCAAAACCGAGAGGTCTTCGCGTTACCGGGCCCGATCGACTCCCCCACAACGCACGGCGTCCATCGGCTCATCCAGCAAGGAGCCAAGCTCGTTACTTGCGTCGATGACGTGATCGAAGAGCTGAGGCCAGAAATCCGCGACCGGTTGCAGCCCGAACCGCCTGAACGGAAAGACGAGCAGGGGCGGGGTAGCTGGCCAGTAAAACTTGTGGAAGATGAGGAGATCGTGTTCAATAGTCTGTGTAACACCGGCACAGCAGATAGCGACCAACTGGTCGAGCTCGCGGGAATGCCCGCATCGAGGGTCAAGGCGGCCCTCGCGGGACTGCGAGTGAAGAACGTAGTCGGCTCCTTACCGGGAGGTTTCTACTGGATCAAAGATGGCGGACGTCAAGACACAAAAGAACCTGGATAGACTCACCTACGCAGCGACGACGCTCGAAATCCTCCCATCCGGACCTCTTCCCTGCCGCGGGGCCCCACCCCCACGGCTCCGCCCTTCGGCGACTTCCCGCCTGCGGGCGGGTTGAGGACTCCCGTCGGGACAAAACTTGCACAGGGCGCTAAACTAATACCATGGCGAAATCGTTAGTTATCGTTGAGTCGCCTGCGAAGGCGAAAACCATCAACAAGTTCTTGGGTCGAGACTACCTCGTGAAAGCCTCCATGGGGCACGTTCGGGATCTCCCCAAGAGCAAGCTGGGAGTCGATGTCGATAAGGGTTTCAATCCCGACTACGTCGTCATTCCAAAGCGCAAGAAGATACTCACCGAGCTCAAGCAGGCGGCGAAGAAAGTCACAGACATCTACCTGGCGCCCGACCCGGATCGTGAAGGCGAGGCGATCTGTTTTCATCTCGCGGAGGAGCTAAAGGCTCCCAAGACCAAGATCCACCGGGTCATGTTCAACGAGATTACCAAGAAGGCGATTCTGGAAGCCTTCGAGAACCCCGGCACGATCAACAAGAACAAAGTAGATGCTCAGCAGGCGCGTCGGGTGCTGGACCGGTTGGTGGGATACCAGCTCTCTCCGTTGCTGTGGGAGAAAGTGCGGCGGGGCCTGTCCGCAGGGCGCGTGCAGTCCGTGGCGCTCCGCCTGGTCTGCGATCGGGAGAAGGAGATCCGCGCTTTCAAATCGGAAGAATACTGGTCCATTCATGCCGAGTTCCTCGGCAAGCAGCCGCCTCCCTTTGTCGCCAAGCTAGTCAAGATCGATGGCAAAGCGGTCGACCTCCAGGACGAAAAATCATCCAAGGCCGTCACCTCGGAGCTAGAGAAGCTCGAGTTCAAGATCGGCACGGTCACCGCCAAGGAGCGGAAGCGGAATCCGGTCCCTCCGTTCATCACCAGCAAGCTCCAGCAAGAAGCGGCCCGCAAGCTCAGCTTCACCGCGAAACGGACGATGATGGTGGCCCAAAGGTTGTACGAGGGTATCGAGCTCGGCAAGGAGGGCCCCATCGGCCTCATTTCTTATATGAGGACCGACTCGACCCGGGTGGCCAACGAGGCGCTCGACGAGGTGCGCGAGTACATCGGCGAGCGTTTCGGCAAGGAGAACGTCCCAGCAAAGCCCAACGTGTTTCGGAGCAAGAAGGGTGCTCAGGACGCCCACGAAGCCATCCGCCCGACGTCTTCGATACGCGAGCCCGATTCCCTTACCAACTATCTGGACAAGGACGAGTACAAGCTCTACAAGTTGATCTGGATCCGGTTCGTCGCCTCACAGATGCCACCCGCCGTTTTCGACGAGACAGTCGCGGACATCAAGGCCGGACGCTTCGATTTGCGCGCCCGCGGATCGGTTCTCAAGTTCCCTGGCTTCCTCAGTCTGTACGAAGAAGGCAAGGACGAGGAGGCGACCAAGAAGGACGGCGATGCGGAAGAAACGGCCACTGCCGAGGCGTCCGGGAAGCTGCCGAAACTGGAAGAGGGCGAACAACTAACGCTGCAATCCCTCAACCCCGAACAACATTTCACCCAGCCTCCCCCCCGCTTCACCGAAGCGTCGCTGGTCAAGGAACTGGAGGAAAAAGGCATCGGACGGCCGAGCACCTACGCCTCGATCCTCTCCGTACTGCAGTACCGCGAGTACGTCCTGAAACAGGAACGCAAGTTCGTTCCCACCGAGCTAGGTTTTCTGGTCACCGATCTCCTCACCGAGAACTTCGCCGACATCATGGACGTGGAGTACACGGCCCGCATGGAAGAGCTTCTCGACGAAATCGAAGAGGGTCGCGCCAACTACACGAAAACGACCCACCACTTCTACAACAACTTCCGCAAGCACCCCGACCACGCCCAGACCAACATGACCAACGTCAAGGCCCAAGAGATCCCAACCGAGGAAACGTGCGACAAGTGTGAATCGAAGATGGTCATCAAGTGGGGCAGGTTCGGGCATTTTCTCGCCTGCT
>PVMS01038382.1_pt1 | contig 15273 bp, 12 predicted proteins | sample 1853461 | NCBI WGS metagenome assembly PVMS01 (sample SAMN08582032, study PRJNA380276) | Marine sediment metagenome, whole genome shotgun sequencing project. | isolation source: ocean sediment barecode stripped | collected 2017 | reverse complement strand
GATTCTAGAGACTGAGGGCCTGGTAACAAGCTACCCTGGGCGCGGGGCTTATGTCACTGTACTTTCCGAAAAGGATATCTGGGAGATCTATTCCATACGCACTATCTTGGAAGAAGAGGCCATACGCTTAGCCACAAGGCGGTGCAATCCTGAAAATCTATCCATCCTCGAGGAGATATTGGATGCGATGTTTGAGGCAGCCCAAGCCGGCGATCAAGGACTGGTCTTGGATTTGGATCTTAGTTTCCACAAGCAAATCTGGAAGATGGCAGAGCACTCTCGTCTTGAAGATTTTTTAAATGAAGTGGCTGTCCAAGTGAGGATGTATATCGCAGTTCAAACATCACTCTATGAGGACCTTGCGGCAGGTGTGTCTGATCACAAAATAATCTTGGAGCATCTCAAAACTGGGGACGAGGGTGGTGCCGCCGAGATAATGAGATTACATCTTCAAGAGGCCGAAGCATTTCTGCAAACCTATTTAAAGAAAAATCATGCTGGGAAGATTGGTTCAAGCGAAGTTCAGAGGACAAAATAATTCTTAGTCATCCATTTCGAAAGGGCCTTAAACTTGAACAGACCATCTAAGAATCGCTAACCAATTGTAAATTTTCCCAAGCGATCAATTCAATTAGAAATGGTGGACCTCTATCGTATGGAGAATTTATTCTCAATTAAGACAACATCATTCATGATCGGTAAAATACGCCTTGGTCTGAACTAGAGAGAGTTCAGCTTTAGCCGGGGAGTATTCGTCTTTGCGAGGTGAAAAAACTGTCTTATCGATTGTTGTTTATATCTGCAAGAACCCTAAACACCATCTATTTATGATATTTCTCGGTCGTCTGGGAAATGCTCGCTGGAGGATCCTCGAAGATAGAATAAAATCAAAACCAACACAAAAAACACGAGCTTCCTAACCTTGCGCTGTCACCAACCTCGTGGGCAGTACGGATTTCTGATGTGAATTCTGAAATTGGTATCTTGAATAACAGGCAAATTACTACGCGGGGTCACTCAGTTTGAAATTGTTGATCGCTCGCAAAAAGGGCTGACATGAGTTGTCTCGACTTGCAGGCAGAATGCACCTCATCGATTCTCTTGAGTTGTGATAATCACTCGCCTTTCGCTATCAAGCAGCACACCAATGTGTCAATCAGGTAGTGAGTGACTTGTAAATCCATCACCTAATAACACACAACTCACCGGGTCAAGATCGCAGCCAAAATAATGATAACGATCACGATCGCGCCGGCAATCCAAAGCACTCTCCGGGATGAGAACACCTCCCCAGCCATATCCTTGGCGACCGAAGCGGCAAACTCACTTTCTGAAGGAGGTTTATATGCAACCTGCTCACCTGTGGTCTGGGAAGTCTGGCGCGCCAGTAATGCTTGGTTGAGCGAATCTAATCCCTGCTTCAGTAAGCTCTTACTGACCGATTCCATCATCCGTTGTCCCACACTCGCCAATCTGCCACCTATTTGCATATCTCCGTGATATTGCATGAGGGTTTTGTCCGCTTCTTGGGAGATGAGCTGTACCGAACCAGTTCCCTTAACGAATCCGGGTTTGCCTTTTCCTTCCACAGTCATCGTCAGGCTCTCGGGTGGAACTTCATCTGAAATGACCAACAGCCCTGAAAAGAGGCCAGCTACAGGACCAATGCGAACATGCATCTCCCCCTGGTACTCATTCTCGCTGACCTGTTCCAGGCTTTGGGTGCCAGGTAGTGCTGTTGCCAGTACTTCCGGATCGCGTACAACTTCCCAAACCTGCTCCCTGGTTCCTTCAAACATGTATTCCCCTTCGATTTTCACTTCTCACTCTCCTTCTCCTGCAGTAGTTCAAATAAACGGTTTGGACTGAAAGGCATCTCGAGAATTTCAAGATCATGATCCGGAAAGGCGTTTTCAATCGCCTGGGCGAAGAGTGCCGGGACAGGGATGGTCCCAGCTTCGCCCACACCCTTGGTTCCCAGTGGATTGAGAGGGGAGCGAGTCTCGAAATGTCCAATTTCGATGCGCGGGACTTCACTGGCAGTGGGGATCAAATAATCGGCCAGTGATGCATTGAGCAGCTGCGCGTTTTCATCGTATATGAGCTGTTCATAGAAAGCATTGCCGATACCCATTGCCACACCGCCGTGGACTTGACCTTCCAAGATCAGGGGGTTGATCACCGTACCGCAATCTTCAACGACGACATAACGCTTTATCTCCACCATCATGGTCTCGGGGTCGACTTCGATGATCATGGCGTGGACGCCAAAGGCGGTTGCCCCATATTTGGGCCCGAAATATGCGGTGGCTTCTAAACCTGGTTCTGTGCCGGGTTCTACTGCCCCGCGTAGAGGATTCGCTTCCGCTGCCAGATCACCCAGACTGATTGATAAACGGGGGATATCAGCAACACGCACATAACCATCCTCGAGTTCAAGTTCCTCTTCAGGTGCTTCAAGTAGTTTGCTGGCCAGCTTGAGCACCTTCTCTCGCACGATGGAGGCAGAGGCGTGAATAGCGTTGGCAGCCACGACAGCTCCCCGGCTGGCGAATGTGCCCGTCCCCCAATGGAATTGAGAGGTATCTCCAGTGACCAGGTTCACATCTTTAATATCAACTCCCAGCTGCTCAGCGACGACCTGAGCAAAGGCGGTAAAGTGGCCCTGACCCTGGGTGCCGACACCGGTCGCCACGTTGATTTTTCCACTGGGCTCGATGGTGATCCTGGCTCCTTCATAAGGGCCGACTCCGGTCGTTTCAACAAAGGGGATGATGCCAATGCCGACATGTTTGCCTTCCGCTCGTAATCGGGGTTGTTCTTCTCTGACAAACTGGTCAAAGCCGATCATCCCAGCTGCCTCTTCTATAACAGGCTGATAATTCCCGCTGTCGAAGATGAGCGGTGAAAAAGCCTGGTCAATGATTTGTCGTTCGTACGGAAAATCGTCTGGGGGGATGAAATTGAGCTTTCGGATTTCCACCGGGTCCATGTCAAGCTCTTTGGCAGCCAGGTCCAGCAAACGCTCTACGATAAAGATACCCTGGGGTCGTCCCGCGCCGCGGACCGGGGTGGTGAGGATCTTGTTAGTGAAGACTACTGTCAGCTCACCAAAATAATTAGGGACTGCATATGCTCCCATGACATGGGATTCTGTATTGAGGGGGATGGTCAAACCATAAGGATCATAGGCTCCTGAATCATGTAAGAAAGTGTGACTGATACCAAGGATTTTTCCTTCACGGGTGAGGAGCATCTCAGCTTCATGCACCTGTCGTCGTTCTTGGGTGGTGGCATAAAAGTTCTCACGGCGGTCTTCAATCCACTTGATCGCTCGACCGAGTTGTATTGATACCCAGGGGATAAGCATCTCCTCAGGATAATGCATCATCATCTTGGGTCCGAAACCACCACCGATAAATGGCGCAATGACCCTTACCTGGCTCTCGGAAAGGCCCAGCCGAGCGGCGAGACCATTACGGATGGGGATCGGGGCCTGAGTTGTGTCCCACACCGTCAGGTACTGGCTTTTTGAGTCCCAATCGGCAACGATACCCCGGTTTTCCATTGCCCCTGCAGCACCACGGTCGATTTCGATCTTGCGGCTGATAATCACATCGGCTGTGGCTTTTGCCGCCTGGTAATCGCCCTTGCTCTGAATCATGTGAGCAGCCAGGTTTGAACTCAGGTCATCGTGTACCAGCGGCGCACCAGGGTCAAGGGCTGTCTCTATATTGCTAACCACCTCCAGGGGATCCAAATCAACAACAATGTCCTCCACTGCATCTTCGGCGATATAACGGCTCTCGGCAATTACTACGGCAATGGTTTCACCAACATGACGGACTTTTCCTTTTGCCAGGGGAACCTGGGTGCGAGAATGGAAAGTGACTCCTTTTACAGTGGAGGGAGGCGACACTAATGGAGGACCAGGTTGCCAATCCTCTCCCATGTCTTCTGCAGTGAAGACTGCCACCACTCCCGGGTGAGCCCGAGCCTTGGACACATCAACACTCCTTAGATAAGCATGCGCGTAATCACTGCGCAGGAAGGCAGCATGCAGCATGTTGGGGATGTCTACATCGTCCACAAATAAAGCTTGACCGGTCAATAAACGGGGATCTTCTACTCGTTTCATTCGTATACCGATAGATTTTTTCATAAAAGACCGTTCCTGTTGTTTACTAATGCATTTTCGGTTGAGCAGTAAGCTCTGAGAAAGTTCAAGTTCTCATGCTCTCCGCAGCTAATTTGACAGCCTCAACAATATTTTGGTAACCAGTGCAGCGGCAGATATTACCAGAGATGGCCTGGCGAATCTCGACCTCATCTGGATCAGGATTGTTCTCCAGGAAAGGAACCAGGGTCATCAAGATGCCAGGTGTACAGAAACCGCACTGCACACCATGCGCATCCCAGAAAGCTTTTTGGATCACATGCAGGTTATCGGGACTGCCAAGGCTTTCGACTGTTTCGATGTGGTGCCCATCTGCTTGGACGGCAAACATCAAGCAGGAGCGGACGGGATGGCCATCGTACAGGACTGTGCAGGCACCGCAGACACCGTGTTCACAGCCGACATGGGTTCCGGTTAAACCGAGCTCATGGCGCAAGAAATCGCTCAGCAGTATGCGGGGCTCAATGGAGCGTTGGTACTCTGTGTCATTAACGGTAATCGAAAATTGATAAAGATCACTCATAATCGTCTCCTGATTGAGATATCAGACAAATCTATGGTAACGACCTGGGATATATCTCATCTGATTTACAATTTCGCCCGCTTGAAGGCGAGTTCAAGAGCCTGGCGGGTCAATACTTTAACAAGATGCCGGCGGTATGCCGCGCTGGCGTGAATATCGCTGCTGGGATCGACATCGTCAGCTGCAGCGGTCTCAGCTGCAGCACGCATCAATTCAGGCGATAGAACCTGACCCCTTAATACCTCGGCCGCGTGATGAGCTGTGACAGGTCCGTCGCCAACGCTGAGGAAAACTATACGAGTATCCTGACAGCGTTCTTGATCATCCAAGGACAGCACTGCTGCGACGCCAACCAAGGCAAAATCATGAGGGCGGCGGGCAACTTCCATTAAAGCCCAGCCTGTGCGCGCAGGCATGGCGGGAAAAGTGGCTTCCACCAGCAATTCCTGCGGTTCGAGAAGTGTGGTGAACATGCCTAAAAAGAACTCAGATGCAGCTGCCTCACGTTCCCCGGATTGGCTGCGCAGGCGGAAGCGCCCGCCCAGAGCCACGCTAACAGCCACCAATTCGGCAGATGGATCAGCATGAGCAATGCTGCCGCCGAAGGTGCCCCGGCTGCGAATCTGGGAAGTGGCGATCTTGGGCATCGCCTCGAAAATCAAGGGGGCTCTTTCTGCGATCAGCGGGTCATGCTCCACTTGATGGTGCCGGGTCATCGCTCCCAGTCGTAGACCCCCACCCTCGTCCGGCTGGATGTAGGAGAGCTCGGAGATGTTGTTCAAATCAACGAGGATCGCTGGTTGCGCCAGACGAAAGTTCATTATCGGTATCAGGCTCTGACCGCCAGCAAGGGGCTTTGCATCGTAGCCATGTTCAGCCAGGAGGGACAAGGCTTCATCGACCGTGGTGGGACTATAGTATTCGAATGGGGGTGGTTTCATAGAAATTTCTACCTCTAATAAATATTTTCCTCTATGTTCACTGCGGATATTGCGCTCACAAGAGCGAGGTTTTACTGGTCATATTCTTTTCTTCTGTAATACGTCTGGCAAATTCATTCAAAGTGGTTGGGGGACGTCCTAAAAGCCAGCTCAAGGCATGCGGATTTCCTAAGAGATCACTGCGCTGATAATAAGCAAACATGCTGGTGAGGGTCTCGATCTGGTAATCACCCAGCCCCGCTTCTTTCGCCTGGCTTCGCCAGGTTTCGAGGGGCACCGTGGTGGCTTGAACCGGTCGTCCCAGCTCCTGGCTCAGGATGGCAGCCACTTCCGTTTGGGACAATCCTTCTATGCCGACCAGTTCGTAGGTCGCATATTGGTGTCCGGGTTCGGTGAGCACGATGGCCGCGGCCTGTGCTACATCCTTCAAATCAACCAGGCTCAAACGGGTGTCATCCGGGTACGGCACTGGATAGATACCTTCACTTTGGATTCGCTCCCAATGAGCTATGATGTTCTGCATATAAGCGGCAGGCTGCAGGATTGTGTAGGGCAAACTGGACTCGACCAGCAGCTCTTCTACCCGCAATTTCTTCCAATGATGGGGCATTGCTTCGGTTTGGGGATTGAGCACGGAGTGGAACACGAAATGCTCTACTCCAGATGAGCGGGCAGCATTGATCACGGTCCGTCCAATGGCCACCTCGTCTGGGCTGACATTTGGGCAAATGTGGTAAACCGCGCGAACATCTTGAACCGCTCGCTCCATCGTCTCCGGGGATTTCATGTCACCTACAACAACATCCTGCGCGCCGCTGGATTCGACAGCACGGATCTGTCCGGGTTGGTGGACGAGGGCGCGCATTGGCGCGCCTCTCTCGACGAGCGCTTGAAGGGCACTCTGGCCTGTTTTGCCTGCTGAACCGGTGATCAGGATCATAGATAACGGTTCTTGGAAACCGGGTTTCTCCGAGAAACCCGGTTTCTTAAACTTTATGCTCCTTCTTTGAAAGCCACGAAGCGACCCCACATGGAGGCGGTCTCCATTCCTTTCTGCAGGTAGCAGCCGATATAATAACGACCGCTCTTGGCTTGGGCAATATCTTTGCCAAGGTTTTCAGCGTGAACGATCTTCTTAGGGAAGAGGTTAAGGTGGGTATCCTGGTAATACTTGTCCAGTGGGTACATTTCGTCCCAATCCTTGCCGAAATCCTCGATCAGTTTGTGGTTGGCTTCTTCGAAGGTTTTAGGATGCCAGATACGCTGGATAGTGTTCATCGGGTGGTCCTGGCTGACGGCATCGATGGCCAGCCACTTGATCTTCTTGTCGACACACCATTGCGAGAAATCGGGGGATGGACCAGGGTGTTTGATCATATAACGGAATTCATCTGAGTCTGGGCTGATCCAACCATACTTGTACCACCCAGTTTTGAGGATCAAAATATCTCCCTCCCGGACGTCTACAACACTTTCGATCATTTCGGGTGTGTAAACACTGGAATCGGATACCAGCTGGGAGATGTCGGCGATCACCCCGGGGCCTACCCAATCCTCCAGGGGGACCTGGCCGATCGTCCTGCCAGCTGGCCAGAAATGCTTCTCGCCATCCATATGGGAGGCCAGGTGAATGCTGGCATTGCAAATGGAACCATTTCTGCCCATGCCGAAATATTGACCGCCGACTCGTTTCGTATAGGTAACCGTCAGGGGCACATAGTTTGCCCATTGAGGTGTTTGCACGCTGAAGGGTACCGTCAGGTCCAGCATTTCGGCTGAAGCCAGCAGCTGAAAGAATTCCTCCTCGTCCATGCCGTCTGGGGGCTGCAGCGCGCAGGCTCGTGACCAGGCCGTCTCTACCTCCATGAAGGGGATCGGGTAGATCATGATCCAGGCGCGTTGGTTCTTGAGCTGGTCGATATCACCGACGATCGATTCTGCCAGCAGGAGATGAGCTTTGGGTATTGTCTTGTGGGTCAGCTGATAATATTCATCCTGAGGGAACATTTCGTCCCAGGATTTCCCATACTCGGCTTTTAACTTAGATTCAGCCTTCTCGAATTCATTAGCGTGCATATAGCGGATGGAGGTGTTCATCGGGTGTTCGGCACTGCCGCAGTCTACTCCAATGATTTTGAGCTTCATCTCCAGAGCCCACTTGAAGAATTCAGGAGAAGGTCCAGGATGCCGGACCAGAAAGCCAAATTCCTTGGATTCGACACCACCCTGGGCTTCCGGGTTGTAGACATCGGGCCAATCCCATGAGTAGCGGTGGTAGCCAGTATTGATGATCAGGATATCGCCCTCTTTGACAGTTGCTCTCTCCAGGATCATCTCGGGAGTGTAGAGACTGTAATCGGAAACCACATCAGAGATATCGACGATCACGCCAGGACCCCAAAGATCTTTCAGCGGGATGTCCGCTATCGCTCTACCACCGGAATGGAAGGCGGTTTCACCGACCAGGTGAGTCCCGACGGTGTTGCTCCAATTCAGCAGCTGTCCGTTCGCTCCCTGACCGCCGCCGTACGCGCCGGTGACCCGTTTGAAGAAATGGATCTCTAGAGCTTTTTCCCCTGGCCAGGGTGGCGTGAAGATGCTGCAGCCTTGAGTCAGGTCATAGAGCTTTGCATCGGAAATTACTTTAATAAATTGTTCCCTATCCATTCTTTCTCCTATCCTGGTTATTAGATATTGGGTATTAGATATTTGATATCAGATATTTGGTATTAGGTATTTAAATATTTTGGATCCACCGAAGATCATCATCTGTAAATAGGGATCTTGAATACGTCGTTATCTTGATCATCCAAGTAATGAATGGGAGCTTCGGTTATTGATTTCAACTTTGATTTGTTGTTGTGCCGTTGAGCTTTCAGTGTGGAAATAAAGGCGTTCAATTGACGTGCCAGATTGGACAATTGAGAGGCGTAATCCTGCACCTGAGTCGAAGGCATCAACCTGCGATCCTTTACCCGGTTGAGCCAGTATTTGGTCTCAAAAAGGCTTCCACGGGCATAATATAAGAATTGTACTTTCTCACCATAATGAAAACGACCGAAGGCTTCCGCGATGTTTGCTCCGATTGAGTCCGCGGCTCTGGCAAGTTGTTTGCCCACAACATCTCGCACAAATGGGTCCCATTGGACGACTTGTTTCCAAATGGCATCTGCCGTTGCCTCAGCAGCCTGAAGAACCCTCAATTCCTCAAACTTCAACGACATCCCCTCGCTCCTTTACTAATTATCCGATCTCTCATCACTAATCCCTAATCTCTAATATCCAATTCCTAATATCTATTATTGCCTAAAACCCATATTTTTCAGCATATGCAATCAGGGCTTCTTCGAACATGGTCATCGGTGGACGCACCAATCCAGCCCCCACCTGTCCGACACCCGCTTCCTTGTGGGCGATGCCGGTATTGACGCGCGGGGTGATGCCTTTTTCGACTACCTTGCGGATATCTATCCCGGTGGGGGTGCCGCGGAAATCAAGTGGTGGGATGGTGAAGTATTTATGTTCGGTGAAACAAATTTCGTACATTTCCAGGGTGGCATTGATTGCATCTCTAGGGGTGCCGCTGACGAAAGTAACGATGGCAGGGGCGCTGGCCATGGCAAAGCCACCAATGCCTGCTGTCTCAGTGATGGTGCTGTCACCAATGTCACCGCTGGCATCCTCGGCCGTAAAGCCTGGGAAGTATAATCCCTGGGGCACCGCGACTGGAGCTGTAAACCAGCGATCACCCAAACCGCTGACCCGGATACCAAAATCGGTGCCGTTGCGAGCCATCACGCTGACAATGGTGCTGCCTTCAATATTATGGGCTGTGTCGACCATCGCCTTACAAGCTGCCATGACTGGATTCAGCACGCTCAGGGCGTTATCTCCCAAGGTTTGGATGATCTCGGCTGCCACTGCGGAATCATCGGTCGCCTTGACGATATAAGGCGCCAGATTTTTGGTGAATATGATCGAGCCAGCTTTGTTGCGGTTGTGACCCTCGTCTCCCATATGCAGCGCTTCTGCTAATAGAACACGAATGTCGATCCCGCCGGACATTTCTATCGCCTTTCCCAAAACCGGAGCCATCACCTCTTCCATCCAGCGCAGGCGCTCCAACACCTCCTCGCTGTAAGCACCATAGCGCAGTACCTTGCCATAGCCTTCGTTTAAGTTGGAGAACGATTTATTACCATGGGTCAGGTTTTCGAGCATATAAACTGACATGGAAGGGCTGATCACGCCTGCCATGGGTCCGACAGATTGATGGTCGTGGCAAGGCTCAAGTTTGATCTCGCCAGATTCGACCAGGGCTTGTGCCTCTGCACCGTTTTTTACTTTGCCTTCGAAGATCAATGCGCCGGTTATGGCACCCTGCATTGGTCCGGAAGCGCGTTCCCAGGTGATAGGTGGGCCTGCATGCAGAAGTAGATCATCCCGCATGCCTGGGATCACATCAATCGCCTTACCCAGCCCTACAACCACCGGACGGGCTTCCATCATGCGCTGCGTGGCTTCAGTATTTGCTTTTTCAATGTCCATGGGTTTTACCTTTCGCATTATTTATGGTATCGGTTTTAATGTCTGCTACTTCCTGGGGAAACGGATCCCAGGTTCGAAACGAGAGCGGGCTTCCTTCAAGATCCCTTCGTAAAGTTTTAAGTTTCGATCCTCCAGGTGGTCGAAATTCTGAAGGCTCTTGCTGCCATGGGTGATATAGCGCATTGGGTCGGGATCGAGCCTGGCGGCGATGATCTCTTCGGTGCCGCGCGCTTGAGCCAACCGCCAGGCGATCGGGTTGAGGATCATACTGTGACCGAAGCCATAATTTCCCCCTGCATCGGGTCCGATCAAGTTGCTGGCCAACAGGTAGACATGATTGTCGTATGCGCGGGCAGCATTGGTGATATACCAGATGTCGTAGCTGCGCTGCAAGGCAGCTACCCGGATGATGATCTCCGCGCCTTTCACCGCCAGGAGGCGGGACAGCTCTGGGAAGTCGCCATCATAGCAGATGATCATGCCGATATCTCCTAGAGGGGTCTTGAATACATCCGCGTGATCTCCGACCAAAACCCACCCACCCCCATCCTGCCGTTCCCATGGGGCGGGATGGGTCTTGTCATAAATGCCTGCTATTTCGCCATCGCTCCCGATCAGGATGGCAGAGTTGTAGACCATTCCCCGCTCACCGGCCCGGCGGTAGGAAGGCCAGACAACATGAACTCCCAGCTCCTTGGCTTTGGCTTGTATGGCTTGGGTAATCCGGCCCGGTGCACCATCCACCAGGTCCCACAATTGACCGGCATCCAGTCCAGTCTCGTATCCAGTTGTGACTGTCTCCGGAAAAACGACCAGCTCGGCTTCATACTCTTGGACCGCTTTTTCCAGCCAGGATAACCCTTTTGCTACGTTGGCTTCCACATCGTTGGGGGTGATCGCAATTTGTACACAGGCGGCGACGAACTCTTTCATCAGCTGCCTCCTTTTTTATTTGCTTTTCATGCGCTCGGGATAGCCATCAATTTTTCATCCCCACTGGCTGGGGGACGCCATTCCACCTGAACTACCTGTGCGCCCTGATCCGCCAGACTCTCAGTGAAAGTTTCCAGCCCGACATTGATGGCTGCCATGGGTTGGTTCAGGGCTTGTAAATCTACTTCATCCATTTTATTCTGGCTGGTCCCGGCTGCAGCTGGTTCCAGGGCTTGCGCCAGCCGGCCAACAAAGCTGGCAGCTGCATCGTTGCTGGTGAAAACCCGCGCCCCTGCCGCCTCTAATTGTTCAATTTGGGCGTGCATATCCTGCGGGTCCTCATCCGTTCCGGATACGAGGGCGACGACCTCCAGATAGCGGCCTGATTTCTCGGCTCCCCTGCGTGCGCTGTTAATGGCAGGCGCCAGCTCTGAGGCAGGATCGGGGTGCGCTCCAAAGCCCAGGACCACATCCAGGAGAATTACGGCAACTGCGGGATCGCTGGCTTCCATTTCCAAACGGCGCAGGCGCAGATCGTTGTCCAGCATGGGGTGCAGGCGGCCAACAGTAAACTCGTCTTCGCCCAGATCGAGAATGGTGTGTTCCTGGCTGACCAATGAGTCCGCCAGGCGATACTCTTTGTCCAATGGGGCATTAGAATACACTGCGGGTAAATAATTCTCCAGGACCAGCAAAGCCTCGTAGGCCAGCGTCCCACCCGAGAAGAGCCCTCGCAGGTAGTGTTGATCTGAGGAAAATAAATCGAGATTGAATTGCTCATCCGGCTCGACTGCCGCACCCTTGGATGATAAATTGACCGCCAATTCAGCAGCTTCATCGAAAGAGGTGGCGAAATAGACATTGTCCACTTTGCGCAGCGCGGTCGAGTAGCCAATAAAATCTACCACGACTGGTTTTCCTATCTGGCGGGCAGTCTGCACCAGCTCGTCTGCAACTGATTTTGAAGGTGGTTTAGATACCAGGACGATGACCTGGGTCTGGGGATCTCGGCTGAGTAGGTCGAGTCCCTGGCGAGCGGTCACCGCGCCTACCTGTTCAGTGAGGTCGCGTCCACCTGTACCCAAAGCTTGGGTGATGCCGCCCCCAAACTGGTGAATGCGGGAGGTGACCTGCTGCAAACCTGTACCCGAGCCCGCGACCAGGCCGATCGAACCACGGCGAACCTTGTTAGCGAAGCCCAGCCCGACGCCATTGACGATGGCCGTCCCGCAATCTGGTCCCATAACAATCAGACCTTTACCAGCTGCGGTATCCTTCAACGCAATTTCATCCATTAAAGTTACGTTATCGCTGTAGAGGAAAACATGTTTATCCAGATCCAATGCACCCCGTGCTACTCCGGCAGCATAGCGCCCGGGAACCGAGACAAGCACCCATTGCGCGTCGGGCATCATCTGTGCTGCTGATTCGAGGCTCTTCGGGCGGTATTCCTCTTCAATGCCCCCACTGCGCCGCGCAACCAGCAGATCGTCAACACCCTCCAGGGCAGCCTGAGCTGCTGCACCGTCATCAGCCTTAATCACGATCACCATATCATCGACCCCAGCAGCCTGGACCTCCGCTGCCAAAAGATCGCTCTGGGTAAGTAATTCTTTGTTGGCATCTGTGCCCATGATCACACCGGCGTCGATCACACCGGGCAGTTCAGTCAGAGATCGCTGCAGCTGCATGAGAATCACCGAGTCGTAATAAGCGCCAGATCGAATTTCACCTTTCGTTATTGCCATAGGTACTCCCTGTTAATTTTTATTATCTACCGATTTCATTAGGCTCAGATCGCCCCTCGTTCGTACAGCTCCCGCACTTCTTCGGGAGAATATTCCAACAGCTCTGAAAGCACTTCATCGGTGTGTTCTCCGAGCAGCGGGGGTGGGCGACGCGCCTGAGCGGGAGTTTCAGAAAATTTGTACGGGTAGCCGGGAAAGCTCAATACACCTGCTGTGGGATGTTCGATCTCTATTTTCAATTCCCGTTCCTGAGCCTGGGGGTGGTTGAAAACATCTGCGATGGTGTTGATCACGCCGCTGGGGATCCCGACCTGGTGCAGTTCCTCGATCCATTCCCTGGCCTCACGGGCAGCAAAGGCTTCGTTCAGCACTTCCGCCAGGGATTCCCGGTTTTCTACACGATCTTGATTGCTGGCAAATAATGGATCGGCGATAATTTCCTGCCGGTCAACCACAGTGCAAAGATTCTCCCACTGTCTCTGGTTCAAGGCGCCCAACGTGAGCCAGCGATCGCGGGCGCGATATACCTCGTAAGGGGCGATATTGAAGTGAGCATTACCCATGCGCCGGGGTTCAACGCCGCCGATCAGGTAATTTGAAGCTACGTTGGCCAGAATCGCAGCTGAAGAATCCAGCAATGAGAGATCTAGCAGCTGGCCCTCTCCGCTGACATCCCGGGCACGCAGGGCTGCCAGGATGGCGGTCGAGGCGAACATGCCGGTCGTGATGTCAATGATTGAGACACCCACCCGGAAGGGAGGTCCTTCGACCGGTCCGGTGATGCCCATGATGCCGCCTTCAGCTTGAAGGATAAAATCATAGCCGCCCTTCCCAGCGTAAGGACCGGTACGACCGTATCCGCTGATGGAGCAATATACCAGGCGGGGATTGAGTTCGTGCAGCTGTTCATACCCTAAGCCCATCTTATCCAATGACCCGGTCAGGTAGTTCTCTACCAGCACATCAGAAACAGCAGCTAAGCGTTTAATGATCTCCTGGCCTTCCGGGCTCTTTAAATTTACCGTCAGGCTGCGTTTGCTGCGGTTTGCGGCGAGATAATAAGTCGATTCTCCTGGATAGGATTCGTTAGGTACCCCGACAAAGGGGGGCCCCCAGCTGCGGCTCTCATCCCCACGACCAGGACGCTCCACCTTGATCACATCCGCGCCCAGGTCGCCCAACATCATCGTGCAGAAGGGCCCCGCCAGGGCGCGCGAAATATCCAATACCCGCAGGCCATCGAGTGGACGAATTTTGCCACCCTCGTCTTGAGTCTCATTATTCATTTGGATAGCTAATCCTTATCCCATGTCCGCATTATTTTTCTCATCAGGCTGTGTTGGTGTGGAATTGATCGATCTTGTTCCTCAATGACGCAGTAACAAAAACTGCTGGGTGATTTCGATAGGATGTGCCTGACGAAGAGCTGTGTGCGTTGGTAAGAGGCGCTGAGGTGAATTTCTGTAGGTGTGAAAAGGGGAGAGATCATGTAGGATAGCTCTTGGTTTGTCAGATGACTCATCAATGCTCAAGGCTCATACCCTGTATTATATACCTGAAAAGGTGGGATTAATAGATCTATCTGACCGAGTTACTCGCTACCTGATATTTTGATAATTTAATTGCCTATCCAGCGTACCCTCTGTGTCTAGGTGTTGGGTCATCGCGGTCGAACCGACCACATCCATATACAGCAGGGTGACCAGCTTGCGCTGGCAAACGGGCAGTACCGGCGGTATTGGGCCTGATGGCTCGATCTGCGCCTCAAGGCCGGCCAGCTTCTGATGCAGGGTAACCAGGGCAGCCTCCACGGTCGCGTCGCCAAGAACAGCCCGTTGAGATTCCATCTCAGTGATGGTGTGTTTCAGTTGGTTGATTTGCTCATCGAGCGTTGCGGACATTTGCACAACCTCTGATATGGTTCAAGTCTGTAGCGAAAAGGGTTAGTGCCATGTTGTTTTGAGTATCCCCGCGCGATGTTCTGTTTTGTGAAACACTTACCTCATCTTTAATTATACAGATAACCATTCTCGAATACAACTTTTCACATGGCTCTGCCGACAGATTGACTAAGTCACGATCAAGAATAATCGCCTCAATGGTTATCAAATTAGCTAATCATTCGAAATAAATTTGCACCTTCCCGAGATGGTGGAATAATCTCCTCTGGTAAAATATCGATATATACTACCTATATTATCAAATAAGGGATCAATGCAATTATCTGAGCGGGTAATCACTTGTCTTGGTGAAAAACTGATTTGCAGTCCAGCCACCTATCACTTTGAACCTTGTCAAGAAGAAGGTTGCCCAGCGATCTGGGTACATAGGAATCGAACGTCAAAAGTTTAAAAGGAGAGCCGATATGCAATCTGAGAACGAAGAGATCTGGTATCAGTTCCT
>PVMS01056636.1_pt1 | contig 15276 bp, 12 predicted proteins | sample 1853461 | NCBI WGS metagenome assembly PVMS01 (sample SAMN08582032, study PRJNA380276) | Marine sediment metagenome, whole genome shotgun sequencing project. | isolation source: ocean sediment barecode stripped | collected 2017 | reverse complement strand
GTCAAGAAATTCCTGGAATCACAGGTGGAAGAGCCCCGGCAAAATTACACCCTGGCTATCATAGCCGGAAATTCGTTTGTCGGAACAGTGAGCGTTCGGATTGAATCTCCTGAGCATTGCCAGGGGTCTGTTGGCTGTGGTCTCGCTTATGAGTATTGGTCTTTAGGTTACGCTTCGGAGGCGATGGCTGCGGCGATCACCCTGGGTTTTAAGGATCTTGATTTACACAGGATCTACGCCGAAACGATATCAGAAAATCGCGCCGCGATGGCCCTGGTAAAACGACAAGGTATGCGAGCAGAAGGCATACTCCGGGAAAATCAATATTTCAAGGGCGCTGGTGGGATACAACTATCCTCAGCTTGCTCAGAACTGAGTGGCAAGACAGATCGGCCCGATAGCATACTGTTGGAATCATGACCATTGATGCCACTGCCTTCGCACATAACATCGCCCAGGTTCACGGTCAGACCGGAGTTGAATGGCTGGAAAGTCTACCGGTGATAGTGGCCGATTGCGCGCAGCGATGGTCTCTTAACCTCCAGCCCCCCTTTGATAATCTATCATACAATTATGTGGCCCCAGCCGTCCAGGCTGGCGGTCGCGCGGTCGTCTTGAAGGCCGGCGTCGTGAAAGATGGCGTGCCGGACCGCGAATTTTTAAGCGAGCATGATGCGCTGTCCCATTTTGATGGGCAGGGCATGGTCCGCATTCTCGACGCCGATCTTAAGGCAGGCGTCATGCTGTTGGAGCGGCTTACACCAGGCACACCCTTGAAAACTTTGGCTATTGATGAGCGGGCAATTGGAATCGCGGCCGAGATTATGCAAGCGCTCTGGAAACCAGCGCCGGTAAAGCAAACCTTCCCATCGGTTGCGAGTTGGGCGGCCGGATAACGACGATTGCGGGCCCAATTCGAGGGCGGTTGCGGCCCTTTTCCGGTTCAGTTGGTCGGAAAGGCAGAAGCGCTTTTTACCGAACTCGTTGACTCCTTGGATGAAGCGGTCCTCCTGCATGGCGACCTGCATCAAAACAACATCCTGATGAGCGAGCGCCGGCCGTGGCTAGGGATCGATCCCAAAGGCCTTATCGGCGAGCCCGTTTATGAAACAGGTGCGTTTCTCCGAAATATCCCGCTGCAGCCTGATGAGGGACAGGCGAAAAAGCAACTGGCCCGTGCTGTTGACCAGTTCACCGAGCAACTGGAGTTGGACAGGCAGCGCATTGTTAAATGGGGCATCGCCCAGGCTGTTCTATCAGCCTGGTGGACCTTTGAAGATCATGGCGAAGGGTGGGAACCGGCCCTGATCTTGGCAGAGCTATTGGAGACTTTAGTATAACAAAGGCTCATAACCTTCCGGCGCCTGGTTGGTTATAGAGTTCATGACCATGATACTGATTGCCTCAGGGCTTCAGCCTTTGGCCACCGGCCGGGTTGGGTCGGTAATCCACTCACTCCAGGAGCCAACATAGAGCCGGGCATCACCCATTCCAGCATAGGCCAGAGCAAGCAAATTGTGAGCAGCCGTAACGCCTGAACCACAATAGAAGGTCGCCTGCTCCGGCGGTAGGCCGTCCAACAAGGTAAGAAATCGCTCGTGGAGTTTTTCACGCGAGAGGAAAAGATCGTCGGGACCGATATTATCTTGATATGGAGCCGAGATTGCCCCGGGGATACGGCCGGCAACAGGATCAATCGTTTCGTTTTCGCCGCGATAACGATCGGCCGAGCGTGAGTCAAAGATCCGGCTTTCATGCTCTGTTATTAAATGATCCACCTTAGGAGCGAAAATCATCATATGACTTCTTGGAGTGGGAGTGAAATGCCTTGGCGGGTACGACTCTTGCCGGGAGCGGGTCGGGCGCTTTTCCGCGATCCAAAATCGCCAGCCACCGTTCAATACGGCAACGGCGTCATGGCTCAAAAAACGCAGCATCCACCATAAGCGGGCAGCAATGGCCCCCCCCGCATCATCATAAAGTACCACCTGAACATCAGGGCCAATGCCCCAGCGGCCGAGCCTGGCAGAAAACATCGCTATCTCGGGCAAGGGGTGGCGGCCGGTTTGGTTGGGGATATGGGGGCCAGACAAATCGTCATTAAGGTGGGCGTATATCGCCCCGGGAATATGTGCTTCTTTATACGATCGCCGCCCGTAATCTGGATCGGCCAATGAGAAACGGCAATCAATCACTATCCAGGCCGGGTTATTTAGTTGTTCGGAGAGTTCTTCGGTCGATATGAGCGTCGAATATTTCATGATGCCCAGTCGCAGATTGATTCCAGGTAGGCGGCTGAGCCATCGCGCAACCAACCGTCTAGCTGGGCCGGTTCCTTTATTTGCTGTCCGCGGAAGCGGGGTACGGCAATATACCGGCATTCAACTCCTGGCAAAGCGGTCATATCACCCCATAGTTTCTCAAATTGGGTGACCGGATATATGTCCTCCTGGCCTTTGCCCCAGCGTTTCTTGACATCTTTTATCGTAATATAAGTAGGCATCTTGGAGGCCAGGTCACGAACGGCCGCAGCCACGAGGTCGCTATCGGTCAGGTCGTCTCTAGTCAGGCCAAAGACAGATAATATTTGATTGATATCGATCCAGGTTGTACTGGAGTTGTAGTAAGAGAGATTGAATTCAATTTCTTCCCTCGGCAGGGCCAACCCTTCAATCAGGCGCAAGTGCCCGTCAACCCAGGCCAGTCCGCCACCGCGATCCTCAATCCGACGAGGAACAACCTCAGTTGTCAGCGTCGCGCCTTCGTCAATATGAAAACCCAGAATACCCGGATTGACATCGGTCCCGACCGTATCGATATTGTGAACCATCAAATATTGCAGTTGAGGCCGTTCGGCCAGGAGCTGAGCTAAGATCCCGTTTCGGAACAGATTTGGAATTTCATACCAATGGCCAACAGGATGAAGACATTGCATGGGCAAATTGTTTGTATAGTCGTCCCCTTCACCCATTTGTTGGGCCCATTCGATCAAGGCGGCATGCAAGCCATCTAGCATTTTTTGAGCCTGTTCGTCAAGAAGTTGTTGGGGTATTTCTTCCCAGGCGTAACGCAAATCGCGGGCCATGGGAATGAGGCGCAGGCCGACGATCCGGCCGGGTGAGAGAATGAGAGGTCCTGCATAACCGTAATTACCGGCCATCTCCAGATAAGCCTGGATTGGCTGATGGGTCATGTAGCTGGTGGTAAAGATATGGGGCAGCTGCTTCCCGCACAGGCGGCTTATCCGCCGGCTCTTGGCCAGGTGGACCTCGACAAAGGAACGGTGTCGGCCGCCCAACTTGCAAAAGGGGTTTAGCGCTTTGACTACCCCAGCCCCCTTTGTCCAACGGCTGCCTGTGCCGCCGGCTAACGATACGACAGCCACAGCTCCTGAGGTTAGAGCCTCCATTCCTAGCCGGTGCAGCTCCCAGGGTAATTCCTTCAGGCCATCGTAAATGTCTCCAGCCGCGACATCCGTTATCTGGCTATTAACCGGAAGTCGGTTTTGTGCCAGTCCGATCCGGCCGCTGCGCAGATCGGCCCGAATCTCTTCATGCTGGACCTGGTCGAAACCGTACCGGCTCAGCAATGATTTTAAGGTCGCCCGCTCAGATTCTTCGGAGCCGCTATATGGTAGCAGACGATCAAAAAGTTGCTGGACCATACCGGACAATTCGGGGTCGGTTCGACACGCTTCACTGAAGCGGTCTATTTCCGCCCGGCGGAAAACACTCAGGTGACGCGGATCCATTCGTAACAGTGACGGCAAAATCTGGGTGTAATAGCCTGGGGGCATCAGCGCATCCTGGTCTGTAAACAAGTCAGCGTGTGTGCCATTTTCATTGATCTTAAAGTCATAGACCACCGGTTTCATGGCAAAGGGAACCGCCTTTTCTAGGCGGTCCTTGGTCTCATTCATGATAAATTGCAAACGATGTTGGGCAGTCGCTTTAATTGATGGGTCAAATAGAAAACCCATGCCGCCCCCGGCCATACCGCCCAGCATCCAGAATCCCCAGAATCTATCGCCATATTCTGCTCGAACTTGGGCGATTAATTGTTCAGTATAGAGGTTGCCGGCCCAAGGAATGATGGTTTGAATCGGACCGGCGAAATTGCGGTGGGTGGCCCCACCAATAGCCTGGATGTCGCCTTCCTGCAACCGGAGGACGATTTCATCCAAAATTTGCATCGCGGCTTGCCGGCCTGCCCATTCAGATTCAGAGCGGAGCAAGTACTTTTCAGTTACCATTTCTAAGATAGGTCCAACATCCTGAGCCATGCCTCCATGGACCAGAACCAGGCTATCTTGCAGATCGCGCCGGGTTTTGGCTGACACATCTTCTAACGAGAATATGTGATGGCTGGGCAGCAGCCGGCCGCGACTAATAGTAAATTCAGGGTCGCCTTCTGCTGCCTGCTCTCCCTGAATCAATTTCATACCAGGCCATACACCGCCTGAATCCTGCCATCCGCCACCAGAGCCGGCCAGCCATTCACCCAGGATCGCCCGCGCCGCTACCAGGCGGCGCTCATCCTCGCTCAATGGTCCGGTCAAGGAGCCGGCCTGACCGGTAGCCCGCATACAAGCGGCGATGAGGCAGGCCAGTAGACTGGTAGAAACAGCCAGCCGAGAGCCCTTGGGAATGCCATTTACCTGGCTAACGATCTCGATCCCGTGACCGGGTTGGGTGAGACGGGAGAGTAGTTCGGCCAGAGGTTGATCGGCCCCTTCCATTCCTGGCGGTACGATGCCTGAAGCTATCACAGCGGCTTTTAGCAAGCCTAGGTAGTCACGGGCAAAGTCAAAGAGTTCAGCCAGGGTGGTAATCTCCGCGCTGACGCCTAAATCGACACTGGCCAGGCGTAATACCGGGCGATCAATAATCCGGAAATAGGCTTCGACTGGCGGCCTTGGTACATGAGGCGCATCGGAGCCATCCTGTGCCCGTACGCTTAAATCGATGGACACATTGACCACCCGGGCGCCTTCAGGAAAGTCCATTCCTAGAAAGAAAATATCGCTCCACCCGCTATGTGATAAGTCCATCCGAACCGGCGTCGTCTCACGCAAAATGGGAAAGATGGGTAGAGAGGCCGGCGGATGGAGCAATTCCGGCCTGACTCGTAAAGGGTGGTCGGCCGGGTGACCGATGCGAAACATCCATTGGTTACCCTGGACAGAGCGGACACTGCGTCGTACCTGGTCAGCCAGCGTCTGAAAAGCCAGCCCATGATAGGCTGCCGCCAGGGCGCTGGATACCGCATCGTTGGGACCGAAACTTTCTTGAGCGCCAAGGAAGATGTTGATAGCTTCTTCAAAACGTCTCCTGAGCAGGTTGGTGTAGCCATCATAAGGGACATGACCGCCAACCTTGAATCCTTGCTTTAATGGCAGGTGAAAGCGATGGATGGCGTAGAGGAAAAACAAGGCCCGCACTCGTTGATATAAATTCTCGTTTTCGCGCCTAAACTGGTCCAAAGTGCGGCACTCGTCGAGTAATTCTTGGAGTAACGATTCGCGGCAGAAGGCATCAAGAGAGCTGTCACGAAGCTGAACATCGGTGGCGGTGATTATTTTTACCAATTCACTCATGGTTTATCCTTGACCTTCGGTGGAGCCAAACTCCCGAGAGGCCAGAAGCTCTAGCAAGAGGGCCAGAACCTGGTCCCGATCCTGGCCACTAAAGGCCAGAGCCAGTTGTGCTCTAAGCAGACCATAACGCGCGCCAATATCGTATCGCCAATCGTGTTTGCGCAAAGCCAGGTATTGCTCCCGTTTGGCCAGTTCGGTCAGAGCATCAGCCAGCCAGACGCCACCTTTTCGATCGGCGTCATTGATCAGTTCTTCCAGGATTCCCATGTCGTTGGAGTGAGAACGTGCATGCCGAAGAAACACAAATAGTGACCGGCGCGTAAACCAGGCATAATCAAGCGGCGTTCGGCCTCGGTTGGCGTCGGTTTCTCGACTACTGTTTCGATGCGGTATAGATCTTTTTGGCCATGGACGGGTTGACCGCCAACCGTGCCATAGTAGGGCAATAATGTTTCTCGGGTTTCTTGCACGGCCGAGACGGCGCAGGCATTGGCGGCGGCGACTTGGGTGAGGTGCTCGGCACAACCCTGTTTAGTTCGGCTGACGTAGAGATGGTCTCCTACAAGGTGAAGAAATGGCTGAGAGCCGACAAATTCACGGGCGCAGAAAATGGCGTGACCGTAGCCGAGGGGCTTTTCCTGGTGAATGAATTGAATGCGACCGGCATAGGCTTTGGTCCCCTCGGCATAGGCAATTTCATCCCCCGGCCGGACAACGATGCAGATTTCCTCGACTTTGGCTCGCAATACCTCTTCGACGATGACATTCAGCACGGTTTTTTCTATCCCGTCACGATCAATAAGTGTTTGCAGGGGGAGGGATCGCTGCCCGCTGCCTGCGGCCGTGATGACGGCTTTTTTGATTACCATGAATCATCTCCCTTTTGTTTAGGGTGAAGCACCTGTGTCGATCATTCGAAGAGGTTGCTGCCTCCAATGAATTCACGCAAGACGGAGTCAAGGGGAACGGCCGAATCATCATCTATGGGGATGACACTCCGTAACATCTTGTGAACGCGGTCGGCGCGGTAATAGGCATCCTCGCGTAATGGGTCATCCCGATATTTTTCGACCCATTCACCGAAGGAATCGAATAGCCTGGCACGGTACAAACACAACTCGTAAGGCATCGCGCTATTAATGATGAAATCTGCCGTGCCAATATACGGAATGATGTTGCGTAATTCGCTGGTTCGAACATAGTGCCAGTGGGCGAGGGTCATTTCCGGGTTATAGGCCCTGTGGGCCTCGTCTCGGAGCATGCGCCGGATGAGACGCAGATCGGTCCATTGAAGATAACCGGTGTCACCCCGCATCTGCAATAATGGCTCGAGATACAATTTGAATTTCCTATCTTCAGGAATATCAGCGGTCATTTGCGGATAGAGGCCATGCAGACTGTCAATGAGTAGGATCTCATCCCCGGTCAGGCGCATGGCGGTGCGCTTGGTATGGCGAGTACCGCTTTTAAAGTCGTAGTATGGGACGCTTACTTCCTCGCCGGCGATTAGGCGTTTAAGGTGATCGTTGATCAGTTCGATATCAAGCGCCTGTGGTGTCTCGAAATCGTAGTCGCCGAATTCATCCTTTGGGTGCATCGCCAGGTCAAAAAAGTAATTATCCACATTGAGAGTCATAAAACGAAGGCCAACCTGGTTCAGCAGTTGTTCCAACTTAAAGGTTGTCGATGTCTTACCCGAGGATGACGGGCCGGTGATCAAGACCATACGTACCTCGTCACGTCGTTCTATGATCAAGCTAGCGGCTGTCTCGACATCTTCTTCGTAAGCGGATTCTGACTCATGGACTATTTGGGGAAATTCGCCCCGGGTGATGCGTTCGTTCATTGCCGATATGGAGTGTAGCGAATGGGCTGTGGCCCAATTTAGGATCCGCCATATCTTGGCCCAGGGGATATTGCCAGAAGGGTGGGCGGCGCGGCTGGCGGCCAGATGTCGCCGTCGCGAGCGCTCATCGCGGTAAAGAATGTAGGCTTTGGCTACTGCAGCATGGCCGTTCTCTATCAAAACTTTCTCGACCGCGTCCTGGATCTCTTCAATGTGGGGCGTATAATCGGCCGGCAGCGTTGCTTCCAAGTATTGGACGACTTGCCCGGCCAGATACTCGGCCCGTTTCCGGTCACGACCGCCAACGGCTACGGCCGCCCGATAAATGGCGTTGCTAATTCGCTCCTGGTTAAAGGGCACTATCGCGCCGCTGCGTTTGACCACATGAACAAAGCGGCTCATTTGAACCTCCCACGCTGAATTTTCGAATTGTGGCCATCAGTGTACGCCAAAGGCCTACAGACTGTCAAAATGAGCAGGCCAGCAAATCAATATTGTCCTACCTACAGTACTTAATCCCCAGCTTCAAATTCCAATTTGTGACGAGGGAGTATCAACAAAACTAGGGTAATTGTTGATTATGGCCCGACAGTCACCTATATTATTTAGGGCAGATTGAATAATCAGAGATAATGAAATTTCGCGTTTGTAGGATGGAGTCCACCAAATAGAAGCGGCTTCGGAGCATCCCGGTGCTTTTTTTCGCTATTTTATTTTTACCCAACTCTGGTCAATAACTTCTGCCTACCTTACAATCCTGAAGCTATAAACGACACTGGATTTATCATCCTGATGTGCAAGGAGAAGAAAATGCGTTTGGGAATTATGCTTGGTTATGCCGCCGGAAAGATCAATTTGCCCGTGGAGTTGGTTCAGGAGGCTGATCGATTGGGTGTGGATGTGGTTTGGACGGCCGAAGCCTACGGATCTGACGCCGTCAGCCCGCTGGCCTGGCTGGGGGCGTTAACGACTAACATCAAGTTGGGTACAGCCATTATGCAGATGCCCGGCCGGACACCGGCCAACGCGGCCATGACAGCGATGACCTTGCACCAACTCTCCGGTGGCAGGTTCCAGATGGGTCTTGGTCTCTCAGGCCCCCAGGTGGTGGAAGGGTGGCATGGCCTCAGCTACGCTCGGCCGCTCAGGCGCACCCGGGAATATGTCGATATCGTGCGCACCATTTTCTCCCGAGAAGAGCGCCTGACCTACGAAGGCCAGATATACCAACTACCTTACGCTGGGGGTGACGCTACCGGGCTGGGCAAGCCGCTAAAGAGCACGCTCCAGGCAGCGCCCGATATTCCCATTTACCTGGCCGCAATAGGCCCGAAGAATGTAACCCTGGCGGCCGAGATCGCCGATGGCTGGCTGCCCATTTTCTATTCACCGCAGAAATTCGACGAGGTGTACCGGCCCCACCTGCAGAGCGGCTTCGCTCGAGCCGGTGGTGGGAAAGGTCTGGATAATTTCGATATCGCCCCGATGGTGTCCGTCGTTATGGATGATAACCTGGAAGTCTGCTATAACAGCCTGCGCCCGATGTTGGCCCTGTATATTGGCGGCATGGGTGCAAAAGACAGGAATTTCTACAAAGACCTGGCCAGCCGTTATGGATATGCTGGTGCCGCGGCTGAAATCCAGGAGCTTTACCTATCCGGCCGTAAAGGTGAGGCCATGATGGCTGTACCAACCGATTTGATCGACGAGGTAGCCCTTGTTGGTCCAAAAGCAAGGATTAAGGATCGGATGTCGCTCTGGCTGGATGGCCCGGCCACGACCCTCAATCTGACCGTGGCTAACGTTGAGACATTGCGAATGATAGTGGAGTTGATCGGATAATTAGCGGTTGAGCGGGAAAATTGACTTTTTGCTATGACAGATAATCCAAAGCAGGTCCAACTGGATCCATTTAATGAGAAACATTGGCTGGCGAATCACCGTCCAGTCGATGTAGAAGGCAACCAGCCGGCGTTGATCGAGCTTATCGAAGAGCTGATCGCCCACAAGCCACTCAAGGGGGATGCTTACAGTAAGGTCATTAATAAATCGACCCATCGGGGTTTGCCCTGGTTATCCAAGAGCCAGGTCTTACAGGCTTACCAGGAGTTATGTGATGGTGGCTGGATGGTATTTGATCCGGAGGTCGTCACCATGCTCCAGGTCAAACCCACCCGCAGCCAGGCTGGCGTTACGGTGATCACGGTGCTGACCAAGCCATACCCATGTCCGGGTAAATGCATTTTTTGCCCTACCGATGTTCGCATGCCCAAAAGTTACCTTCATGATGAGCCTGGGGCCATGCGAGCCGAGCGTCACGCTTTTGATCAGTATGAGCAGACCAGCGCCCGCATTGAGGCTCTGGAGCGCATCGGGCACCCGACTGACAAACTAGAACTATTGATTCTTGGAGGTACCTGGTCCAGTTACCGGCGTGATTACCAGGAGTGGTTTGTCAAGCGCTGCCTGGAAGGGATGAATGGTCAGATTGCCGCATCCCTGACCGAGGCGCAGGTGGCTAACGCCACCGGGAAGAAGCGAAATGTGGGTCTTGTCGTGGAAACCCGGCCGGATCACATCAATGCCGAAGAGTTGCGCTGGTTTCGTTACCTGGGTGTGACCAAGGTGCAGATTGGGGTGCAAAGCCTGGATGACCAAATATTAGCCCGAAATAATCGTGGTGAGACCGTTGCTGATATTCGTAAAGCCATTGGTTTGCTGCGTCTGGCCGGTTTTAAGATCCACGCCCATTGGATGCCCAATCTGCTTGGTGCTACACCGGAAAGCGATGTGGAAGATTTTAGTCGACTGTGGCAGGATCCAGCCCTACGACCTGACGAATTGAAGATATACCCCTGCATGCTGGTCGAGAATGCCGAGCTGTACGACTACTGGCAGCGAGGAGAGTACCGGCCATATACGGAGCAAGAGATCACTGAAGTTCTCATCGCCTGTAAGGTCCAGGTGCCGGCCTATGTGCGCATAAATCGCGTCGTCCGCGATATACCAACCACCAACGTGGTCGCAGGGATGAAAAAGGCCAACTTGAGGCAGATCGCCCAACAACGAATGGCCGAACGGGGTTTAATTTGCCGTTGTATTCGTTGCCGAGAGGTGCGTCGCCAGCAGATCGAGCTAAGTGAACTAAAGTTAAAGAGCGCGACTTATGAGACCGATGTGACAACTGAGCACTTTGTGAGCTTTGAGACGGAGAAGTATATCGCCGGTTTCCTACGTCTTTCTTTGCCCCGGCCCGATATTGAATTGCCTATCCCCGAATTAGCCGGCCAGGCTATGATTCGGGAGTTGCATATATACGGCCCGGCCGTGCCCATTGGCGAACCCGGTCAGGGGGATGCGCAGCATAGCGGTCTCGGTGCCCAATTGTTGTCTGAAGCAAAAAGAATCGCCCGGGCGGCCGGTTATGATCGATTGGCGGTGATCAGCGCTATTGGTACCCAGGCCTATTATGAACGTCACGGTTTCGAACCAGATGGCCTATACCAGAGCGCAATGCTCTAAGCCCATTATTGAAAGTTTAGACCTGGTGAGAAGCCAGATACGCTTTGCCGAAATGGCTGACGGATTTAAGGTAACTATCGAGGTTTAATCTTGCAGATCACTTTGCGACGCCCCGACCGAAATTTTGTCCATTTCCTTTAAGGCGTCAAAAGCCGGCCGGCGAGTACCATCTGGCAGAGTGATAGCCCACCACCACTGTTCGTTTTCTTCGGGAGTCCAGAAAAAATCGGCAATGTAAATCGTGAACATGGGACCGATCCAGGGAGCCCAATGTTCGGCCGCGTACCGATAGGCTCTGACCAGGTAGTCGGCCTGCTGTTCTTCGGTGACAGCATGCCAAGCGTATTCTGGGTTAAGCGTGTCAGTCGTCCAACCTAGCTCCAAGATAGCTATTTGTTTTTCCTTGTCACCGTTGGCTACCATGATGTCGCGCATATCCTCAACATGGCGGAAGGTGAACCAGCGGCCGCCACCGTATTCGGCCGTGGCTTCTGCATCCTCAGGCGATATCTCGGGAGGGGCCTTATATCCGGGTGCGTTCAGGCCCAAGACATCGAAATAATCGGCCGCGCCGGCATCATACATGGCTTGTAGGAACTCTGTATCGGGTATGGCGATTGGTAGCTCAGTCCCTGTTGGAGCCAGGCCGGCCGAGACGACGATGGCCTCCGGATCGGCCGCTTTAATGGCCTGATAGCACACTTTGAGTAACGCTGTATATTCCAGTGGGTCGGGCGGCGCTTCTCCCCATTCCCGGTTTAGATTGGGTTCGTTCCAAATTTGGTAAGCTGCGATGCGACCCCGATATCGCTCGGCCATGACAGAACAGAAGTCGGCAAAATCCTGGTAATCACCTGGCGGGGCATTTCGCAGTAAAGGCAACTCGTGTTCTTGGGACCAAAAGGGCTGGCGATCGATGCGGACCAACATTTTGAGACCAGCTTTCTCAGCCAGGTCGACAATCAAGTCGGGACGGTACCAATCATACTTTCCTTTTTCCAGGGTCTCGATATCGCGCCAGGGAAAGGCCTGTTTGACCCAGCCGAATTCCATTTCCTGGACCATTGCCAGGTCCCGTTCGGCAATATCAGGCCGCCACCACATGAAAGTATGGACGCCATATTCTGGAGAGTTAAAGGGGGCGATGATGGTTGTGGCCGAAGCGGTAGGGGGCTTCTCCGTCGCGGCCGGTGTACTGAGTGACACTTCTGTAGACACCGCCGTCACTTGTTCTGTAACCACCAACTCGGTCACTTGAGGGGTTTCAGTCGCTGACTCCACTGTGGCTGTCCCCGTTTCAGCCGAGCCCGTTTCACTGGGGGCGGTTGGTGTTAGCCCAGTTTTACCGCTACAGGCAACCAGGAAAGCCAGTGTTGTCACTAGTCCCAGGAATGTAATCTTCCTTATAGAGCTCAAGATTTGGTCCGTTGCTGCCTGGTTGAATGGGTTATTAGATCGAGCAGATCGTGGATTTGTTACTCGGATCAGGCTAATCTGCTCGAACTAACCTTTGTTTGCTTATTAATCCTTGGCCATCTCGCCGACAGCGCCAAAGGCCGGCCGGGGAGCGCCATTCGTGTCAATTATGCTATAGGGAACTGGATCATCCGTCGGACCGCTGCCTTTATTGCCAAAGTCATAGTTGAATAGGAAAGACAACCAGACATTACCCGATTCTCGCATTTGTTGGAAAGCCTGCACAATGTATTGGGCTTGTTCCTCCAGGGTGTTATCCTGGACAAATTCGAAACCGGTTGGGAACGTGTCGTAACCCTCGCTACTCGCCCATCCAAACTCGGTCACACATAGTTTTTTTCCTGGATCAAGGGCCTGGACTTTGGCGGCGTAGGTGTCTAAGGTTGTCTTGAAGCTCCAGCTATGGTGAGGATTGTCAAAGGGTCCCCTGAAGATGGCCGTCGCCGCCTCTGGCTGCGCTCCAGCTTCCTCAAAGGGCACATCAGGTCCGATATTATAGCCATTGTGATGAACACCAACGCAGTCCGTGTTATTCAACAATCCGGCTGCGAGAGCTTCATCTAAATAAACGAAGTCATCATACGATGTGACCCCATCATGAACACCAGTTGGGGCTAAGGCGCCGCTTATGACGATGACATTCGGGTCGACAGCCTTAATGGCCTCGTTGGCTTGAGCGAGGAATTGAACATAATTGGCCGGGCTTAGTCCCTGGGGCGTGGACCACTCGCGGTCGATGTTTTGTTCGTTCCATACCTCGATAGCATGGATTTTGCCCGGATATTGGTTGAGTAACGCAGTCAAGAAATTGGCGTATTGGGCGTAGTCGTCTGGTGGACCGTTACGGCCACCGGCAGCCCTTGTCCATTCGGGCGAACCGACTACGCTAAACAAGACGTTTAGACCTCTGGCATTCGCTTCATTCACCGCGCCATCGTAGTGGTACCACTGAAACGTTTCCGAATCAGGTTGGACCAAGTGCCATTCCATCTGAATTTTGACCCAGTCCAGGCCAAGTTGGTTGCTAAGAACGTCCATGGCGTAGTTAGGATCGCCCACGACAGCATGAGACTGGGCGCCATAACCGAAGGAATCGGCCGGCCAAGGGTGTGTCGGTTGTTTGGCCGGAGGTTCGGCAGGGGCTTCCTCGGCCGCAGCACCGGCGTCGGCCGGTCGGTTGTCACTCTCCGAATCACTGACAATGACCGGCGGCGGCAATGTTGAGGTTGGCAAAGCGTCGGCCGCCTGGTCCGGCGGGCTTTCGACTGCCTGTTCCGGTTCCTCATCGCTGCCACAGGCAACCAATGACAAAATCAATATCAATAGGGCCATATAAAGCATTTTTTTCATCATTCATTACCTTTTGGCGTTAAAAACCAGGTTAAGACCAGAATCCTTTTTTGGAACGAACCCATGTTCCAGCCAACCTGTATGGTTTGATCAAAAATAGGAGACCGTATGGCTGATATTTATTGACCCATAATCTGGCTAAGAGATCCACAAGCAGGGCACCCTCCATCAGGCCGTATTATTGCATATCCGGCTTGTGGGTCATTACCCCATGTGGTCGAATCAATATTCCAAACAATTAACATGCGAACTTTGCCGCTGTTGGCAGCAAGGCTGGTCGCCTCGGCCAACCATTGGGCTTGTTGGGCCACTGTTGTGCCTGATGCCCAAGAGAAATTCCCGGGTAGTCCACCGAAACCGTCGCCGCTAAGATATCCGAGTTCTGTAAAACACAATGGTCGTGATCCGCCAAAAGCATTGTAGTAGGCATTAACCATTCCCCAGAAATAACGCGTGTAGTGACCGCTATTTCCACGAGGATCACCGCTTGTTTGATTCGGGCTGACAATCCCTTCGTTGTAGTGGATGCCAATGCAATCCATGTAAGAAGCAGCGCCTGCGTTAGCCATGGCCGCCACGTACGGAGCGTCGTCACAGCCGGTGGAGCCGCAGCCTCCACCAAAGGCGCCAGTTGGGGCTGGCGCTCCACTTATGACCATAATTCCTGGATTGTTGGTTTTGATGATATTGTAAGCTGGCGCGAGCATATTTTGCACGTAGCTCGTGGCATCGATTTGGCCTGCAGGCCACTCGGCATCGATATTTTGTTCGTTCCATACCTCAATTGCGTCTGGTGGATCCGGAAGCGAGGCGACGCGTCCCAGGAAACCGACGTATTCATTAAAATCTATACTTCCAGGATATCGTGGGCCAGGCATACTCAACAAGATCTTGAACCCCGCATTGTGGGCATCACTGATTGTGCCGGCGACTTCCTGACCTGTGTTCCCCGGCCCCCACTTGTGTTGTCGCTTTATCCAGTTCATACCGGCAAAACTCATCTGTCCGTAAGGTGCACCAAAGATTTGTCCACCCAACTCAAAACTACCGCCGCCCGCCGGGGCAATGACGGGTGGAGGAGCTGTCCCACCACCGCCATCGCCGCCGCCAGAAGCGACAGCCGGGGCTTCTACTTCGACCACCGCTAATTCGCCCGTATCAACGTCAGAATTGACTGCCAGAAGTTGGGCAAAAATCCAGCCTTCTTTGCCATCGGCTAGCTGCACCTGGTACCAGGATAAATCACTGTTTCGGCCTATCAAGTTAACTTTTTCACCGGCCTGAATGCCCCCAACTAAACCGTAAGCGACTCCCGGACCGGTGCGGACGTTGGCCCCAACGTTAGCAGCAGCGTCAGCATCACCGGGGTCGAAAGTCGCTGGTTGTGTGGCGTCAGGCGTTGATGCCGGCTCTTCATCTTCTTCTTCGGGTTCAGCGTCGGGCTCGGCTACCTGTTCGTCTTCAGCTTTAGGGGTTGGCTCGGCCG
>PVMS01176864.1_pt1 | contig 15277 bp, 16 predicted proteins | sample 1853461 | NCBI WGS metagenome assembly PVMS01 (sample SAMN08582032, study PRJNA380276) | Marine sediment metagenome, whole genome shotgun sequencing project. | isolation source: ocean sediment barecode stripped | collected 2017 | reverse complement strand
TCCGGCCGCGCAAATGAATAAGTCTACCTGTAGCATCTAAACTCTTATCGACAAGGTTTTTAGTATGAAACATTATTTCTTTGTATAAAAGTGGTAAAATCATAGAATAATAACGTGGATTATCTTCAATAAATATTATCGTACGAACGCCACCACGTATGATGTCACGTTTAGAATTATTTTTATCTTCTATGTACTTCATCATTGCCGGAAATACATTAGGATTACTCGTCCATATAAACACTTTGTCAATATTTTTATGGAGTGTATCAATGGGTATTTCTTCAATTTCATATTCATCAAAGATCAGCAATATTATGGATTTATCGGGATATATTTTTTTAATCTTTGAACATAATCGAATTGAATCCATATCTGCCAAACGTAACATAACAATTATAACATCGAAATCGCGTTTGGTCATCAAGTCTAATGCAGATTTACCTGTTTCGACCCGCCACAAGCGCGGCGATTGATAAAAGTTCATTGCTAAATATTCATTAAGTATTTGTTCGGTAAGACGTCCATCTTCTTCCAAGATAAAAGCATCATATGGACTGGCAACAAGTAATATCTCATGCACGCGATATAACATCAAGTCTTGCAATTCAAGATGTTTTGATTTGCTATTTAACCTTTTTATCATAGTGTGAATTTAATATTATTATTAATAAAACGCGTTTTTATTGTTAATTATACAGTTGTAAAAATTACTTTTTGTCATTTAATTTTAACATTAACTAATATGTACATTATATTAAAATGAGACAAGTAATACAATCAGTTTTCAGAGAAATTAAGGATATTGTATATCCGAATAATTGTGTTATTTGTAATAAGTATGTGGAAGATAGTCGAAACTGCCTTTGCAAACGGTGTTTATCTAGGTTTGAACCTACTTGGTTAGAAGATTGGATAGATAAATTAAGATTTTCTGATGGAATTGATGAAGTCTATTCTGCGTGGTATGCCACCGGTTCTATTAATGATATAATTCACAATATAAAATATCATAATCAACCGAGATTAGGTGAAGAATTGGGTAGGAGAATGGCAAATGAAATTCCAATTGATGAATTAGGGGAAATAGATTTAATTATAGCAGTACCGTTAAATTCAGTACGAAATAGAGAACGTGGTTATAATCAATCTGAATGGATTTGTAAAGGATTAGCAAAAACTTGGAATGTTCACTATCAAACTAATTTGTTAAAAAGAGTGAAGTATACTAATACACAAACTGATTTGTTAGCCAATGAACGTAAGCAAAACATGGAAAATGCATTTGCTTCAACACATTCAATTGATTCGCTTTCCATCGCAATTATCGATGATGTTATTACAACTGGTGCAACGTTATCAGCCTGTGCAGTTGAACTTAAAATTTGTGGCGCTAGTAAAATAACAGGTATTTCTTGTTGTACTCCACAGTTTGGATATTAAAAAGGAGATATTCCTTGTTAAAAACAATAAGTAATTTTGATTTGAAGGGTAAAAGAATTCTTATTCGAGTTGATTTTAATGTACCTTTATCTAATGGTTTAGTAACTGATGATTTTCGCATTCGTATGGCACTACCAACTATAAATCATTGTTTGGAATCCGGAGCATCAGTAGTACTAATGTCCCATCTTGGTCGACCTAAGGGACAAATTATTCCCGATTTGAGTTTAATCTCAGTTGGCGAAAAATTGGCAGAATTAATCGAACTGCCAATAAAATTTTCAGATGATTGCATTCGGAGGACGCCAGAGACGTCTCATTAGGACTACGTCCCGGGGAAATTCATCTCCTGGAGAATCTTCGATATCATAATGAAGAAACAGATAACGAGCCACTATTTAGTGAATTACTTGCTAAACATGGTGAAATATTTATTAATGATGCTTTTGGAACTGCACATCGTCCGCATGCCTCAAACGTTGGCGTTTCACGATATTTTTTGCATAAAGGAATCGGCTATTTATTTGAAAAAGAACTACAGTATTTAGGTGCTGTTATTAAAAAACCTAAACGACCTATGACATTAGTTTTAGGTGGAGCTAAAATTGATACGAAACTAGAATTAATCAATAAATTTATCGATGAAGCGGACGCCATCATTATTGGTGGCGGAATGGCATTTACATTTTTAAAAGCAAAAGGGATTAATGTGGGAGGTTCCTTGGTTGATGAATCAATGTTGAAGACCGCAGCTGAAATAATTGAAAAAAGTCGAAAAGTAAATAAGAGGTTACATTTACCTGTTGATGTAGTTGCAGCTAAAAGTATCGATGATACAAAATCGATAAAAGAATTTAAAATTGATAAAATCCCAAATACAATGTCAGGTTTTGATATAGGTCCTGCAACTATTGAAAGATATTCTAAGTTGTTATTATCGTCTAAAACGATTATTTGGAATGGACCAATGGGAGTGTTTGAGAAACCTGAATTTGATAATGGAACTTTAAAAATTGCTGAAATTATGGCAAAAGCTAAGGAAAAAGGAAGTGTTGTAATAGTTGGCGGAGGTGATACTGCTGCCGCAGTAAAATCATATAATTTAATTGACGAAATGTCGCATGTTTCAACCGGTGGCGGAGCTTCTCTGGAATTACTTTCCGGGAATAGATTGCCATCTGTTGAAGCGTTGGAGGGATAAATGAATAAGCACACAATTGTAGCCGGTAATTGGAAAATGTACAAAACACCTACTGAGGGACAAAATTTAGTGGAAAATTTTGTTAATTTGATGTTGAATATAGAAGATATGGAAGTTATATTTTGCCCGCCTTTTTCGGCGTTATTTAACATTGATGTTGTACTCAAAGAAACTCCTTATAAATTAGGTGCGCAGAATTGCCATTGGGAAAAAGAAGGTGCTTTCACAGGAGAAGTCTCAGTAAGTATGTTGGAAAGTTGTGGTGTTGACTATGTTATTGTAGGTCATTCTGAACGTCGACATATATTAATGAAACTAATGATTGGATTAACAAAAAGGTGAAAGCAGTATTAAATGGCGGTTTAAAACCGATTTTATGTATTGGTGAAACATTAGACCAACGGAAAAGTAATGAAACCAAGGACGTTCTTTTTTATCAATTAAAAGAGGGTTTAAACGGAGTGGAAAAACTTGATGATGTTGTTGTGGCATACGAACCGGTATGGGCAATTGGAACAGGAGAGACTGCTACATTTGAACAAGTAAGTGAAGCGCATAAATGGGTACGTGATATTTTGTCGGAATTATATTCGCAAGATATTGCTAATGATACATCAATTCTATATGGCGGTTCAGTAAAGCCGGAAAATTCAGGAGAATTATTTGAAATAAAGGATGTAAACGGATTTTTGATTGGCGGTGCAAGTTTAAAAATTGATTCGTTTAAAGAAATAATTTTAACAGTTAATAAAAAAATAAAAGGTTAGATGTGCAAACATTTTTAATAATTATACATACAATTGTTAGTGTATTACTGGTTGTAGTTATATTAATGCAAGCCAGCCAGGGTGGTGGTCTATCGGGAACTTTTGGTAGTACTACTACCAGTGCACTTTTGGGTGGACGAGGAGCTGGTACATTTTTAAGTAAACTTACTACTTATTTGGCGGTTATATTTTTAAGTTTAGCGGTGGTAATTAGTTTAATTAGTTTACCATCTTCTGTAGAACCTGATTCTATTTTGAAACAAGAAGCAGAAAATCAAAGTATAATCCCAGGAGCCGACTTATCGCTGCCGACTTCGGTACCGATAGATGATGGTAGCTCTGAATAATATTGCCGAAGTGGTGGAACTGGTAGACACGCTATCTTGAGGGGGTAGTCTCCCATGGAGGTGCGGGTTCGAGTCCCGCCTTCGGCACAAAAATTGAACAAATGAGAGGTTGATAAATGAAAACAACTAAATTGCTACTTATATTAGTTTTACTTACAGGATTATCTTTTGCAGATGATATGGGACTAGATGATCTTTACGCAAAAGGAATTGAAGCGCTGGAAGCAAGTGATTGGGATTCTGCTGAAAGTTTATTCAAATCTTCGCTTGATTTGGATGCTGGTTTTGCACCTGCAATGGTTCAATTAGCCAAAATAAGTGTCAGAAATGGCGATATGAATCAAACAAAAGATTATTTACGTCAAGCAATAGAAGCAGATCCGGAAAATCAAGAATATCGTGAAGAATATGATAATTTGAACGAAATTAATAAATTTATGTCACAAGGTGCCCGCGAACTTGATGCGGGAGAATATGAAAATGCTATCGCATCATATTCAAAAGTCTATGAAAAATATCCATATATGACAGAAGCAATTTATAGCTTAGGTGTTGTAAAAATGCGTCAAGGTGATTTTGACACGGCTATAGAATATTTTCACAAAGCGTTAGGAGTTAACGAAGACCATGAAAAAACTCTAAAAGCACTTAAAAGCGTGGCCGGAAATATGTTTAATGAGGGTAACAATTATTATCGCCGCCGAAACTATAATAATGCCTTAGATTATTATAAAAAAGTTGTAGCAATTGATAATTCATTTTATCAAGCTTATTATCAATTAGGTGTTGTAGAGACACGATTAAAAAATAATCGCGGTGCAATTAAAGCATATGTAAAAGCTGTTGAAGCAAAATCGGATTTTTATCAAGGTTGGTATGGATTAGGTATATCTAAAAGATCGGACGGAGACAATCAAGGAGCTTTAAAAGCTTTCCAAAAAGCAATCGATATAAATCCCGGTTATGCCAAAGCTTATTGTGCGATGGGAGATATCTACTATAAAACAAATAAATTTGATAAGGCAAAATCCTCTTGTCAACAAGCCATTCAAGCTGATGGTTCATATGCAAAACCATATATTACACTAGCCACTATCAACATTGATAATAAAGAGTACGATCAAGCTTTGGTCAATTTAGAGGTAGCCACTGGGCTTAATCGAAAAGATTCTAAAGCGTGGTTAAAAATTGCACAAGTTCATAATATTTTAGGGAATTGTGAAGGTGCTAAACGTGCCGCAAGAAAATCACTTGATTTAAGTGGTAAATCCGGTGGTGCATGGTTGGAATTGGGTATTGCTGAATTCTGTGGAGGAGCGGGCAATAAAACAGCAGCTCTAAATGCTTTGGAAAAAGCTCGTGGAGATCGCACTTGGAAAACTTATGCTGAGTACGAAATGGATAAGATCAGGAACCCACATAGGTACCAAAACTAATTTTAAAATCAAATATTGATTAATAAACTATGATCAAGGCAGTAATATTTGACCTTGATAACACGCTCCTTGACTTCCAAAAAATGAAGGAGTATGGAGTGCGTGCAGCAATCGGAGCAATGATTGAAGCCGGTTTAAATTGCGATGAAGAAGAAGCATACGAATTTATTTTTGAGATTTATAATGAAAAAGGTTGGGAATATCAATTAATATTTGATGATTTTTTAAAACATAAAAATGGTAAAGTCAGCAATAAGTTACTTGCCGCAGCTATAGTTGCATACAGGCGAGCCAAAGAAGCATCACTATTAGTTTATCCAAATGTTCGTCGCACTTTAATACATTTAATTAAAAATGGAATCAAGATTGCAGTAGTTTCGGATGCTCCCAGTAGAGAAGCATGGATGAGGATTTACTATCTTAATCTACACCATGTTTTCGATATTGTATTAACATTCGACGATACAAAGGCTCATAAGCCATCACCAATACCATTTAAAATGGCTTTAAAGCAACTTGATATTAATCCTGATGAAGCTATAATGGTAGGAGATTGGCCGGAAAGAGATGTGGTTGGTGCGAGCCAAGTTGGCATTAAAACAGTGTTTGCCCGTTACGGAGATACCTCCGATATAAAAGACTCTGGCGCTGATTGGGAAGTTGATGATATTTATGAAGTTGTGTATATCGTCGATGAGTTGAACGGTGTCTGATATTTTCATTGGAACGGATATTGTATCTATTCCAAGATTAAAAAAAACGATTAATTCTTCATCTGGTGATAAATTTATAAATCGCATTTTCACCAAAAATGAAATCGACTATTGCAACGCTAAAGTTAATTCAATTATACATTTTGCGGGACGTTTTGCTGCCAAGGAGGCAATCACAAAAGCATTATTGTCATCGGAAATAATTAAGTCAATTAGTATGAGATCAATTGAAATAATTTCAGGGAAAAATCGGAAACCGGAAGTAAATTTAACCATAAGTAGCAAGTTACAATTACAATGCAAAGTATCAATTTCACATACTGATGAATATGCTATCGCCTTTGCTTTGTTAGAAATAGTATAATGAGATTATTAACTAAAGAGCAAACTCGGGAGCTTGATAGGGTTGCCATAAAACAAATGGGCATACCCGGTATAGATTTAATGGGGAAAGCGGGTTCTGCTGTAGCAGAATATGCACAGAATATGATTGCCGGAATTCATGCTCCAAAAGTAGTGATAATCTGTGGTAAAGGTAATAATGCGGGTGATGGATATAAAGGAGCATTAGAATTGCAAAAAGTCGGGCTAGACCCACAAATATTTATAATACCTGAAAAAAATGACATAAAAGGTGATTCAATATATTTTTATGAAAAGTGCGTAAAGGAAAATGTTGTTCTAACACATTCAATTAATCCGCCAAAACAAAAATATGATTTAATTATTGACGCGTTACTTGGCACTGGTTTCAGAGGTGAACTTCGTGCTCCTATTTTAGATTTTACAAAATGGATAAATACTCAAAAATCATTGGTTCTATCAATAGATATTCCTTCAGGAGTTAATGCTAACAGTGGCAATATCTCAGAAAATGCGATTATTGCTGATGCAACCGTTACAATGGGTATGACAAAAGTAGGAATGGCATTAGAACCCGGTAAATCGCATTGTGGCGATATTATTCCGGTGGATATCGGTTTTCCGGATATTTATAATGAATTACCAGGTATGAAGTATAGAATGGTAGATGAGGACTTAGCCTACAAATACTTAAAAGCACCCGATGTAAATACACATAAACATCGCCAGGGAAAAGTATTGGTTATCGCTGGTTCACGCGGTATGACCGGTGCTGCAATTTTAGCATCATTAGGAGCTGTGAATAGCGGAGCAGGTTTAGTGACTACTTGTGCCCCTAAATCACTTAATAATATATACGAAACAAATATTATAGAAGGTCTCACAGCAAATTGCGAAGATGATGGTAATGGATATTTCACCTTAAAAAATTATGATGAAATAGAAAAATATTTTGATTGGGCAGATGTTTTGCTGATTGGTCCGGGATTAGCAAAAAATGAATCAACAAAAAAATTAGTAATAAAAGTAGTAACAAATTTTACCAAACCAATAGTTATTGATGCTGATGGTTTAAATTGCTTTGCAGAAAATTTGGAATTATTTAACAAAATAAAAGGTGATTACGTCATAACACCTCATCATGGAGAGTTGGCAAGGTTAATTAATACAAATGTAATTATTAATAATATAATTGAATATTTACAAAAGTTTATGGATGGATTTAATGGGACTCTAGTTGCAAAAAATGCGCCAACATTAATTGCTTGTGGAAATGAAGTAGTAATTAATTCAACAGGAAATCAAGGCTTGGCAACCGGTGGTACCGGAGATGTATTATCAGGGGTAATCGCTAGTTTCGTAGCTCAGGGTATTCCAAGCAATATAGCAGCGGAATTGGGTGTATTTATTCATGGTAAGGCGGCAGATATTGTTGCTGAACGAAAAGGATATCGAGGGTTGATTGCCTCGGATATATTGGATGCTTTATCACAGTCTATTATGACCTATGAGTAAAAAAACTTTTCGAATTCTTTTAATAGTATATCTATTTATGATATTGGCTGTATCTACAATTCCCGGAAGAAGAATGCCAGAATTTGATATATGGTCCTTTGATAAAATATTACATATTATTGAATATTCCATTTTGGCATTCTTAGCAATTAATGCTATTGGAAAAGTTTCAACTACTAGTATTATTGTGATCATAATTGTCGGAAGTGCCTACGGTGGATTTAATGAAATATGGCAAGGATTAGTTGCAGATAGGTTCGCAAGTATTTATGATGCAATTGCGAATGGCATCGGAATGGTTATTGGAGGAATTGTAACTGTTAAATATTTATTATTGACGCATGATTGAAAAATTATACATAAAAGATTTTGCAATTGTAGATGAAATGGAGATTTCATTTAAAGAAGGTTTAACCATTATTACCGGTGAAACCGGATCTGGTAAATCAATATTATTGCAAGCATTAAACGTCTCATTAGGTAGTAAAACTTCTAAAACAATGGTTAGGAGTAATGCTGAAAGAGCTGTAGTTGAAACAAAACTAAATTCAACTGTATATCGTCGCGTATTAAGTAAAAGCGGTAGAACAAAATCATATTTTAATGATGAACCGTTTACGGAAAATAATTATCGTTTAGCTTGTGCGTCTTTAGTGGATTTTCATGGTCAACATGAGCAACAGTATATAATGAATGATTCTTCACACATCGATTATCTTGATGCATTTTGCGAAATAAATACAACTGTCGAAATTTGCACTACATTATTTAATTCAATCAAGCGAAATACAAAAATATTGTCTGAATTATCAGAAAAAAAACAAAGTGCTGAGCAACATCAGGAATTATTATCTTTTCAGCTAAATGAAATTTCTGCAATAAATCCTATTTTGGATGAAGATATTAAGTTAGAGGAAGAATTACAAACTTTAAAACATCTTGATGAATTAGTGGAAACGGCAAATCGGTTATCTTTGGAATTAACGGATGCTGATGAATCAATTTATAACAGAATTTCTTCATCCTTAATTGCGCTTGAAAAATTGGTTAATATTGATCAGAAACTTGAAGAATATTCTGAATTAATTAGATCTGCTTCACTTAGCGTACAAGAGACTTCAGCTGGTTTAAGTGATTATGTAAATGCTCTTAATCATGATAAAAGCAGGTTAATCGAAATACAAGATCGCCTAGGTGCGATTGATGGTTTAAAACGGAAATATGGTGGTTCTATAGTTGCTATATTGAATACAAAAAACCAAATTAATGAAGAAGTAAATAATTTTTCAACATTAGATGAAGATATTGATCAAATAAAAAAAATAATTTCAGATGAAAAAATCGATTATCAAAAAATAGCTGAAATAATTCATATTAAGAGAGAGCTTGGATCCGAGAATTTATCAAAAGCGATTGAAAATGAGATGCTGTTGTTAAATATGCAAGATGCGAGGTTTAAAATTCAAATTATCCAAAAAGTAATTGATAATTCGTTTGCATTTTTTAAAGGAAATCCTGTACATGCAAATGAGAAAGGTTTTGATAATATTCAATTTTTATTAAGTGCAAATCCGGGTGAAAGATTAAAACCGCTTGTAGAAATTGCATCAGGTGGTGAAATTTCCAGGATAATGTTAGCAATAAAAACTGTATTTCAAAATAATGATCCAATAGATTCACTGGTGTTTGATGAAATAGATAGCGGTATTTCCGGAGTAGCAGCTGAAAAAGTTGCGAATAGTTTGGCAAACCTCGCAAAATCCAAACAAGTTATTTGTATTACCCATTTACCACAAATTGCTCGAAGTGCGAAACATCATTTGCATATCTCAAAGATGGTTGAAAATGGTAAAACGGTTGTTACAGCTAACTATTTAAGTGATGATGAAAGGAAACAAGCTATATTTCAGTTATCAACTAGTGAAAATAATTTTAACTAGAAGTTTTATATAAAATTTATTATGGAAAAATTAGTAATAGAGGGCAATCAGCAATTAAAGGGTGAAGTCCAAATAAGTGGTGCTAAAAATGCTGTATTACCAATAATGGCCGCAGCATTATTGGTGGAAGGTGAAACGAATATAACGAGAGTTCCGGATTTAGCCGATACGCGTACTTTTGCTAAGTTATTGGAAATACTTGGTGCACAAATTCATTTTGCTGATAACAAGATGACTATAGATGCAAAAATTATCGATAATCCGGTAGCGCCTTATGATTTGGTAAATAAAATGCGTGCATCATTTTATGTTTTGGGACCGCTAGTAGCGCGATGTGGAAAAGCGATTGTATCATTGCCGGGTGGGTGTGCTTGGGGTCCAAGACCGGTGGATTATCATCTTAAAGGATTAGAAAAATTGGGTGCCAAAATCGAACTTGAGGGTGGTGATATTATTGCTAAAGCCAAGAAACTAATCGGTAATAAAATTCGATTTGATTTTCCTTCAGTAGGAGCAACAGGAAATATTTTGATGGCAGCAGTTTTAGCAAAAGGCGAAACAAAAATTGAAAATGCTGCTAAAGAACCTGAAATCGTGCAATTGTGTGAATTTTTAGTATCAATGGGCGCTAAAGTCGATGGAATTGGAACAACCGAAATAGCAGTGGAGGGCGTTGATGAACTTATACCACAAGAGATATCTGTTATACCTGATAGAATTGAGGCCGGTACTTTTTTAATTGCGGGAGCTGCGCTTGGTAACATCACACTTAAAAATACTATTCCTGAGCACCTTTCGTCTGTAATTGATAAGTTAATTGAAGTTGGTGCTGATATAGTAATTGATAAAGATGATATTACTGTAAAACGCGGTAAAAAAATAAATGCAGTCGATTTAACAACTGCGGTGTTTCCCGGATTTGCTACAGATTTGCAAGCGCAATGGATTGCCTTAATGAGTATTGCAACCGGATCATCAATTGTAACCGATACAATTTATCATGATAGATTTAGCCATGTGCCGGAGTTAAATCGCTTAGGAGCGAATATAATTATTGAAGGCAATTCTGCTATAGTACGAGGTGTAAAAGAATTGATAGGTGCCAAAGTTCGTTCTACCGATATTCGTGCGAGTGCTTCGTTAGTAATTGCCGGTTTAATGGCAAAAGGTATGACAGAGGTTAACCATATACACTATATAGATCGTGGATATGAACAAATCGAAAACAAATTTGAGTCATTAGGAGCTAAAATAAAGCGTGTTTTAATTGATGAATGATTCTTTTAGTATCAAACTAATTCTGTTAACTTTGACTTTAAATCTCTAGAGGATATTTAATGAGGATAGTAATAATTGGTGTGGGTGAAGTTGGGTTTCACGTCGCAAAAGCTCTAAGCCAAGAAGATTTTGATATAACTGTGATAGATAATGATCCGGTAAAATGTAGACGTGCATCTGAACATTTGGACGTAATTGTTGTACAGGGGAACGGAGCAAGTCCTAAAAATTTAGTCGAAGCTAATGTTGATAAAGCAGATTATGTTTTTGCTTTAACAAGAATCGACGAAGTAAACCTTATTGCATCGCAACAGGCGAGACAATTAGGTGCCAATAAAGTAATAGCTCGTCTTCGTAATCAACAATATAGTGATGCAAATTCTATTATTAAACCTGAAAAATTTGGAATTGATTTAGTAATTCACCCGGAAAAAGAAGCTTGCTCAGAAATTGTAAGATTAGTTGAGCATCCATATGCAATAAAAGTGATGGATTTTGAAGGCGGTCGATTAAAAATGATCGGGTTTAGAATTTCTCACCAAAATCAAGTTGTTGGACGATCAGTAAAGGAATTATGCGATGAGAGCAAGGAACTCAAATTCGGGATTGTAGCGGTAATTCGTGGAAATAAAACTATTGTGCCTTGGGGAGATTTTATTTTTGAACCTAATGATAGAGCATATTTTATAATAAAAACCAAACATCTTGAAGAATTATTAAGTTTGCTTGACATTAGTAATCATAAATCCAATCGAATAATGATTATTGGCGGTGAAAAAATTGGTTATTCTATCGCAGAATTATTACAAAAGGAAAAATCTGTTAGGTTAATTGATAATAGAAGAAAAAGATCAGAACAAATTGCTGCAAAATTGACTGATACGATGGTTATTAATGCTGATGGAACAGATATAGAATTTCTTAAATCTGAAAATATCAAAGATGTCGAAAGTTTTATTGCTGTCACGCATGATGAAAAGGAAAATATTCTGAGTGGAATATTGGCACATCGATTAGGGGCAAAACAAACTATTATCCATATTAATACAACCGAATATTTACCATTATTACAAGAGTTGGGAATAGGAGCTATTGTCAGTAAAAATATGGCTACAGTAAATAAAATAATAAGAAAAATTTATAGTGATAAAACTGAGACCGATCTGATTGCTTTTGAAGAAATAGATGTAGATATAATTGAATTACATCCTGAGGCAAATAGTAAAGTGACACAAAAATCTCTTAAAGATATTGATTTTCCTAAAGATAGTATTGTAGGTGTTATCAATCATCATGGAAATTTGAGTATTGCTCGGGGTGATTCAATTATTACAGAGGAAGACACTGTATTGGTATTCTCAAAGACGAAAGCAATACCAAAAATTCGAAGTTTATTTGGTCTTTAATGAATAAAAAGACAATCATTAATATCCTTGGTGCTCAAATTGGAATTTTGAGTATCACATTGTTGATACCGGCTTTAATCGCTTTAGCTTATAAAGAAAATGATTTTGAAGGTTTTATATTATCAGCGGTAATAGCATTTTTTATCGGAGTTCCACTATGGTACTTTACAAGAAAAAGTACAACATTAACTACTAAAGATGGTTTCCTAATTGTAACATCTGCTTGGATTGTTACAGCGATCATTGGAGCTTTACCATTCTATTTCAGCGGAATAATTCCGAATATAACCGATGCATTCTTCGAATCAATGTCGGGTGTTACCACGACCGGTGCAACTATTATCGGTAACCCGATAACGCTTCCTAATCTGCCACTCGGAATTGAAAGTTTACCGCACGGAATACTGTTTTGGCGTTCATTCCTACAATGGATAGGTGGGATGGGAATTATCGTTTTCGCGATAGCTATTTTACCGTTGTTAGGAATTGGTGGTGTACAAATGTTCAAAGCGGAAGTCCCGGGTCCGGTATCTGATAAATTACGTCCACGGGTGAAAGAAACTGCTAAAATATTATGGCTGGTATATGTCGGATTTACAGCGTTGGAGACACTTTTACTTGGACTTGGTGGTATGACTTGGTTTGATGCGATATGCCACGCATTTACTACTATGCCTACCGGTGGATTTTCAACAATGAACGCCAGTATTGCCGGATGGACAAGCTCAGCAATTCATTATATAATAATATTTTTTATGTTGATGGCTGGTATAAATTTTGCTCTTCATTTCCGAGCTATGTCTGGAGATATAAAAACATATTTCCGTGATTATGAATTCAAGATTTATATTGGAATAATTCTTCTTGTTACCTTTGGAATATTTATTATTGTGAGTCTTAGCGATGGTGGCTTCACACATATTAAATTTAGAGACTCATTATTCCAAACAGTTTCAATCATTACAACAACCGGGTATGGAACCTACGATTATGAATTATGGGGATACTTTATACAATTTACTCTTGTCGGACTAATGTTTATTGGAGCTATGGGTGGGTCAACCGGTGGTGGAATGAAAGTGATACGTGTTTTTCTAATTATTAAGCACGGTCTTATGGAAACCCGTCGGTTATTACATGCACGAGCGATTATACCAATAAGGATTGGTGACCGGTATATTGATGAGAGCATAATTCGAAATACGTTGGGATTCTTTCTTTTCTATGTGGCAATATTCGCTCTTACAGCTGCGTCTTTAACAGCGATGGGAATAGATATAACGTCTGCGATAGGAGCTGCCGCATCGGCAGTTGGAAATATTGGTCCAGCGTTAGGAGCATTTGGTCCAACAGATAATTATGCATTATTGCCTGATATTGGAAAGTGGATTTTATCATTTGCAATGTTATTAGGACGATTAGAAATATTCACAGTATTAATATTATTTAGCCGAACATTTTGGAGATAAGTGCAGGAGTATTTAATGAAATTTATCAAAATTATTGTAGAAAATTATATTGCCACGATTACAATTGATAGACCTGAAGTGTTAAATGCGATGAATAAGGTCGTTGTCGCCGAATTAAAAAAAGCAATGGAAGATTGTGTAGAGAATGATAATGTTGGTGTAATTGTTATTACGGGGGCTGGTGAAAAAGCGTTTATAGCGGGTGCTGATATTAAATCAATGCAAAAAATGTCCGGTAGGGAAGCATTGGAATTTAGTCGTGAAGGGCAGGAAATGACGATGGTGATAGAAAATTCGCCCAAGCCGGTAATTGCAGCTATAAACGGATTTGCATTAGGTGGCGGCTGTGAAATCGCTTTGGCGTGTGACATGCGTATCGCATCGGAAAATGCGAAATTTTCGCAGCCGGAAGTTACCCTCGGAATTATTCCGGGATGGGGAGGTACGCAAAGATTGCCGCGCTTAATTGGTAAAGGGCGAGCTATAGAAATGATTAGCAGTGGCGAAATGATAGATGCGGAAGAAGCTTTGAGGATTGGCTTAGTGAACCATGTTGTACCGCAGGAATTATTGGAAAAAGTATATACATTGGCGAAATCTATATTAAAAAATGGACCTGCCGCAGTTGGAGCAGCTTTAAAATGTATACATCAAGGTTTTGATAAACATTTGGAAAATGGATTAGATATTGAGTTAAATGTTTTTGCTGAATTATTTGAAACCGACGAACAGCGCGAAGGTACCACTGCTTTTGTTGAAAAGAGAAAACCCAATTTTAGAAAATAGTTTAGACTTATTTTATTCATCTAACTAGAAAATATTTATGAGGTTAAGTTATACAGCCTATCGTTTAAAATGTATTCATCCATTCGGAATTTCCCGTAGTTCCTATGATTATTATGATAGGGTTTTTATATATTTAGAGCAAGATGGTTTTATCGGCAGAGGAGAAGCAGCTCCATCTGTGAGATATAGCGAATCCATTCCACAAATACTTGAAACATTAAAAACCAGAATTATTCTTCCTAAAGATGTTACTAATATTGAAGAAGCAATAGACATATTTGATCGTTATACTAATGATATTAAATCATTACGTTCGGCTTGTGTTAACGCATCATTTGATTGGTGGACACAAAAGAAAAAACAACCCTTATTTGAGTTTTTTGGTGCAAGTAATAAAATTGAAATACCTACCTCATTTACGATTGCGATAGGGGGAATGGGAGAATTGGAGAAAAAGATCGAAGAAGCCAAACCGTATCAGATTTTAAAAGTTAAGTTAGGAACCGATAAAGATAAGGAAATTATAAATACTATTAGAAAATTTACTGATAAACCTATTCGAGTTGATGCCAATGAGGGTTGGGATTTAGACACAGCTATTGATATGTGCAAT
>PVMS01018542.1_pt1 | contig 15278 bp, 16 predicted proteins | sample 1853461 | NCBI WGS metagenome assembly PVMS01 (sample SAMN08582032, study PRJNA380276) | Marine sediment metagenome, whole genome shotgun sequencing project. | isolation source: ocean sediment barecode stripped | collected 2017 | reverse complement strand
TCGGTTCGTATGTGGATATTCGCTACATGCTTTAGGGCGAACATCATAAATACGAACCGAAAAAAATTTATTCAGTTGACCGACCTTACTTTAAAAAATACTGAAATCTGTCCGGCTGTGTATAACATCGTAGAAGAACTAAAGAAAAAATTGCCTTTGTAAAAGGAACAAAAAGGGTGGGGAATTTAAATTTCTTAAGAAATCTTATATGCCGGATCTTCTTTTTTATAAAAATCCCAGAATACCATTCAGTTAAAACTAATCCTATGAACCCCCATTCATTTCTTAAGATTGTAGTAAGTAACCCTGGATTCTGGGAAATAATATAATTGTTTATATGGCCAAAAAGAACTTACAACTAGTTAAACTGTTGTTCTTTTAGACTATTTATTTTTATAATAATGTCATTGTGTAATTCGTACGCAATATATAAAATTTTTGGAAAAATTTATATATTTGAAAAAGAATTCTTGTCGTGCTATTTCATGACTAATTTGTTTTTATAATATATATGAAAAATAAAACACGTTCAATAACTTTATCAAATCTTTTAAAATTATGTGTTACGATGTTAAAACAAAGTTAGAGTCACAATTGCGGAGAGCAAAACGATTTAATGATCGAAATTGGATACATGAATTGGAGGAAAAATTGAAACCATATAGAGATCACCCGTATTTTCATGTTTCTGGTTATGTGCATCCAAAATTATTGATCTATACTAACAACGAGCCAACTATTCCAACAATTTCTATTTGGGGTTTAGTTCCTTTTTGGATTAAAAATAATGATCAAAGACTTAATATTTGGAACAATACGCTTAATGCGCGAGGGGAAACTATCTTCGAAAAACCTTCGTTTAGAGATTCTGCCGAACATAAGAGATGTATTATTCACATAGATGGGTTTTATGAGCACCACCATTTTAAAGGGAAAACATATCCTTTTTATATTGAACGAAAGGATGAAAATCCGTTATCTATAGCCGGTCTCTGGAGTGAGTGGGTAGACAAAGAAACCGGTGAAATATTGAATACCTTTACAATTGTTACTACGAAAGGAAATAGCCTAATGACAAAAATTCATAATAACCCAAAACTCATTGAACCCAGAATGCCCGTTATTTTAGATGAAGAGATGGAGGATCTTTGGCTTGAACCAATTACTAATGTAAGGCAGAGAGGAGATATCATTAAGCTGATCCGGCCCTACCCCGAAAATGATCTTAAAGCCCATACTGTAAGAAAGTTAAGAGGAAAAATAGCAGTAGGGAATGTTCCGGAGGCGAGTAGATATTTTAAATATAACGAGCTCGAAGTAGCTTAGATAACAAGAAGAGCTTAGAAATGGACATCAAAATTAAAGAGATTCCCGTGACGGACGTCTGGCCAATAAGGCATAAGGTGATGTATCCCGAACAAGCCTTTGATTATGTCAAACTTCTTAAGGATGAAGAAGCCTTGCACTATGGATTATTTAGAGATAATGAACTCGTATCTGTGGTTTCTCTTTTTTTAAGTAATAATGGAACACAATTTAGAAAATTAGCGACTTTGGAAAAAGAGCAGAGAAAAGGATACGGCACGAAGTTACTCAACTATATATTTGAGAAAGTTTCTAATGGTAGTACTGAACTTATTTGGTGCAATGCCAGAGTAAAACAAAGCAATTTTTATAAAAAATTCGGAATGAAAGCAACAAAAAAGACCTATACCAAGTTGGGAATTGAATTTATAATAATGGAAAAATCACTTTAAATTTAAAACATAAAAAAATGAATAAAGTCATTTATATTATTTTATTAATATCGTTGGCCGGTTGTCAATCTAAAAACGAAAATGTGGTTGTCAAGGAAAGTCTGCCGAATATTGTTTATATTTTTACCGATGATTTAGGATATGGAGATATTGGAACTTTTGGGGCTTTGGACATTAATACACCAAACATAGATAAAATAGCCAATGAAGGAATTAAGTTTACCGATTTTTATTCGGCATCCTCCGTTTGCAGCCCTTCACGTGCCGGATTACTTACAGGCAGAATGCCGCAACGGATGGGAATCAACCAAGTATTTTTCCCGGAGAGTTTTACAGGTATGTCACCAAAAGAAATTACAATTGCAGAATTGCTTAAAGAAAAAAATTATGCAACCGGTATGGTTGGAAAATGGCATTTAGGGCATCAATACAAGTATTTACCATTACAACAGGGATTTGACAGCTATTTTGGGATTCCATATAGCAATGATATGACGAGTGTTGTTTATATGAGAGATAATGAAGTGGAAGTATTTCATGTAGATCAGAGATATACAACCCAAACTTATACAGAAGAAGCATTGCAATTTATTGAAGAGAATAAAAACAATCCTTTCTTTTTATATCTGGCCCATAACATGCCCCATGTTCCTATCTATGCGTCCGACGTATTTATAGGTTCTTCTAACAGAGGATTATATGGAGATGTAATTCAGGAAATAGATTGGAGCGTTGGTCAAATTTTAGATAAGTTGGAAGCACTTCATTTGATGGAAAATACATTGATTATTTTTTCAAGTGATAATGGTCCATGGTTGGTTATGGAAGACCATGGAGGATCGGCCGGCGAGTTACGTGAAGGTAAACAGTTTACTTTTGAAGGAGGTATGCGCGTACCAACCGTTGCCATGTGGAAAGGAAAAATTCCTGCTAATACAGTCAGTAATGATATCGCCAGTCAAATGGATTGGTTTCCAACGATTGCTAAAATTACAGAAATAGATATACCTGATGAGAGAATTATTGATGGTTATGATATTTCAAAAGTCTTGTTTAATACAGGTAAACGAAAGGATAGTACATACATGTACTTTGATGGAGAGAATTTACAATGTTATAGAAATGGTGATTGGAAAATTAAAATACCATACAAAGGTTTCAGTGGTAATCAATATAAGAAAGGAGTTGTGGCACATGGGAATTTACTTTTCAATATAAAATTAGATCCGGGAGAAAAGGTCAATGTATATGCCGACAAACCCGAAATGTTTGATAAGCTGAAAAAAGAAATGGAGGTGACGTATAAAGATATTGGAGAATTACCACCTTCTTTAGTGGTTAGATCAGCACAAGACAAGAGTCATTTTGATTATTTGAATAGTAAAAATATAAAATGAAAACAATTGGATTAATTGGAGGGATGAGTTGGGAATCATCTCAATTGTATTACGAATTAATTAATAAAAAAGTAAATGAAGAACTTGGCGGTTTTCACTCTGCTAAGAGTATAATGGTATCGGTGGATTTTGCTGAGATAGCAAAACTACAAAGTGAGGATGACTGGAAGACTTTAAATCAAATAATGGTAAAGTCGGCTATCCAATTAGAAAAAGCGGGAGCTGATATGGTGCTGGTTTGTGCAAATACCATGCATCTGTGCAGCGAAGAAATAATTAGGAATACGAGCATACCATTTGTCCATATAGCCCGGGCAACCGGAGAGAATATCAATACAAAATCCTTAAAAAAGGTAGCACTTCTTGGGACGAAATTTACCATGGAAAAAGATTTTTACAAAAATATTTTAACCAATGATCATGGTATTGAGGTGCTTATACCAAATAATGAGGAAAGAGATTTAATTCACAATATTATTTATAATGAATTGGTGCTGGGTGAGATAAATAGCGCATCTAAAGAAATTTATATTAAAATCATAAACAACTTGATCCAGCGAGGAGCCGAAGGTGTTATTCTGGGATGTACTGAAATTCCAATGTTAATTTCTGATAAAGATGTAGATGTTCCATTATTCAATACAACTAAAATTCATGCAGAGAAAGCAGTGCAATTGGCTTTAAAATAATTCACTGAACATTCATCCAATTTGGCTTTCTATGATCCAAAGCCAAGGTAAAATTCAGGTTCTGAACTAAAATTAGTGGTTTTTGGACTAAAATTGTTATAGATTATTTGCTGGAACTGATATTTTTGGCTGGAAAAAAAATAATTAATTATAAACCATTAAAAATTATTATGAAAAAAACACTTTATGAAAGATTAGGCGAATTTGAAGGAATTACACAACTTGTAGATGATGTTGTAGATATACACATGAGTAATCCCACTGTGAGCCCAAGATTTATTCCATTATTGGAAAACTCGGAACAATTGACTATGATCAAACATCATACCGTCAACTTTTTTTGTGCAGGGTCTGGCGGCCCCCAAAGTTATGCCGGTAGAGATATGGCTACAACGCATAAAGGAATGAATATTTCAGAACAAGAATTTTTAGCGGTAATAGATGATATCATGGCTGCAATGGATAAAAACAATTTAGGTGAGGAGGAGAAAAAAGATGTTTTGGCAATTCTGTATTCGTTGAAAGAGCAAGTTATAAGGTTGTAACAAATTGTGTGATTAAAATAAAATAGTTTTTTCATACTTTTGTTTTAAATTAATAAAATATGAAAGTATTAAAGATCGTATTGGCATTTGTTTTGGTTATTCTCCTGATAGCTGCCATAATATGGTTTGGGTTTTTAAAGCCTAAGCCACCACCTATCTCACCAGAAGATCGGGCACAAATTAACATGATGCCACTTCCTGCTGAACTTACTTTAGGTGGCCAACATTTTTTAATTGATGCCGATTTTGGGAGCTCTTTTAAAAACGTTTCCTCAACAAAATTAAGTCGCGCACTTGATCGATTTTATACTAGATTAGGAGCACAAACCGGAATTATTTTTTCAAAAAAGGGAAAGCAAAAATTAATTTTAGATTGTAAAAATATAAGTAATGAATACCCTTCCCTCGATGATGATGAAGCCTATAGTTTGTTAATATCTGAGCAAAAAATTATTCTTTCTGCCAATGCCGAGACAGGTATTTTATATGGATTGGAATCTTTGTTACAGCTTGTTAAAATTGAGGATGGACATTGGGTCATGCCCACTCTTGAAATAAAAGACAAACCGAGATATCCCTGGAGAGGCTTAATGATTGACGTAGCGCGTCATTGGATTCCTAAAGAGGTGATACTTCGAAATTTAGATGCAATGGCCATGAATAAAATGAATGTATTTCATTGGCATTTAACGGAGTATCAGGGATTTAGAATTGAATCTAAGTTATTTCCTAAATTACACGAAATGGGCTCTGAAGGTAATTACTTTAGTCAGGAAGACATTAAGGATATAATTGAATATGCTTCAGACAGAGGTATTAGAGTAGTTCCTGAATTTGATCTTCCTGGACATTCTACCTCCTGGTTTATAGGTTATCCTGAATTGGCAACAGTTTCGGGTACCTATGTTTTGGATACTGTTTTTGGTGTGCTAGACCCTGTTATGGATCCTACCAAAGAAAAGGTTTATAATTTTCTGGATATTTTTATTGGAGAGATGGCAGCTCTATTTCCCGATGAGTATATGCACATTGGTGGAGATGAGGTGAATCCAAAACAATGGAATGAAAATACTGATATACAGGAATATATGATAGAAAAAGGGTTTTCTGATCATCACGAACTGCAAGCTCATTTTAACACTCGTCTTCAAAAGATTTTAGAGAAACATGGTAAGAAAATGATAGGTTGGGATGAGATCATGCACCCTGATTTGTCTGAGAAGGATATTGTAGTCCAATCATGGAGAAATAATATATCTCTTTGGAAATCGGCTGCAAATGGCAATAAGGCTGTACTCTCCACGGGTTATTATTTAGATCACAAACAATCGGCAGGATTCCATTATAAAGTTGACCCATTGGTGATCCCTGGAGCTGTGACTATTGATATAGATTCAACTAACTGGAAAAGTTGGAAATATGAGATTTCGTACAAGGATATGGTATTTGAGGGAGATCTTTATTTATTTGGTGAAGGAGAACAAATGAAGGGTATAATGAGTTTTATGGAAAGTACTTCAGGTTTTGATCAAGTAATAATAGAAGACGAATCCTTGCTTTTTGAATATGAAAGCTCTTTTGGTAATGTGAAATATGACATTACTCTACAAGGAGATTCATTAAAAGGTGGAGCAACAGTAGCACTTTTTACATTGGATGTTAAAGGAAAAAGAACCGGTGGTAGTGATATGCCGTCAGGAAAACCCTTGCCGAAATTTGAAAAAATAGAATCACTTACCCCTGAACAAGCAAGTAATATTCTTGGGGGAGAAGCTTGCATGTGGACTGAAATGGTTGATGCGAGAACCATTGAATCCAGAATCTGGCCAAGAGCTGCCGTAATAGCAGAAAAGCTTTGGAGCCCAAAGGAACTGACTCAGGACATTATGGATATGTATCGCCGACTAATTAAATTGGATGATAGATTAGTTGAATTAGGAATGCAACATAAAGCCAGTTCTGATGAAATAATTTTGGAGATGGTAGAGGAACCGTATATTGATCCTCTCAGTACATTAGTGGGTGTTTTACAGGAAGATAAATTATTCAATAGAATGGCCATCTATGAACCTGAACTTTACACTACGACACCTCTAAATAGGATAGTAGATGCTGCCAGACCTGAAAGTTATATCGGATATCAATTTAATCAAGATGTGGAGCTATGGTTGGAAACTAAAGATAAAAATGCTGAAAATAGAATTATTGAATCATTGAAAACATGGTCTGAAAATTATAATGATCTTTCTCTTGCTTTCAAAAATGTAGAGCGAGTAAAAGAGGTAGCGCCACATTCCAAACATCTTTCTAAACTATCTGAATTCGGTCTTAAGGTATTTAGTGATCCTGAATCTTTAAAAGACAAACAACAGGAGATAGATTTATTAATAGAAAATGCTTCTAAGGGATATGGCGGTACCATTCTTTCTGTGGAGAGTGGATTGAGAAAAATTATTTTTGAAATTCGATAGTATTAACCCGCATTATTCATGGGTATTCTATTCCAAAGCCAAACTACCTGTCATAATTGAAAATGCTCAAATTTTATTCAGCTCAAAATTGAGTTACAATTCTATCACTAAAAAACCCCTGCGCTTTCCAATTCTATTGATATTTTGACTTTTCATAACGAAAACCATGAATAATGCGGGTTAAATCCTTGTTTTGTATAAAACAATTCGCCTGATCACTAATTATAGATCAAATATTTCTTTCTGATCTTTTTAAACTTTTCAATATCTTTTTGCCAGGAGGCTCTTATTTCAGAAGCAGTTTTTCCTGATTCTATCTGTTTTTGCAACTGAATATTTCCGGCATGAATCGTAAAGGACTTCCCAAAAAACGCTTCCTCTCTTGGTGTTTTATGATAAGCATCTATGAGCCATTCCAAATTTACCATATCTTGTTTTTTACTTTGGCTGAGGTCTACACCAATACAAAGTTCTCCCTTGAACTTTGGATATTTAGAACCAAAGTTTGGTTGAGGCGTATAGGTCAAATCATCGATGGTGCTGTCTGAAGGAAAGAAGGGTGCTCCATAACGCTGAAATTGAAACTCGGTTCCCCTTCCCGCATTTATAATGGTACCTTCAAAAAAGCCTAAACTTGGATATAAATTTATAGATTGACTATTTGGTAGATTTGGAGAGGGTCTTATTGGTAAAATATATGCCGAACTGTGCGTATAGTTTTTTAGAGGTATAATAGTGAGATCACATTTTATTCCATTTTCCATCCATTTTTCTCCGTTTACCATTTGTGCGTATTCACCAATGGTCATTCCATAAACTAACGGAACAGGGTGCATTCCAACGAAGCTTTTATATTCCATTTCTAACATCGGGCCATCCACATAATGTCCGTTAGGATTAGGCCTGTCCAAGACGATCACCGGAATGCCTAATTCAGCACAAGCCTCCATTACATACGTCATTGTAGAGATATAGGTATAAAAGCGGACACCAACATCTTGTATATCAAAAATAATTAGTTCAACATTGCTCAGTTGCTCCTGACTTGGTTTTTTATTTTTTCCGTATAATGAAATTATTGGCAATCCGGTTTTGATATCCTTATGATTACTCACGTGTTCGCCTGCATCGGCTTTTCCTCTAAATCCATGTTCCGGTGCAAAAACTTTGATAATGTTTATGTCTAAAGCCAATAACGAATCTACTAGATGGATAAAAGAAGTTCCATTTTCACTTTTTACGTTCGACTTTTTCCTTTCAATAACTGTGGTTTGATTTGCGACAAGAGCGATTTTCTTATCCTTTAAAAGGGGAAGATATTTTTCTGTTTGATCAGCTGCCGTTATAATTTTTTTGGTCTTATTGTTCTGTGCGATGGATACAGACGACGACAAAAGAAAAAGTACCAACAACCAATTAGATACTAAAAAGAAATATGTACTTTTGAATCTTATCATGAATTAAAAAATTGAACTACGAAGTATTTATAGCCAAAAGGATAATAGCCTCTAAAAAACACAAAAATAGTGTTTCCTCTCCTATAATAAAAATTTCTATTTTGGCGATAGCCATCGGAATTATTGTGATGCTTTTCTCTGTAGCAACCGGTGTTGGGCTGCAAAAAAAGATAAAGGAGAAGATTTCTGGTTTTAACGGCGATATTCAAATTAGTTTTTACGATAGGAACAATTCTAAAATAACGGTCAACCCCATCGATCTGGATCAAGAATTCTATCCTGAGTTCATCAATATACCAAATGTAAAAAGAGTCCAGCCCTTTGCCACCAAAGGTGGAATAATTAGAACGCCTAAAGAGTTTGAAGGGGTTATTTTAAAGGGAATTGATGGAAATTATGATTGGAGTTTTTTTGAGGAATATTTGGTGGATGGAGAGATCCCTGTTATTGGAGAGGAGATCAGTAACGATGTTTTAATTTCTGAACTGACTTCAAACAGGTTAGGGTTAAAGGTTGGCGATACTTTTCATATGTTCTTCGTCAAGGATAATCCAAATAAGATACCTAATTCGAGAAAGTTTACTCTTGCTGGGATATATAATTCTGGCTTTGAGGAATTTGATGAGACCTATTTAATGGGAGATATTCGGCATATTCAAAAAATGAATAAGTGGGGAGAAGGTAAAGTTGGTGGTTTTGAAATTTTCACCAATGACTTTGATGATCTGGATAAAACCGGATCCGCTATTTACAATAGCATTGATGCTACGCTAAATGCCTATACCATTGCCGAAAAATTTCCTGCCATCTTTGAGTGGTTAAACCTATTCGATACCAACATTGCCGTGATTATTGGAATTATGATATTGATTGCCGGAATAAATATGATTACCGCATTGTTAGTTTTGATATTGGAACGCACACAAATGATAGGGATATTAAAAGCTTTGGGGAATAATAATTGGAGCATCCAAAAAATATTTTTATACAACGCAGCCTATTTGATAGCTCTAGGACTTTTATGGGGTAATATCATAGGAATCGGATTGTTACTGGCGCAACAATATTTCGGTTTTATCACACTAAATCCCGAAACTTATTATGTGAAGCAAGTTCCTGTTTTTTTAAGCGTTAAACACATCTTTCTTATTAATATTGGCACTTTAATTCTATGTTTTATAATGCTTATTCTGCCTTCGTTTATCGTAAGTAAAATAAGTCCTGTAAAAGCCATAAAATTCGATTAGTGCGACTTGATTTTAGAACCTTGTATCGAATATTTCAAAATATATTAGTCGAACTAATACCGCTAAAAATAGGGATATGTCTTTAATATTTCTTTACTTTGCAGACTAATTTGATAGGATAAATTAACGTAGAAAAAACAAAAAAGCGCAGACATGAAATACGACATTATAATTATAGGCAGTGGACCCGGAGGTTACGTTTCGGGGATCAGAGCTTCTCAATTAGGTTTTAAAGTTGCTGTAGTAGAAAAAGAAAATTTAGGTGGAATTTGCTTGAATTGGGGATGCATTCCAACAAAGGCCTTATTAAAAAGTGCACAGGTTTATGAGTATTTGAAGCATGTGGATAGTTATGGATTGAAGGCCAAAGAAATAGATAAAGACTTTTCGGCAATTATCAAAAGAAGCCGAGATGTTGCTGATGGTATGAGTAATGGTGTGAATTTTTTAATGAAGAAGAATAAAATTGATATACTCGAAGGATTCGGTAAAATTAAAGCAGGTAAAAAAGTCGAAGTAACTGATAACAAAAAGAAGGTTACCGAATATAGTGCAGATCACATAATTATAGCAACCGGAGCTCGTTCTCGAGAATTGCCATTTCTACCAATTGATGGAAAAAAGGTAATTGGTTATCGAGAAGCTATGAACTTACCAACGCAGCCAAAGAGTATGATCATTGTTGGATCCGGCGCAATAGGGGTTGAGTTCGGTTATTTTTATAATTCTATTGGTACACAAGTAACCATTGTGGAATTTTTACCAAATGTAGTCCCATTAGAAGATGAGGAAGTCTCAAAACAATTTGAAAGATCTTTAAAGAGGTCAAAAATTAAGGTAATGACGAATTCCAGCGTTACTAAGGTGGATATATCAGGTAAAGGTGTTAAAGCTACGGTCAGCACTAAAAAAGGAGAGCAAATTTTAGAAGCAGATGTTATTTTATCGGCGGTTGGAATAAAATCGAACATTGAGAATATAGGATTGGAAGATGTTGGCATCGTTACCGATAATGATAAAGTATTGGTAAATGATTTCTACCAAACCAATTTACCGGGTTATTATGCTATTGGTGATATCATACCCGGTCCGGCGTTGGCACATGTCGCTTCCGCGGAAGGAATTACTTGTGTGGAGAAAATAGCAGGCTTGAACCCTGAACCCATTGACTATGGTAATATCCCGGGATGTACTTATGCAAGTCCGGAAATAGCCAGTGTTGGATTAACAGAAGCACAAGCTAAAGAAAAAGGTTATGAACTTAAAGTTGGTAAATTTCCATTCTCAGCTTCAGGTAAAGCTGCTGCTGCCGGAACAAAAGAAGGATTTGTTAAGGTGATTTACGATGCTAAATACGGTGAGTGGTTAGGTTGCCATATGATAGGAGCAGGTGTAACCGATATGATTGCCGAAGCTGTTTTAGGAAGGAAATTGGAAACAACAGGGCATGAAGTTTTAAAAGCTATTCATCCACACCCTACTATGAGTGAAGCAGTTATGGAAGCTACGGCGGCTGCTTATGATGAGGTGATACATTTGTAAGAACAAAATATAATAAAACAAAGAGGCCTTTTTAGAGCCTCTTTGTTTTAGTCTATATTTTTTAAGGTCATGATTGTTTTTCCCTTATAACTAAAATACAATTTTCCATCTCTGAATTCATAAGCTATTTTTTTGTTATTCAAAGTTTTAGATATTTTATTGCTTATATCCAGATTTGGACATGCCATCATGGTACCGGCTAAGTTACCTATGATGATATGGCCCTTTTCATAGCGAATTCCTCCCATAATATTATTGCAGCCATCATTCCCCGAAATTCTATTTTTCACTAAATTAATTTCAATAACCGGTTGGCCCTTCATAAATTCAATTTCATTTAAATTTTTATTTCCAAGAGCCTCAACAGCCCAAATACTTTGTAATCGATAATCAGGAACAAAATTGCCGCAGCCACTAAGCCTGGTATAATCTTTCTCGCTAATTTTTTTATGATCGACACTTATCATGTAGTCAAATTTATTGTCGGACATGGTATCCGAACAATCTTGTCTGAAGATTTGAATAATTAGTTCGTAGCTGTCATTAACCGATCTGTATCTTGTAACATCGACATCCATAGCCTTTACTCCTTCAATTGCAGGTACAATGATAGATAATCCATCTAAGTTTTTAAATTGAAAGTCCTTGTCAAAGTCCATGTCAAGAGACCAAAAAGGTTCGTTACCCAATGCATAGAAATCAATTCCCTGACTCGCTTTTTTTTGAATAAATTTAGTGTTGGAATCAGCTCCATCAGTGTTTTGTGCCATACCTATCACACCCAAAAAAAATATTATAAATGAGTTGATTAAAAATTTACTATTCATGGGATATCTTTTTTAACAATATTTAGATCACATATTAGACATAAAAATAATGTAAAATGATTAACTTTAATGCACTTCTTAATTGCCTTTTTATTCGATCCATAAAATATATTTATGTGAAAATAAAAACAATCGATAATAACTATACTTAAAATATTAAGGTATGGTATAAATTTGTACTAAATTATTAACCATTACTAAAACATTAATATTATGGAAACGCAAGAAACCACAACAACCTTCATGCCAAGAATTGGAGACGAAGCTCCCAACTTCAAAGCTACAACTACAAAAGGAGACATCGAATTACACGATTATGCCGTTGATAAATGGATTGTGTTATTTTCACATCCGGCAGATTTTACGCCGGTATGTACTACCGAAATGACTGGATTTGCATTAAGGAAAGATGAGTTTACTGATTTAAATACGGAGTTATTAGGATTGAGTATTGACAGTATCCATGCACACTTAGGGTGGGTGAATAATGTAAGAGAAAAAACCGGAGTCTATTTCGATTTTCCAATCATTGCGGATATTGATATGAAAGTATCAAAATTGTATGGCATGTTACAGCCAAATGAAAGCGAGACAGCGGCTGTTAGAGCAGTATTTTTTATAGATCCTGAGAAAAAAATAAGATTGGTAATGTACTACCCTCTTAATGTGGGTAGAAATATGAACGAAATCTTAAGAGTCTTAGAAGCATTGCAAACATCCGATAAGTTTGGAGTTGCTATGCCTTTGGATTGGAAAAAAGGTGATAAGGTTATTATTCCACCACCAAAAAACTTAGAAGAAATGAATGAGAGGTTAGAAGATACAACCTGTGAGAGAACAGATTTTTATCTTTGTAAAAAGGACCTTATTAATGAAGTACATCACAATTAATCTGAGATATATCTTGGGTGAATAGAAGTTTTATTTTAGATAAATAAAATCTATTTTGATATAAAAATTTAGAATGAAAATAACCATAAAAGATACTTTTTATGGTTATTTTTACGGAAGTGAATAATAATAATCAATAAAAAATAAAAATATGGCTTTAGTAGGTAAAAATTTCCCGAATTTCGAAGTGGATGCGATGGATGAAATGGGAGAGACTTTTAAAATTAATGTGTTTGATCAGGCAGTAAGTAAAGGTAAAAAAGTTTTACTTTTCTGGTATCCTAAGGATTTTACATTTGTTTGTCCAACAGAAATCCTTGCATTTCAAGAAGCATTGGGTGAATTCGAAAAAAGAAACACCATTATAATTGGAGCATCCGTAGATACAGCAGAAGTTCATTTTGCATGGTTAAATACACCAAAAGACAATGGTGGTATTGAAGGAGTTACCTTCCCCTTATTGGCAGATACCAATAGAAATTTGTCTGCTCAATTGGGTATTTTAGATGTTGTTTCAGAATCTTACGATGAGGAAACAGGAAATGTAATGATAGATGGTTCTTATGTTACATACAGAGCTACCTATTTGATAGATGAAGAAGGAAGAATTTTTCATGAAAGCATTAATGATATGCCTTTGGGTAGAAATGTTGCAGAATATTTGCGTTTAATTGATGCTTTTACCCATGTTCAGGAAAAAGGAGAAGTTTGTCCTGCTAACTGGGAAGAAGGTAAAGATGCAATGGATGCAACAAGAGATGGTGTAGCTTCTTATTTGAGTACACACTAACAATTACCCTTCGCGCGGTTTTGCAAAATTACTGCGCGAATTTTAATAGAGTATATATTATGATGACAGAATTACAAGAAGATAATTTAGCTGAAATTATTGCGAATAATCCTAAAGTTATGGTGCAATACATGGCAACATGGTGTGGAAATTGTAGGATAATGAAACCGAAATTTAAAAAATTGGCATCAGAAAATGAAGGTGTGCCTTTTGTATTAGTGGATGCTGAAAAATTCCCCGAATCAAGGAGATTGGCTGTTGTTGATAATTTGCCAACTTTTGCCGGATTTGAAAACGGATCGAAAGTGAACCAAGTGCAAACAAACAAGTTTGATGTTTTGAAGGATTTGGTTAATGAAGTGATTTGATAATCTTAAAAACCATATGTAATGAAGTTGCCAATTATAAAACATCTTACCACTTTTATTGAAAACAATGACGAAGATTATTTGGTGGAAGCTATTGAGGTTTTGGAAGACCTCACAGAGGTTACCTCTTTAAAAGATGAAGAATTGGATGTGATCGGAGAATTGATTTCGAATATGTATGGTGCTCTTGAAGTAAATGCTGCTGTAAAAGACGGTACTCCAAAAAGGGAAGCATTGAATGGTTTTATGAAAAGAGTTTTGGGTTCTATCGATCAATAAAAAAAAATAGATATTTGGTAAAACTCTCCCTATTAATTTATGGAGAGTTTTTCTTTTTATGTAACTTTGAAATTATAATTATAAATTAAATAGATAATCAAATCATGACAAAAATAACTTTAAAGGGAAATCCAATTAAAACGGTTGGAAAATTACCCAAAGTTGGTAAAAAAGCACCAAAATTTAAATTAGTAGGAACAGATCTATCACAATCTAAATTGAAAGATTTTAAAGGTAAAAAAATATTAATGAATATTACTCCCAGTTTAGATACAGGGGTTTGTGCAACTTCTCTTAGAAAATTCAATGAAGAAGGTGCTAAATTAGACAACACAGTTGTAATTAATATTTCAAAAGATCTACCATTTGCACAAGCTCGTTTTTGTGGAGCGGAAGGAATTGAAAACGCAGTTACCTTAAGCGATTTTCAAACGCATAAATTTGGTAAAAAATACGGTGTTACAATTAAGAATGGCCCAATGAAAGGTTTGCTTTCGAGAGCTGTTGTAGTAATTAACGAAGATGGAAAAGTTGTTTATACCGAACAAGTACCGGAAATAGTTCAAGAACCTAACTACGAGGCGGCCATCGAAGCATTGGGGTAAAATGAAGAACCCGAGCGATAGTTTTATTAGAGGTAGGCTTAGAAGTTTTAAATTTGCTTTTAGGGGTTTTTGGCTGCTGATTAAAACCGAAGCAAGTATTAAAGTTCAACTGGCATTGGGTATTTTGATCACTATTTTAGGATTGGTGATGAATTTATCTACTACCGAATGGTTATTTCAAATTTTTAGCATTGCCCTGGTATTAACTACTGAATCATTAAATACTTCCATAGAAAAACTATGTGATTTTGTAAATCCCGACTATAATAAACAGATTGGATTCATTAAAGATATTTCAGCGGGGGCCGTAACTTTTGCGGCCTTATTTGCTGTGATTATTGGATTGATTATTTATTTGCCAAAATTTTTAAACTTTTAGTTTAAATCATTTAGAGTCAAGACTTAAATAAATG
>PVMS01075472.1_pt1 | contig 15284 bp, 9 predicted proteins | sample 1853461 | NCBI WGS metagenome assembly PVMS01 (sample SAMN08582032, study PRJNA380276) | Marine sediment metagenome, whole genome shotgun sequencing project. | isolation source: ocean sediment barecode stripped | collected 2017 | reverse complement strand
TGGGCTAGAGCAACGAGTGGCTGATCGAACGCAGGCACTGGCTACCAGTATCGAAGTCGGCCGTCGCCTGTCTACGATTCTAGACGAGCAAGAGCTGGTATCGGAGGTGGTTAGCCAGGTCCAAGAATCTTTTGGTTATTACCATGCTCATATTTATTTATACGATGAGCTGGGTGAATACTTGGTCATGGTCGGTGGATCCGGAGAAGCCGGGAAGAAAATGTTACAAAAAGGCCACAAAATCGAGAAGGGCAAAGGTTTAGTTGGCCGAGCTGCATTGTTGAATAGCACAGTCATCGTACCCGACGTACAAGCCGATCCAGAATGGCTGGCCAATCCTTTGTTGCCAGATACCAATTCAGAGGTGGCCGTACCCATCGCTATCGGCGACCAGGTTTTAGGCGTGCTTGATGTGCAAGATACTGAGGTCAACAGTCTCCAACAAGAAGATGCTGATCTCTTATTGTCAGTTTCTAATCAGGTGGCTATTGGCCTGCAGAATGCCAGATCATATACAGAAATTCAGAACCAGGCTGAGCGCAGAGCCCTAATCAATGAGATCAACCACAAGATCCAGGGTGCATTTGATCCCGAAAAAGCAATGCAGATTGCAGTCCGAGAGCTCGGTCGAGCGGTTGGCGGACGGCATACTAGAGTATGGTTAACAACGCCGAACGACAAGAAAAATGGCAAACAATCCTCCCAGGAAGGTCAGGATTAGATTGGTTGATGACTATCAGATTGTCGTCTCTTTTATTAGTTGTGTTAACCGTATCAATAGTCGCTTGTGGTTCGACAGTTACTGAATCTGAAGAAGAAATAATCCAAGATGTCGACGAGGAACAAGTTCTACGGATTTACAATTGGGACACTTACATCGACCCTCAGATATTGGACGAGTTTGAACGAGAGTTCAATGTGTCCATTGACTATCAGGTGTTTGATAGCGACGATGATTTGCTCGAAGAATTACGAGAAGGATCTAATCAGTATGATGTAGTCGTACCCTCCGACTTCATTGTTTCTATCATGCGTGCCGAAAACTTACTGGTGGAGTTAAACATAGATAACATTCCTAACTTCAAGAATATCGATTCCGCCTTTGTTAGCCCTGTGTTCGATCCGGCTAATCATTATTGCATGCCCTACCAATGGGGTACGGTAGGCATTGGCTACAACATTGCGGCGACCGGGAAAGAGATTAAGAGTTGGGCGGATCTCTTTGACCCGGTTTACGCCGGCCGTGTCGCCCTTCTGAATGATGCTCGGACGATGATGGGAGTTGTCTTGATCATGTTAGGCTACAGTCCAAATACGACAGACAGTGGTCAAATTGCTCAGGCGGCCGAATTCTTAAAGAACCAGTCAGGGCAAATTGGCGGTTATATTGGAGACGATGGACAAGATCTCCTTGATGCAGGTGACTATGATATGGTTGTGGAGTGGAGTGGAGACATTTTTCAGTTGATGGAGGAAAACCCCGATATTCATTACGCGATTCCTGAAGAAGGCTCCATCATTTGGACTGACAATATTTGTGTACCTGTTAACGCGCCAGAAAAAGAGCTGGCCGAAAGATTCATCAATTACATCTTGGAACCCAGTGTTGGGGCTGCTTTATCCAACTATATCCAGTACGGATCGCCTAACAAAGCATCTTTACCCATGATAAATGTAGAAGATTTGAACAATCCGGCGATTTATCCATCCGACGAGATACGTCAACGTCTGTTTTTTTTGGTTAATGTGAACCTAGTAGCGGTCGAAATGTATGACCAGTTATGGGAACAGATATTAATAGAACATGGTTCGTGACCAGACTCGATTGACTCTGGCGGGCAACTTAAAGGCTTAGATAATGACAGGTAAAACAACCGGTGAAGGCCTCAAACTGACCTCGATTCGGACCGGCATTATTCTCGGTTTTGGACTTATTCTTGGTCTAACTTTGGTCATTGTCATTATCAACTTTTTTACCCTAAGGGGGCTTCGCTTCAACATTGAAGCAACTGTCGATGAGGCTGGTTTGGTTCAGGAGCTTAGTCAAGATATTGCCAATGAGTTTCTCTTGGCCAGGCAAGAGGAGCAGGCTTTCTTGCAAAATTGGCGAGAGCTTGGCTTTGAGAATGCCAAAGATACTCACATCACCCAAAATTCACTGCACATCGACACGGCACGAGAAAATTTGACGTTGTTGAACGAACTTGTCAATCAAAGTTCAGAAGGCCAATTTGATTCTGTCGCTGATGAGATTGATGAGCTAAGTCCAGCCCTAGATGTATATCAAGACACTCTGCAAAGCACTGTCGACCGGATCGAGTTGCGCAGCCAGGCTGGCGGACTGGAAGTACAACTGCAGGAGACGATTGATCAACTCTCGGGCCTGGCTAGCACTGTTCCTAACAGCATTGATCTGAATAGAACCATCGTACAGATGAATGCCACGGAGCAAGCGTTCTTTAATACAGGCGAACAGCAGCATGTTGACCAAACCAGGTTGCTCGCTATACAAGCGCTTGAACTCCTTAATTCGACACCTCATTTAGACTGGGCTTTCTCAGAGATGGCACGGCCACGGCTAATATCGTTAGTAATGGCCCGGAGCGCCGTTTTCAGCGATCTTGTTCAGCTTGAACAGGAGATTGGTATCAATGCGGGTATATTTCAGGATGCGACCGGCAATGTCAGCCAATTGACAGATCTTATTGGTTCTGAGGCTAAAAGTGTGCTCGGTGAATCTCGGGCAAGTTTACAAAATACGGTCTTAAGGAGCACAGTTCTTACATTTGGTATCGGGTCGGTCGCGCTGGCTGCCGGCGCAATTATCGCCTGGCTCCTGGCTCGACGGATCATCACTCCGTTGACCGAACTAACTGATGCCGCCCAACAAATCGGTGCTGGTAATTTGAACGCAACAGTTACGATTGAAGGAAAAGATGAGTTTGCCACCTTAGGTCAGGTATTCAACCAAATGGCTGACCAACTTCAGTCGTTAATCGGCTCGCTAGAGCGACTAGTGGCTGAACGAACACAGGCTCTAGCAACTAGCTTCCAAGTGAGCCGGCGTTTGTCCACTATCTTGGATCGGCAGCAGCTGGTGAGCGAGGTTGTTGAGCAAATTCGTTCAGCTTTTGACTATTATCATGCCCATATTTATCTCTTTGATTCGCAAAATGAGTATCTAGAAATGGTTGGCGGTACAGGTGAAGCTGGCCGCTCCATGTTGGCGGACCATCACCGATTGGAAAAAGGCCAAGGGTTGGTCGGAAGAGCAGCCGAAACTAGAAAGCCAATCATCGTGCCCGATGTTGACCAAGATCCCAACTGGCTACCCAATCCATTGCTTCCTAGCACCCAGTCGGAAGTAGCTATCCCCATTATGCTAGGCGATCAGGTAATAGGAGTCTTAGATGTCCAGCACGATATACGTAACGGCTTGGATCAGAATGATGCCGAGTTGCTTCAATCTATTGCAAATCAAGTAGCTATCGCTCTGCAGAATGCTCGACTCTACGAAGAGGCGCACTTTGCGGCCGAAAGAGAGGCTACTGTAAACATCATTAACCAAAAAATTCAGAAAGCGGTGACTGTTGAAGGGGTGCTGCAAATCGCTGCCCAGGAATTGGGCAAAACGTTGAACGCTCAGCGTACCAGTGTCCACCTAGGCATCGCCTCCAAGCAACAAATAGAGCGGCATGATAATGAGCAATCGGCAAATGGCCGTTCGGACAAAGGCGAGACTTCTTCGTTAGGAAAATAGGTGCGCCATGAACCAACCATTAGATCAGCCCGCTAACGGAGACCAAAAAGTTTCGACCTATTATACGGTACGCTATGGTCTGTTGGGAGCGGCATTCGGCCTGCTATTCCCTGTACTGGCCTCGGTTGTCTTGATAAGAGAAAGCGGTGGCATGCTGGGTCTTGGAGAGATAATCGAACTCCATTTAAAGACACCCCTGCTTCTTATAATCGATACAGCTCCGATATTTCTTGGACTCTTTGCCGCCTTGGCCGGCCGGCGCGAAGATCGATTGCAACAATCAAATCGGCAATTAGAAGAACTTGTCGTGTCCTTAGAGGAGGGCGTAACAGATCGAGCTCGCGATCTTGACCGGACAGTAAAAGTTGGCCATAGCGTTACACAAGCTAAAGACTTGAATCAAATGTTAGCTCAGGCAGCAGAACTCATCAGGTCTAGCTTCGACTTTTATTATGTTCAAGTCTATTTGCTGGACAGTGTTAAAAGTAGTCTGGCATTGCGTGCCGGAACCGGAGCTGTGGGCAGTGTCTTGGTGAACCAGCGACAGCATTTACCGTTGAACCTGGGATCCATTGTCGGAACATCGGCAATTGAGAAACAGACAATTATTGTCGCTGATATAGCTAATAGCCAGATTGCCCAACCTAACCCATTGCTTCCAGATACCCTATCCGAAATGGCCATGCCATTGCTTATTGGTGAGCGCGTTATTGGTGTATTAAACATACAAAGTGACGAGCCAGGGCGCCTCACCTCCGAAAGCTTACCAGCACTCGAGGCCGTTTCTGGCCAACTCGCGATCGCTATTGAAAACGCCAAGTTAGTGATTGAGGCTACCGAGGCTCGAGCAGACATCGAGGGACGAGCTCGACGTATGGCCCACAAAGGTTGGGAAGATTTTCTTAATGCTGTTGACCGGAGTGAATATATCGGATACGCCTACGAAAAAGATACCATCCGATCTCTGAGTGGCCCGTTACCAAAATTACATGGCGGCAGTTCTTTGGCCATTCCAATCGTTGTCACTGGCGAACCAGTTGGCACAATCCAAGTACAGGGAGAGGAATCTCAGGATTGGTCAAAAAACGAAACTGAATTAGTAGCAGCGGTGGCCGAACAGGTAGGACGCCAGGTTGAGGGCCTAAGATTACTGGCTGAAGCTGACCATTATCGAATTGAAGCGGAAGAAGCGACCCGACGTCTTACACGCGAAGGATGGGATGATTATCTGGATGCCCATGAACAGCAATCCAGCGGATTTGAGTATGACAATGTGAAGGTCAGCCGGCTTACCAGCGAGCCTGAGAGCGAAGAGCCTGAGAGCAACCTTCTCTCACAAGACTTGACCGTTCGGGGTGAGATGATTGGCAAGTTGCAAGTCGCTCAAGGGCCAAATGATGATGGAGACGCTGCTGAGTTGGTTGCCGCTGTTGCTGAACAATTAAGCACCCATTTGGAAAGCCTGCGGTTGGCGGACCAGACCGAGCGCGTTTTGGCCGATACTGAGACACAAGCCAGCCGACTAGCTACGCTTAACGAATTAAGCCAGGCTTTAACCAGTGCGGCAACATTGGATGAGGTCTACCGGGTCACTGCTATAAGAACCCCGAATATTGTCCCTTCTGAACGAACTAGTCTGGCCATCTTAGGCGGCGATGGCAAATATTTTGAAATTCTAGCCCTTCATGGTGATAAAGGCGCTACAAAAGTAGGTGACGTTCTTTCGGGCGACGGTACCGTCTTGGCCACTGCCCTAAGGCAAAACAGAGTTGTCGTTGTCAATCGATCGGTAGAGGTGGGCATGCCAGGAATTGAATCGTTTATGGTTGCGCCACTGACAGCTGGGGGCCGAACTTTCGGCACGCTTAATGTCGGAAGCACCCAGATTGATGCTTTCGATAGTCGAGATGAACGGCTTTTGTTACAGATAGCGTCTCTGCTCGCTTCGACTTTAGAGACCCGGCGACTCTTTACAGAAACGGTACAAAGAGCCGAAGAATTAGCCGTTATCAGCCGTATGGCTCGATCTCGCGCAGATGAGCTAACCATCCTTAATGAAATGGGCCAGGCTCTCACCTTCTTATCAGATGAAAAATCAGTAATCAACATTGTTCAGCACCATGCTTCTCAACTAATGCCGGCCGAGGGATTTCATGTGGCCTTATTTGATGAGGTCAAGGATGAGGTATTTATTACCATATATTCTGAGGGACAAGAGATAGCCGAATCTGGCTTACGGCGGCGCTCTGGTAATGGAATAACCGAATACGTTTTAAACACACGACAACCTTTGTTGATAAAAGAACGGGTAAGCGATTTCGTTGAAGAACATAGCATCGACTCAATTGACCAGATCGCTAAATCATGGCTTGGGGTACCTATGTTCGCAGGAGAAAAGATCATTGGGATCTTAGCCGTACAGAGCTTCAGCGAAGAGAGTGTTTATGATGAACATGACCTTGATTTACTGACAGCGGTAGCGACCCAAACTGCCATTGCTCTTGAAAATGCGCGCTTGTTCGCCCAGGTGCAGGAACGTGCCCGACGAGAACGCATCTTGCGCGAAATCACAACCCGAGTTAAAAGCTCCGCTGATGTGGATACTGTAATGCGAACGGCCGCGCTAGAAGTCGGTCGTGCCTTGGGCCGCCAAACCTTTGTCTATTTAGGTGACAACGAACAAAAGGAAGCTGACGATCAGGACGAGGATAAGTCAAATGGGACCGCAGACTAACCTGGACCGCACTTCAAATATAGCGGAAAAGGTCGCTTTGCTTGTATTGCAGGAAGACGTCGTCGTTGCCTGCAATCAACCGGCGCTTTCTCTCTTTCAATGCGAACGAAGAGACTTGCTTGGTCGATCGTTTTTGGATTTTTCGGTTAAAGTCCAAGCAAATGGCCGACATTCGGCCGATGCGTTGCGCCTGCGTACGGCCGCTGCCTTGGCCGATCAACCCCAGAGCTTTACCTGGATCTGCAAGAGAAAGGATGATGAAACATTTAAAGCCGAAGCTTCACTAAACCGCGTTCGAGCACGGGGAAAAACCTTTGTCAGGCTTTCTCTCAATCTGGTTAGTAAGCACGATCCTACCGGAGAAGCGTTACTTAAGTTTAGATTGGGCATCGAGCGCATCGAAGATGCTGTTTTTATAACTGATGTAGATGGGCACATTATTTACGCCAATCCCGCTTTTGAAAGAATTTATGGCTTTACGGTCGAGGAAACTCTTGGCAATACACCGCGCATTTTGAAATCTGGCGTAATGCCTAAGGAAGTTTATGAGGACTTCTGGCGCACGTTGCTCAATAAGCAAGTTGTCACCGGCGAGATTATAAATTTGACCAAGGATGGCCAGTTTATCCATATTGAAGGTTCGAACAATCCGATCCTTGATGAGTCCAACGATTTGGTCGGCTTTCTATCCATCCACCGGGATATTACTGCCAGAAAACGGTCCGAAGAGGCTTTACAACAAGCCCAAGAACAACTGGAGATACGCGTAGAAGAGCGAACGGCCGAATTGGCTCGAGTAAACAACCTGCTCAAGAGCCAATTTAGAGAACTTGAATTTGTCAAAGAAGCTTTTGAAAGGCGTAATTTAATCCTAGAGGCATTGAATGAGCTTGCTCGCCAAACATCTTCGAGCTTAGAGCTCGAGTCAATATTCAATCGAGTTATTGAAATTACAGGTCAACTTATAGACTGCACCAGCGCTTACGTTTCAACACTAGATTTGGAAAGGGGGACCGCAACAGTTGCAGCCGAGTATATTGGCCCCCACGCCTCAACGGCCGAGCAGATCTCCGATCTCGGTACCACCTATAAGTTGCAGGACGAATTTGGCAAAAATCCTGCAACCTTGTTAGAAGCTGGAGAGATTCGAATTATTCATTTAGAAGATTCGACAACGACGCCTGAAGAACGGGCGCACATGAAGCGATTTGGCGCCAAGTCGATTTTAGAAGTTATCCTTTTAGTGGAAGGCAAACCCGTCGCCGAAATCGAGTTTTGGGAGAGTCGACGAAGACGCGAATTCGATGACGAAGAAATAGAACTAGTGCGGGCGGTCGCTCGACAGGTGGCGGTTCCAATCCAAAACGCCCGTCTCTACCAACAAGCCAGGCGCGAGATCAATGAGCGGGAGCTGCTGGAACAGCAAATCATTCTTTCTTATGAGCGTCGTGGACACTATGTTCGGCTTTCCACCCAATTGACCAATTACATCGTTGCCGCATCTGATTTGGCGGATTTATATGTGCGCGTAGTTACCCAGGTCAAAGAACAATTCGGTTACTATCATGCGCAATTGCTGCGTTACGAACCATCTCTTGACTCAGTCGTTCTGATTGCCGGTTATGGAGCAATTGGTGAAAAGATGCTAGCCGCCGAACATAAGATACCGATGGGTAGCGGCCTTATCGGTGAAGCAGCTGCAACAGGTAAATCTGTTCTACGTTCAAATGTAAAGGATGATCCCAATTGGCAATCCAATCTGATATTGCCCGCGACCGAAGGTGAATTAGCTGTTCCGATCATGCTTGGAGACGAGGTTCTTGGGATATTGGACGTGCAAAGCGATACAGCTGGAGAAATCGATAACGATGATCAATTAGCCTTGGAAGGATTATGTGGCCAAATTGCCATTGCCATTGAGAGTACCCGGTTACGTCAGGAGATGGAAGATCGTCTACGTGAACTGAATGAACTTCAGCGGATCATGAGCCGTGAGGGTTGGGACGCCTATCGAACTCGCCAGGATTTCGAGACAAAAGCCTATCGTTATGATCGTGCTTCAGTCAAGGACGTGTCAAGTACGTCACCTACTGCTCAGAATTTAGTAGAGCGTTTCTGGGATCACCAACTACTTCCCGAACCAAAGCCAATTGTAGAAACACCCATGACTGTGCGCGGTGAGATCATTGGCGCTCTCGGTGTACGTGATGATCCTGATAGCCCGATATCGGAGGAAGACCGTGAACTGCTGGACTCGATCTCCGTCCAGGTTGCTGAAGCACTGGAAAGTGCCAGGCTTCTCGAACAAACTCAAAAGCATGCTTTGGAGATGGAAGCCGTTGCCAGGGTAAGCGCTGCTGCTTCCTCAATCCTGGATTCAGGCCGACTTCTGCACACGGTAACGCAGTTAACAAAGGAACGTTTTGGGCTTCATTACGTAGCAATTTTCGCCCTGGAAGGGGAAATGCTTCGGAAGGCTTCGGGGACACTTCCAACCAGCGAGTTAGCCACTCAGGGTATGCCCTCTGAAGTTCACTTGCTAGAAGAGCTATCTCTTGTCGCCCGTGCCGCTCGGACAAGAGAACCAGTGGTGGCTAATAATTTTTCCGAATACTTGGGCCACCTCCCCCAATTGGCGTTGCCTAGTTCCCGGTCTGAAGCGGCCATTCCACTAATTGCAGGCGATCAGTTGCTTGGTGTCTTTGATTTACAATCCGATGTGGAAAACAGCTTTGGCGAGGATGAAATTCGCATACACACGACGCTTGCCGCTCAGGTCGCGGTTGCCCTGCAGAATGCTATCCTTTATGCTGAACAATTGGAAACGACAGAAAGATTACGAGAGGTAGATCGTCTAAAATCAGAATTCTTGGCTAGTATGAGCCACGAATTGCGCACACCCCTTAATTCCATCATCGGTTTTGCCGATGTATTGCTTGAAGGCATCGACGGCCAACTTAATGAACGCATGGTGGAGGATGTCACTTTGATTCGGGACAGCGGTCGACATCTGCGCTCACTTATTGGCGAGATGTTGGATATGTCCAAGATCGAAGCAGGCGTCATGGAATTGTATTACGAGAAGATTGATGTGCCGGCCTTGGCCGAAGAAATTATCGCTAACGCCCAGAGCCTAGCCAAGGATAAAGATCTTGTTTTTGATCTGCAGATAGATCCTGAACTACAAATAATCGAAGCTGATCGAACTCGCTTAATGCAAATTTTACTAAATCTGATTAGCAATGCCATCAAATTTACTGAAAAGGGGGAGATCACGCTTTCGATGTCTCAGAATAACGGCGAATTAGTGGCTTCGGTGCAGGATACAGGAATTGGAATCGAGCAGGATGATATACCCAAAATTTTCGAACAATTTCGACAGGTAGACGGTAGCCCGACCCGGAAAGCAGGTGGAGCCGGATTAGGTATCCCGATTAGCAAAAGTCTGGTTGAGTTACATGGTGGAAAAATGTGGGTTGAAAGTGTTCCCGGTATCGGTAGCACCTTCTCCTTCACAATCCCGGCTCAAAAAATTGATTGATCTGGCTACGGTCGAGTATTTGCAGTTGCTTTTTCTGTAAAAAGCGCCCTTGACTACAATCTGAAGACACCGAGGTGATATTAATGACGCGCTTCAAACAATCTGTTAGCAGCTAGCTAGGGGTCGAGTTTCTTCAATCTGAATGTTTTTTGTTGTGATTCGCTCTGTATGATTATGGCTAAGAAAGTACTCGCTATCGAAGATAACTTATCCAACATGATCCTGATTTCACGTGTTGTTGAAGCCGAAGGATATGAGCTTTTGCGTGCTGAAGACGGGAATCAGGCTTTGCGAATGTTGAAGGAGGAATTGCCGGATCTAATCTTGTTGGATATTAATATTCCCGGTATTTACGGCTTAGATCTAGCAAGGCAACTGAAGGCTGATGATCGCCTAGCAAAGATACCTCTGGTGGCGACGACCGCAAACGTTTTACTTGGCGATAGGGAACGGTGTCTCGAGGCAGGCTGTGATGATTATCTGCCAAAACCACTTGATATTCGCGAATTGCGCAAGGTGATGCACGCTTACATCGATGCAGATAGCGAAACCGAAACTGGCTAAATCGCCTGTCCGACTATCACTGTAGGTTTTGCTAAAACTCGAGTAAGAAATAAGTAGCAGTGAGCTTCTCCTTGGAGCCGCAGTTGGGGGAGAAGTGTAGCTGGATCCACAGGAGAGCCGCGTTTTTTGATCGTTACCTGGCCAATATTGCGTTCCCGAAGATAGGCACGCAATCGCTTCAAGCTAAAAGGAAATGCATCCTCTATTTTGAAGCACCTCGCAAAAGGTGTCTCTGTCACTCTCTCGGCCGTCAAGTAAGCTATTGTATCGTCAATTTTGTGAGCCTCTAGCCTTTGGGCCAACTGTTCGACAAGATGAGCTCGAATTACGGCGCCATCCGGCTCGTAAAGAAAAGCCTTAGGATAGACTGCCTGCACTTTGGCTCCAGGGGTGTCCGTTAGCGTATGTCCTCCGGGCAGCAGTGTTGCTCGTCTTTGGGCAGAAGAACGCAGATCGCCAAACCATAAAACGGCCTCCCGCACCTCGCCCTTTAGTGAGATAAACTCAACCTCTGCTTCGTCGGGAAGCTCGGCATAATTAACGCCTGGGCTGATTTTAATACCCTGATGGGGGACTGTTTTGCGCCACCGCTTCAAGACACTTATAGGTGGATAATATTTATGAACCGAGTAGATGCGCCGGCCATGTTGGTCTCTCCGACCCGGATCCGCAAACAAAGCATCTATCGGTAAGGGACTCAATTCAAGTAAATCTGCTTGCAAGGCTGCGAACTGATCTCCATGATCATACGCACGCAGATTCTCCTGAGCCATGGCCAAGCGCAATCGATCGCGATCTACACCGATAACCTGGCTCTGGCTGGCCAGGGCTATTGAGTCCCCCCCAATGCCACAGCCCAGATCGGCCACATAATCAAATCCCTTGGCATGGAATCGTTTTGCACGGTAAGCAGCAACCAACTCTGCAGTTGCTTGCTCCAGCGCTTCACGAGTAAAGTACATCATATCAGCACGGGTGAATTTTCGTGCCGCTCGTTGGCGCAACAAAGCAGTTTCTAATAGGGCATGGGCCTGGTTAGAATTTACCTTTTGTCTTAATTGGCTGGCCAGAGGTAAGTGATTATCGGCATTGATAGTAACAGCCGACAACTCTGCTAATAACCGTTGACCGGCTGGGCTCAGCAAAAAATTAAAATCTCGAAGGCGCACAACGATTAGGGGATTGCCGGCTCTAACGGCAACAGACTCTCTGCCTCATCCCAGCCACTTAAATCTTTCGTTGCCATCTCTCGATCACAGTAAAGCTGGTAGGCGCAGCGCACGCATTGGGTTAGATCCTCTGTTAGCGGCTGGGGCTCATCCGCAACAATCTGCATCTCAATATCGGCCGCCAATTCGTTCAAGAAGGCCCAGTTTTCCTCATGGCGTTTCTGACTGTATGGAATGGTAACTGTCGCTTTGGGCTCCCGTACATACCAGTAGGTCAAACTGACCTGTTCGGCTTTGATGTTGGTATTTAGTGCACTGCTGCCCTCGACTGCCAGCGCCAGATATAATCGGGTTTGTAGATTCTCTCGCAGGTCAATCTCGCTCGAAGGTCGGGCATCCGTCTTCCAATCAAAAATCTGTGTTTTCTGGTCGTTTAAAAGGATTAAATCGAAACGGCCCGTTAGCACATAGGAGCCTAGAGGTATCGTTATACTGAATTCAGGTAGTCGTTTACCTGGTGGCAAATCAGGATCTAGTTGTTTAAATCGCTCCCACCACCGGTTTAAAGTCGGATCACTCAGCTCTTGATTGCCAACCGGCAACTCCAGAAAATATCGCTGAAGCATCGTGTGATACTGCTGCCCCCGTCTCAGAGCCTCGGATGTCTTTTCGTCGAGGGGGGGTATGGGCCAGGATAACCGGCGCTGATACCTTAACTCAAATCGACGCCGGCAGGCTAAATAGTCAGCCAACATGCCTTGGCTCAGTCTATTGATAGTCATTATATTTGTCAGATAGAATTAGATTACAATTCACAACCGCTCTTCATTATTAGCAAAATTTAGTCAGAGAAACCAGTGCCAAACTCATTAATGAACCAGGATCTGGCTAAGGAACAATTTTGTTCGATCGTGTTTGGGATTTTTAAATAAAACATCGGGTGGGGCAACTTCGACCACTTGACCATCATCCATAAACATGACCCGGTCGGCCGCTGCCCGACAAAAGCCCATCTCATGGGTCACCACGACCATCGTCATGCCTTCCTTGGCCAGATCGAGCATGACATCCAGGACCTCTTTGATCATTTCCGGATCCAGGGCACTTGTGGGTTCGTCAAAAAGCATTATTTTTGGATCCATGGCCAAGGAACGGGCAATAGCCACCCTTTGCTGCTGGCCGCCAGAAAGTTGCCGGGGATAGACATCAGCCTTTTCGGGAATGCCCACCCGGGTTAGCTTCTCCATGGCAATTTTATCAGCCTCTTCCTTTTTGCGTTTTCGCACATGGCGTAGGGCAATGGAAACATTTTCCAAAGCCGTTAAGTGGGGAAAGAGATTGAACTGTTGGAAGACCATTCCCACGTCAGCCCGAACGCTATTGATATCAGTCGACTTGTCTTCCAGGTGAATGCCATCGATGTAGACGGCCCCTGCGGTAGGCACTTCCAGGTGATTGATACAGCGCAAAACGGTGCTCTTACCAGAACCACTCGGGCCAACAATAGCAACCACTTCCCCGCGTTTGACACGCAAATCCAATGCCTTGACCGCCTCGATATTGCCGAAGTATTTGTGCAGATCTTCGATGACAATGATTTCCTCATTTCCGATAGTTTTATCGTTCATTGGTTTTCAATCGCCTTCCGTACCATTGCAGCAACAAACTCAAGACCAAAGTTATACCTAAATATAAGAAAGTTAGAACAAGATAGGTTTCTCTGAAACGAAACGAGCTTCCAGCGTACAGCCTGGATTGTTGGGTAATCTCTCGAACCGCCAGGACGGAGAGTAAAGAGCTATCTTTTAGGATGGCGATAAAGTCATTTCCCAAGGCGGGTAATATATTGCGAATGGCCTGGGGCATTATGATATAGCGCATCGACTGGCTGCCGGTCATGCCCAACGAACGAGCGGCTTCGGATTGCCCTTTCGGTATTGATTCTATACCAGCCCGGAAAATCTCGCCCATGAAAGCGCCATAGAAAAAGGACAAGGCGATGATGCCTCGCGTTGTACTCGGAAGGGCCCGATTATCCGTGCCTATTGCCCTTGATACCTCGGGAACAACCACGAAAGCAAAGGTAAAGATCAATACCAGGATTGGCAGACCACGAACAAATTCAACGTAGGTTATGGCCAGGTTGCGGATAATTGTATTTTTACTGACCCGGCCGAGGCCAGCCAATAACCCCAGCACTATTGAAATGATAAACGAAACAAAGGTGACATAGAGTGTGACTGAAATACCCTTGCCGACAAAAGCAAGTATTTCTCCATTGCGCAGATCCTCAATCGTGCCCAAGCTCCCCTTAATAAATTGAAAAGCAGCATTATATTCTTCATTGGTGATGATCAACCAGCCCATGGCAGCCAGGAAGAAGAGAATGACCACCAACCACCAGGGAAACTGTTTCCAGCTATCACCCCGGTCTTTACCGCCGAGTTGCTCCTCTAACGTAGCCATAAGGCCTCCTTGATGTTACTTTGTCTGCTGGGCTACAACAGTATGGGGTATTTTCTTTCAAATTTACTTTGTATAAAATGACATCAGGCCACCCGTTCGATCAACTATTGAAATTCGCAAGACGACCTAGCGGTCCATTATAAAAAAGAAGCGCCAGAACCCAAAATGGTCTGGCGCTTCTCATGCTGGCCAAAACTAGTGAATTCGATCTAAAAATCGCTCACTATTCAGGATCTTACTCAAGATCGTCGTAGGTTACCGTAAAGGCATCGGTGAAGTATTGCACGGCCAATTCTTCAAGCCTACCGTTGGCCTTCATTTCAGCCAAGGCCAAGTTAACGGCCTCAATCGTCCTCGGGGAAAATGTCATCATAGGTTATAACGAAAGCATCGGTGAAGTATTGCACGGCCAACTCTTCAAGCCTACCGTTGGCCTTCAATTCAGCTAAGGCCAGGTTAACCGCCTCTACCAGGTCGCTTCCTATAGGATAGATGAAGCCCAGCGAGTCGCTGGACAGGGATTCGCCAACCAGCTTCAATTGGTCGGCATTTACACCCACATAGCCCTGACCGGCCGTCTCATCCATAAAGACGACATCCACGTCACCGGAGAGCAAGGCCTGAACGGCAAAGGGGAAGGTCTCATATCCCTGAATGCGGTCAGGGTCAAGATACTGGCTAGCCGTCTCGTAGTTGGTCGTGCCTGTTTGGGTGCCGGGTATAATGCTCTCGTCATTCACAACATCCTCGATTGAGTTGACTCTATCCTCATCTGACCGGACCAAGAGACGTTGCTCGATATTGATATAACCATCCGAGAAATCGACGATTTCGGCCCGATCTTCGGTGATGGTGATGCCATCAGCAGCCGCATCGTACTGGCCATCAGCTACGGCCAGGATCATGCCCTCCCAGCCAGCTTCGATGTATACCGGTACACAATTCAGAAGCTCGCAGATTGCATCCCAAGTGTCATAGTCCCAACCTTCTGGTTCCCCTGTGGAAGGACTGATGTAGTTAAAGGGCAAATATTGGTTTTCAATCGCAATC
>PVMS01096515.1_pt1 | contig 15285 bp, 16 predicted proteins | sample 1853461 | NCBI WGS metagenome assembly PVMS01 (sample SAMN08582032, study PRJNA380276) | Marine sediment metagenome, whole genome shotgun sequencing project. | isolation source: ocean sediment barecode stripped | collected 2017 | reverse complement strand
TTTTTGACGCCCGCCACAAGACTACAGGTCCACCCGCAACGGTATGTAAGCCCATGCTAGCATTTATTAATGAAACTGGGAATGTTTTCCCATATACTCCCGGTATCAGAGGTAGCAATTTAACCCCTGGCTGCATCTGCGTGCAGCCGTCTCGTAACCCCGCCCACCCCTTGGTGCGGGGTTTTTTTTGCCCCGCAGGCGCAGTCCTGTGCGTGCATGCACTGTTCTATGAATCCGATCCCTGCCCGAACATCCTGCCGATGCTGTCCAGTGGCAACGGAAACACGATGGTGGAACTCTTCTCCCCGGCAATCTCCGTCAGGGTCTGCAAATAACGCAGCTGCAGCGACTGTGGCTGCTCATTCAATATTTTCGCCGCCTCGACCAGCTTCGTGGCCGCCTGCATCTCGCCTTGTGCGTGAATTACCTTGGCGCGTCGTTCCCGCTCCGCTTCTGCCTGGCGGGCGATGGCACGCACCATGCTCTCGTCAATATCGACATGTTTGATTTCCACGTTCGCGACCTTGATGCCCCAGGCATCGGTCTGCTGGTCCAGCAGGGTCTGGATATCGGAATTCAGTTTCTCCCGCTCGGCCAGCATGTCGTCCAGCTCGTGCTGACCCAGTACCGAGCGCAGGGTGGTCTGCGCCAGCTGGCTGGTTGCGACCAGAAAATCCTCCACCTGGATAATGGCCTTCTCGGCAGCGAGGACGCGAAAATAGATCACGGCATTGAGCTGCACCGAGACGTTGTCACGCGAAATCACGTCCTGGCTCGGTACATCCATCACCACGGTACGCAGATCCACCTTGACGATCTGCTGGATAATCGGGACAACAATAATCAGGCCGGGGCCCTTGACCTTCCAGAAGCGCCCCAGGGTAAAAATGACACCGCGCTCGTATTCCCGAAGGACACGGAACGTGTACAGCAGCAGCGCAACGAACACAATCACTGCGACGAAAATTCCCGGAATAGCCATCTCACACCTCCTGATGTAACGGTTGAACCTGCAGCACCAATCCGTCAACGGCATCCACCTGCACCTTGTCACCACGCTTTAGCGGTGTTGCCGACTCTGCCAGCCAGACTTCGCCATGGATACGGATATGTCCCTTTCCCTCAAGATCATCCAGCACCTCGCCAACGGCATGCAGCATCTCTTCCTCACCACTGACCACCGGCCGTTCGCGCGCCTTGATGGCTGCACCGACGATAAACAGAAAGAACGCGGCACTGATGATGGACAAGGCAAGAATCAGCGGCAGTGACACCGCATAGCCGGTACCTTCCTGATCGAACAGAATAATGGATCCGATCACAAAGGCAATCACCCCGCCAATACCCAGTGCCCCGAAGCTGGGCACGAAGGCCTCGGCCAGCATGAAAATGATACCGAGCGACAACAGTGCCAGGCCGGCGTAATTTACCGGCAGGACCTGGAAGGCATACAGGGCCAGCAGCAGGCTGATGGCCCCGACCACGCCCGGCAACACAAAACCCGGGTTGGCGAATTCGAAAAACAGTCCGTAGATGCCAATCAACATCAGGATATAGGCAATGTTCGGATCGGTGATCACCGCCAGCAGGCGGTTACGCCAGTCCGGCTCGATCACCAGCAACGACAGGTCCGTCACATCCAGTACCTGCTCGACCCCGGCAAGCGTCACCGTGCGTCCCTGCGCCTGTGCCAGCAGGTCGCGGATATCAACAGCAACGATATCAATAACACCCAGTGAGAGTGCTTCCACTGCCGGCAGGCTGGCGGCCTCGCGCACGGCGAGTTCGGCCCATTCGACATTGCGTCCACGCATCTGCGCCAGGCCGCGCAGATAGGCAACGGCATCATTGATGCGCTTGCTTTCCATGGCATCCTTGCTGTCGGCCGGCTGCGCAGCCTCCCCGTTCCCGGGTTTCTTTTTCAACAGCTCATCGGTATCCGGGATACCGCCGATCTCCACTGGCGTTGCCGCACCCAGGTTGGTGCCGGGTGACATCGCCGAGACATGACTGGCATAGAGAATGTAGGTGCCGGCACTGGCAGCGCGTGCCCCACTCGGGAATACATAGGTAGCCACCGGTACGGTTGAAACCAGTATTTCCTGGATGATGTCACGCATGGCCGTATCGAGCCCGCCCGGCGTATCCAGGCGCAGGATCACCAGGCTGGCACCCTGTTCCTGCGCGCGCTCCAGGCCGCGGTGAATGTAATCCGCGGTTGCGGGACCGATTGCACCGTCAATATCCAGCACCACGGCAACCCGCTCGTTGGCCAGCGGGTACCAGACCGGGGCCAGCACCAGCAATATCAGCAGGGCGCGCCATGGAAACCGGGTCTGCAGCTTTTTACGCATGATACGTTTACATTAGCACATGGCATGCCCGAATATTTCACTCCTTGCACCCATCCATGTTATAAAACCGGCATGCAAGCCATCCATATGACCGCCACCGGACCCGCCGACGAGGTACTGCAAGCCGTCGACATACCCGAGCCGCAGATCGGCTCCGCAACCCAAATCAAGGTACAACTCAAGGCCGCCGGGGTGAACCCCATCGACACCAAGCTACGCAACAATGGGGTGTTTTACCCCGACGCACTGCCGGTAATCCTTGGCTGCGACGGTGCCGGTACGGTCATTGAGACAGGTACCGGTGTCACCCGCTTTCAAGCGGGCGATGATGTCTGGTTCTGCCATGGCGGACTGGGCGGGGCACCCGGCAATTACGCGGCAATCACGGTACTGGAAGCATCCGCGGCCGAACCCATGCCGCCGACGCTGGGTTTTGAGGAGGCGGCCGCCTTGCCACTGGTACTCATCACGGCCTGGGAGGCCCTGTTCGACCGTGCCGGACTGGCAGCCGGTCAGACGGTTCTGGTCCAGGCGGGTGCCGGTGGTGTCGGACATGTCGCCATCCAGCTGGCGAAAGCGGTCGGCGCACAGGTAGCAACCACGGTAAGCACACCGGAAAAGGCCGAGTTCGTCCGGCAACTGGGTGCCGACCATGCCATCCTCTACAAGGATAATGACGTCACTGACGCCATCATGGAGTGGACCGCCGGGCGCGGTGTGGACGTCGTACTGGATACTGTTGGCGGTGAAACCTTTCGCCGCAGCCTGGATGCGGCCAGTGTTTACGGCCACGTGGTCACGTTGCTGGACCCGGGCAACGACGTTAGCTGGAAAAATGCCCGCAGCAAAAATATAAGCATCAGCTTCACCCTCATGCTGACACCCATGCTGCAGGACCTCCCGGAAGCACGCAAACACCAGGGTGAGATTCTGAACCGCTGTGCGGCACTGATTGCCGAGGGAAAACTCAAACCCCTGCTGTCAACCACACTGCCGCTGGCAGAAGCCGCCCGGGCGCACCAGCTTGTTGAAGCAGGACATGTTCAGGGAAAGATTGTGCTGGTTATGTCTGGAGAAAAATCCACGTAGGATGATGAGGAACGCAGCGCATCGTTCGAGAGCAATGGTCAGGTACAGCAAATAACGCCTGGTGTTTATTTTTGCTGTTTTTCGAGTGTCTCGGCCAGGGCATTCAGCTCATCGGCCAGTTCCTGGAAACAGTCGGATTCACGCAACTTTACCCGACGGCTGTAAAACCCGTCTTGCAGCGCTTTCACATGGCGCATGATGGGGAACATGGGCCCGATCATGCGGTGGGTATACACCGTGGCCAGCAGCACCACCAGTACCACATAAACTGCAAGTAACAGCAGCGACAGGGATTTGAACCTGTGTATCTGCTGGCCGATGACGGCCTGGACGTACTCGGCCTGTGTGGTATTTTCGATCAGGGTGACAAAGGTTTGCTCGAAGTACAACTTGCCAAATACTACGGCGGTCAATACAAAGGTCAGTGAAAGTATCAGGACATACAGGGCCAGTTTCAGCTGCAGTGCCGGCTTCAGCAGGAAGTTTCTTGCCTTGCGATTCTCGTGTAATCCCAAACGCTTGAGTATGGATTGATCATTGATCATGGCTGCAGAATCTCCGGAAATGTCGGCTACCCGCCGGCCCGTCATCCCGGGTCGGCCTATATAAAGGTGTATAGAGGGTATCGCGGCTTTTCAGGATAGCTTTAGGAGTAATTTACGACCCGGCTGGCGTATTTCGCTCTGCCAGTTGCTGTTACGTTACTCGCAACCGGGCAGCGTCCTGCGGGCAATCAGTGCACCAGGCTTTTTGAGAAGATTGTTTCGTATCTTATTGTTATTCAGGATAAACAGGGAGCAATGCTGCGATTGTCATGGCAAGGCTGACAAGTACGAAAACGGCCGAGATCACGATCAGCGCCTCCGCCATGGTGATACCAAACAACAGTTCCGGCGTATAGCCACACGAAGTCTGCACCTGGAACACTGCCGGGAACCAGGCATCGAGCGCAAACCAGTCGGGGAAACCGGGGTCAATGCCGCAATCACCAAAGGTAAAACCGCGTTCGGTTCCCAGCAACTGGTATGAACGCTCCAGCAAACCGGCAGCAACCAGTACCGTCAGCAGGTGTACCAGCACGTTCGGCCATTTGAAACGGCGCAGGAACAGGGCAGCCAGCGCGACCAGTACCAGCGCCAGTACCAGCACGCGCACATGGATACACAACACACAGGGCATTTCATCCAGCGCATGCTGGTAGAACAGTGCCACACCTTCAAATGACAGGCCGATCAATATCAGAGCCAGCCAGTACCATGCACTCTTGCCGATGTTTGCCAGTTTCGTGAACACTTTCATACTCTCCATGTTATCGCAATAGATTATAACATCTGCTGACAGGCAGGGTGTGCTGAGGAACGAAACGCATCCTGCAAAATAATACAACTTGTACTTTTTATGCCCTGCGCAGAAACGCAAACCAGCGCGCCAGGTTCAGCAGACTGGCAAGGGAGCCGGCCACATAGGTAAATGCCGCCGCGCGCAGGACACGATGCACGGCAGCCTCATCACCGGGTTCCACATAATGCCCCTGCTTCAGGATCGGCAGTGCCTTGCCAAAGCTCGCATCAAACTCCACCGGTAACGTCACCAGGTGTACCAGTGTGGCAACCAACATACTGGCCAGACCGATGATGGCCATGACAAGACCCGCAGCCGGTACGCGCGTAATCAGCATAACGACCGGCAGCAGGAACATGGCGCCGGCACCCAGCTGCTGGGTGGTCGCTGCCAGCTTCACCAGCCGGGTTCGCAGGGCAAGTTTCGTTTCACTGCGCTGATGCTGAATGGCATGACCAACTTCATGTGCTGCCACCGCGACCGCCGTCAGCGATTTATTGCTGTAATTGTCCGGACCCAGGCATACGGCACGACGTTCAGGATCATAGTGATCACCACCCTGCTTGCCCTGCTCTACCGGCACATCCGGCAACCCGAACCTGTCCAGCAGATGCCGGGCAAGCTCCCCGCCGGTGCCGGAAATACGTGGCAGCACCTTCGCGTAACGGCGAAAGGTGTACGTTGCCCACCACTGCGGGCCAAAGACCAGCAGTAGCAGGACAAGCAGAACCAGAATAATACCCATGTGCTTGCTTTGTCGTTACCGAACCCTGTTTGACGTCCATTGATATCATATTGGCATGTAAAGACAAACCGGAATTTTCAATTTCCAATATTATAGGTTCCGGAAGTGACTTCTTATTCGCCCGCCTTGTGCGGGCATTTTTTTGTCTGCCCCCGGAGAACGGCAGCCCATGATCCACGATTTGAAACAACGCGCAAGCAAGTCCGGTATTTATGACAGATTTCGCAGTACCCGTTCCCAGCACTCCCGGTCAGGATTGTAGGCCAGCAGTGCCTCGACAATCGCCTGCCGGCGTGCACGACAATTTTTCTCATCATTGATCAACCGGTACGGCCGGGAGCCCCCGGAAAAATTGGCGTGCAGTGATGCCGCGAAGTGAGCCAGCAAGGCACGAGTCCGTGCATATTGCGTGCCATCATGCCACCAGTTCCCCGGCGCCATCAGCAACGTCTCCAGATCGACCAGGCGCATCATTATGCGCGCCTGGTTTTCTGTATAGTGTTCACGCAGTTTTGTTTCGGTCATGATCACACAGTCACGGATATCCTCAGCCGCCGGCACAAGCTCCGGGTAGCCCTGTTTCACCAGGTCGATCACGGTGAACAACATCACGTCACCGAAGAACTGGCGTTCAAACTCTCCGGACAGGTCAACCATGGACGCACTGTGATCCACACCCGGGCGGAATTCCGCGCCATCCGCCACCGTCCGCCGGTGCAGCATCGGCAGGTTGGCCGAGACAAAGGCATCACCACAGCCTGCCTGTATCAGGCGCCCCAGCACCGGACCTGCCATGCGCAGCCCCAGCCCGGCAAAGGGAATAAAGTATTTCAGGGCCGCAGGCGACAGCACATAGTTTCCGGTATACACCGTGCGTGCCGGTGTCACACTCGCCTGCACGTCCGTGTGCCGATAAGGTGTTATCCGCGTGGGGTGTTCGCCATCAAGGAAATGATTGAGTGTACGGGCAAACCCTGCCAGGCAGGCGGCATGGTCATGTGCCCCGGTGAGAGAGCACTGAAAACGACAGGCCTTGCCTGAATGTTTAAAGCCAAACAGCCCTGCCATATCATGGTAGGCCGCATCCTCGCTGTATGCCGGGGTCTGATGAAAGCTGCAGTCTGCATCCGCATCGAGCACTGCCATTTCCCCGAGAAAGGCCAGCACATCATCCAGCAGGGTGCCCGCCATTACGGCGGGCGAAACCGGCGGGTCACCCACCACCTTGCCGGTCAGCACCTGAACCTTGCCGTTGCTGAAGATGCGGTCAAGGTGATAAAAATAATTGGTCGTGAATACTTCGCGATCGGGCTCCGTGCAGGTATGGAATTTCTGATCGCTGTCTGCAAACATAAACAGTACCCGCTCATCCTGCAGCGCCAGCTGGTGCAACATGAGAGAGGTAATATTGCGCATGATCGATGCGCCCTTGTGGTAAAAGGCTTCGTCCGGGGCATTACCGATGACATTATGCAGCGCCTGCCGCTCTGCTGCGGACAGTTCTGCGAGCAGCGCCTGCTGCTCCTGCAAACCGAAATACACCGTATCCATCCCCGACTGTTCGATGCCGGCGGCGATCGCCCTGTTACTTGCTCTATGTTCAGGCGCACGCGAGTCATCGGCAATCACGACCGTGAGCTTTTTCGACAGTGCCCCGCTGCTGGCCCCGTAGCGAAAGGCCTGCACCATCCCCACGAGACTCTGCAGACATGCCCGCAGCTGTTGTGGCCGGTCAGCCACCGGTATCACCACGACAAAGCGGTGACGCCGGTCGTTGCCGGCAGCAGCAATGTGAGCTTCCATCTCGGCAAACAGGGCGTGCAGATCAGCAACCAGCTCCTGTGCAAAGCCGGATTCCCGGAGGGCGGCCTCCAGCAGCGGGATGGCGCGGTCATACAAGGGCAGCAAGTCAGCACAGCCATTGATCTGCGCCAGCTGTGAGCTCAAGCCGGCGGCTGCACCGGCATCAAGGTGCAACTGCAGGCAGCGCGACAGTGCCGGACAGGAGAAAGCAGGCATGGTGAGGGCTTATGAACGTCGTGAGTTGTAGTTCGGGAAGATTTCCCTGTCCAGCATGATTTCAATCAGGGTGGTACCGGCCACAAAGTCCGTCTCCTCAAACACCCTGTCGATATCGGCCTCCGATTCCACATGCTGGAACCCGATACCCAATGATGCGGCCAGCAGTCCGTAGTCCGGATTGACGAAATCGCAATCGATAAAACGCTGTGCATAGCCCTGGTGCTGGTTTTTCCGAATCAGTCCCATGGTGGAGTTATTGAACATCACCACGGTAAGCGGCAACTCATAATTCACCGCCGTCATCAGCTCCATGCAACACATCTGGAATCCGCCGTCACCGATAATTGCGATGGTCGGCCTGTTTTCTGCAAAGCGCGCACCGATAGCCGCCGGAATCGCATGCCCCAGCGCAGAGATACCGGAGTTGGGATAGAAACGGTTACCCGTGGCAACGTTAAAGAAGTTCTGCGCAAAGATCATATTGTCATCGAACACAACAAGGTCCTGCACGAACTTCTTTTCCAGACGCTTGAAGAATTTCTCAACCAGTGCAAAGCCGGACTGGAAGATTTCACTGGTGCCGGCATCCCGCTTTTCCACCGGGTCATTCGCCGCGATTTGCTTGCGTAGCGTTGCACGATCCACACCCTGCGCATCAAGACGCTGCAACACCCCGCTCAGTGCAGACTTGATATCGGCAATGATCGCCACATCGGCCTTGAACACCTTCTCGATCTGCTCAGGATTACTGTCAATCTGCGCTATTTTCTTGTTTTCCAGCAGTTCCCTGTCCCACAGATAACTGGTGCGCTCATTAAAACCGGCACCCAGAAAAATAATGACATCGGCATTATCAACAATGTACCTGTAGGCATAGCCGGTCGATGTCACGCCCAGGCTGCCGAGTGACAGCGCGGACTGTTCACTGATCACGCCCTTGCCTTTCATACTGCTGGTCACCGGGATATTCAGCGAGTCGCTCAGTTCGGACACCAGTGCCTGCGCGCCTGACTTGATACAGCCATAGCCTGCAACAATGACCGGGTTGCGCGCCTCCAGAATCATGTTCGTCAGCGCACTGATCGACTCGAGGTTCTCGTACATAACGTATGCAGGCTTCTCGGTCATTACCTGATCAAGCAGGTCTGCATCAACCAGTTCTTTTTGCACGTTGAACGGGAAGCTGAGCAGCACCGGTCCCGGGCTGTCTGCAAACAACGCCTTCGACGCCTGGTTCAGCACGTTCGCCAGATAATCCGTGCGCTCGACCACCTTGTGATAACGGGTGATGCCCTGAAACAGCATCCCCTGGTCGATACTCCCGCCCTCGCCCGAGCTTTCCTGCAAACCACCCTTGCCAAAAATGTGTGTCGATGTTTCACCGGTGATGACAAGAATCGGCTGCTTGTCCACATAGGCGCTGGCAATCCCCGTGACCAGGTTGGTTGCGCCCGGTCCCGCCGTCGTGATGCAGGCCGACAGCCCGCCCGATGCACGTGCATAGCCGCACGCCATAAATGCCGCACCCTGCTCATGCTTGACGAGCACACTCTTTACGCCGGAGTGATACAGGCTGTCATAGACCGGCAGGATATGGGCGCCGGGCATCCCGAAGATGTATTCGATACCCAGCTTCTCCAGGTACCTGACGATCAGTTCGCTGACTTGGATTTTCATGAATAGATGGCTGAATTTATTTCGCGCTATTGTAATACCTTCAGCCGTTTTTCACACATGTTGCGCTAACACAGGCAAAGTGTGTGGAAATTGTATCTGCCTGTAAAACAGGGAATTACAGGAAGGGCTCACATCCGGGCGTCTGGAAGGCCTTCACTCATGAGCGGTCTGAGCGTCGTCAGCAGGGACTTGAACAACAGTTTATTTTGCTGCTCCTCGGCGGCCAGCAGGGTCTTCATATGCCGACGCTGCGTGGGCATGGCAAAACAGGCGGGACCGGAATCGGCAATCACCGGCAGGCCGTGGTGTTGTGCAAAATCACGCGTCTGTCGCTCGCGCACATAGACCAGTGGACGGATGATGCGCAGATCGCCAGCATCGTTTACATAATGTGCCTTCATGGTCTGCAGCCGGCCACCGTGAAAGGCCGACATCAGGAAACTTTCCGCCAGATCATCCAGGTGCTGCGCCAGCGCAATGACGTTGCAACCGTTTTCACGAGCGGTCTGATACATGAAGCCGCGCTTGAGACGTGAACAGAAGCTGCAATAGGACTTCCTGCCCATGTGTTTCTTCGCCATGTCCATGATGGGCTTGCGCACATAGTGATATTCAACACCCAGCCCGGCGAGATACGGAATCATCAACGACGGGTCAAAGTCACCGGCCATCGGATCCACCGTCATTGCGGCCAGAGCGAATTTTACCGGTGCGCGTTGTTGCAGATAATGCAGTATATGCAGCAGTGACAGGGAGTCCTTGCCACCGGACAGGCCAAGCAGTATACGGTCGCCGTCACGAATCATGCTGAAATCTGCGATCGCGCGGCCTGCCAGTCGTGCCAGGGTCTTTGAGGGGGTGATGAAATCAGCCATGTGGTCCGGATGATGCCAGAAATCGGAAATCCGGTGTAACGGGCGGGTACAGGAAGGTATTCGGGCATCACCGGGGAAATGGAATCCATCCACAATAGCGATGGCACTTTCACCCGGTTATTGCATTACCGGTTAAGACAATAAGACCCTTGGCAGCCGCTTCTCCCCCGCCAGAACGACATGAAATACAGTAATAAGAATCATTATTACTACGGGATTATTTATAACATACTGTAATATATCAGGAATAATAGTTTAAAGTGCTGGCTCTAATATTTCCCCTCAAGGGAACCCTGCCCGCGTCGATACGTCTCATTATTATATTAGCATTTTATGATATACTTACTTACAAGTCATAATTGGAGGTACAAATTATGAAGATGTGGAAATCTTTCAAACACGCAGTACTGACGTTGACGCTGTTAACCGGTGTCGGGCTGGCAGTGGCTGAAGATAACGATCTCTGTGCGCCTTTTGAAGGCGGCAAAGTCGATGAATCGTTACTGGCAACCATGTTGTCAGCCGCCGATGATGGCTATCTCTACCGTATCCGGCAGTCAAGCTCCCGAATGGGATTCTGTGTGAACAGCAAGCTGTCACGCATCGAAGGCAACTTCAGGAAATTTCAGGGCGGGATAGCCCTGACTTCCAAAGACAGCACTCACGGTCAGACCATGGTCCTGATCAAGGCCGACAGCCTGGATACCGAGAGCACCATTATCGAGAACATGATCAAGGGTGAGGGTTTCTTTGATGTGGAACGTTACCCCGAGATCCTGTTTATCAGTAACGGTTTCAAGTGGACGGGGCCGAAGACGGCCGTGCTCAAGGGTGACCTGACAATACGCGGAATAACGAAGACCGTGGTTTTCAATGTCACCCTGACAGCAGTGGATGCCGACAAGGTGGACAAGGCGCAGAAAATTCTCATCAAGGCGACCACGACGATTGACCGGGATGGTTTCGGCATGAAGAAACTCACCTCCATGGTGAACAACGACGTCCAGCTGTGTATGAGCATCGAGGCGGTGAAATACGAGGCCTGAAGCATCAGGCGTTAACGGGGCCGGTGACAACATGAGTGTTTCCTCATCTGTCACCGGCCCTGTCTGGTCGTTTTTCCGGTTTGAATAATTAAAACGCATCTGCGCTGTTGCCGTTTTACTTTATTCGGCGCCTCCCTGACGGTATGGTTCACCCATGCACACCAACCCCGAAGAATCCCGCCAGCGATGGATGTCGCAAGGGCTCACACGCGACACCCTGGATCCTGATCCGGTCAGGCTGTTCGAACGCTGGTACACAGAGGCCATTGACTCCGGGATACCCGAACCCAACGCCATGAGCCTCGCCACGGTAGACAGCGGCGGCCAGCCATGGGTACGTACCGTGTTGCTGAAACTCTATGACGAGACCGGCTTCGTCTTTTTCACCAACTACGAAAGCCTCAAGGCAAAACAGATCGCGACCAACAACAGGGTCAGTCTGCTGTTTCCGTGGGTTGCTCTCGGCCGCCAGGTCAAGATCAGCGGCACGGCCGAAAAAATCCCGACGACGGAGTCGCTGAAATACTTCGCCTCACGCCCGCGCGGCAGCCAGATCGGCGCCTGGGCCTCGCCGCAAAGCCAGGTAATCTCGTCCCGCTCGCTGCTGGACGCCAAGATCGACGAGATCAGACACAAGTTCGCCAGGGGCGAAATCCCACTCCCCGACTTCTGGGGCGGCTACCGCGTGATACCGTTTGAAATCGAGTTCTGGCAAGCCCGCGAAAACCGGCTGCATGACCGCTTTGTGTATACGAAAAAGGATGGTGGCTGGACGATCGAACGGCGGGCGCCATAACGCCCAGGGGATCAGGTCTCTCTCGGGACCCCTGACGGGACTTCCACGGGTTGTCCGGGCGGAACCTCCACCGGTGGTTCTGGGGTGGTCTCGGGTGGCCCTTCCGGAGGGACGTCCGGCGGGAACTCCGGCTGCGGCGTCTCGGGTGGGTTGCCCGGTGGTATTTCCGGGTCACCCGCACGAACCGGGTTGTGACTGTGCATAATCATGCCCTGTTGCCTTCCATATAAACAGTATAGACCCATACGTCGTTCAGGGAAGCTGATAACAACGGACCGGTTACGCTTTGTCACCAGCCCTGTCGCACAGTAGAGTAAGACATGGCCCGGGTGCAATTGCGATTTTACGAGGAACTGAATGACTTCCTGGCACCGGCGCTGCGCAAGGTTGCATTTTCGCACACCTATGACCGGCGCGCCTCGGTCAAGGACATGATCGAGTCCTTTGGCGTGCCGCACACGGAAGTGGATATCATCCTGGTCAACGGCGACTCGGTGGATTTCTCCTACATTGTGCAGGACGGGGACCGCATCAGCGTCTATCCCGTGTTCGAGAGCCTGGATGTCAGCCCGCTGGTGCGTCTGCGCCCGGCGCCCTTGCGCTCTCCCGCGTTCGTACTGGACAGCAATCTCGGCCGGCTGGCGCGTTACCTGCGGTTGCTGGGCTTTGATTGCCTGTATCAGAACGATTATGACGATGAGACCGTGGCCGGTATTGCAGACCGGGAGCAACGGATCGTACTGACCCGGGACCGGGCCCTGTTACAGCGCAAGCTCATTACACACGGCTATTTTGTCCGTGAGGTACGGCCAAGACTGCAGGTAAAAGAGGTGCTGGCGCGCTTTGACCTGTACTGGCTGGTAACACCGTTCAACCGCTGCACACGCTGTAACGGTGAGTTGCAGGCGATTGACAAGCAGACAATCGAGGAGCTGCTGGAACCCAAGACGAGGAAATATTTCGATACCTTCAGGATATGCACAACCTGCGGACAGATCTACTGGCAAGGCAGCCACCATGCGCGGTCACTGCGGTTGATCGAGGAACTGACGAAACAACAGGAGCAACCACCATCCAGTTCGTAGCCCGGATGGGCACTACTTAACTGCTAGACTTTTATACGAGATGCAAACATCGACTAACCAGCAAATCGCGATGAAACTTGCGCAGGCCGCCGACCTGCTTGAGCAACAGGGGGCCAACCCGTTTCGGGTATCTGCCTACCGCCGTGCCAGCGAGACCGTTTCAAGACTCACACAGGATATCCGGGCGCTGGCCGAGGCAGAAGGTGACGCGGGCCTGATAAAGCTGCCGAATATCGGCAAGGGTATTGCCCGCGCCATCCAGGAACTGCTGGCAACCGGCAACTGGGCCCAGCTGGAACGCTTGCGCGGCACACTTGATCCGCTACAGCTGTTCCGGACGGTGCCTGGCATCGGGCCGAAGACGGCAGAGCAAATCCACGAGACCCTGCACATCGACACGCTGGAGGCCCTGGAGACCGCCGCCTGGGACGGGCGGCTGGAAACCGTGCGGGGAATGGGCAACCGCCGTATCACCGGTATTAGAAATGCATTGACCGCATTACTGGACAAGACACGCCGCCGCCCGCGGATGGAGGCCGGCGCAGGGCCTGCCGTCGCGACCCTGCTGGAAGTTGACAGGGAATACCGCCGCAAGGCGGAACACGGGGCGCTACCGGTGATTGCACCGAAGCGTTTCAACCCGAAAGGCAAGGCCTGGTTGCCGATACTGCATACCCACCGTGATGAATGGCATTTCACCCTGCTGTATTCCAATACCGCACTCGCCCATGAACTGCAACGCACCCGTGACTGGGTGATCGTGTATTTCTATGATGACCATCACCAGGAGGGACAGTGCACGGTGGTGACCGAGACACGGGGACCCTTGACAGGAGCACGTGTTGTCAGGGGACGTGAGCTCGAGTGCCGGGAATACTACACGGTAGCGTAGAAAAAGGTTGTGGGAGCGCCGTCCCCGGCGCGAATCGCGGCGAGACGCCGCTCCCACAGCAATAAGCACCACCCGTAGGAGCGGATCGCATCCGCGATTTTATCGGGATTCATTTAAAGTGATCGGACCAGTTCCAGGTTTTCTCAATCGCCTTGCCGGATAACGGGAACACCTCCACCGTCATTTCCGGCAGGCGCAGGATTGCGCAGGAATAATTGAATGCAGAGCTGCCCGGGTTCACCACCAGGGTATTGTCAACCTGTTCGGCAAATACCTGGTGCGTATGCCCGATCACCAGTACATCGGGTTCGAATCCCTGTAGCTCCTGCGTCCAGCGTGCCACCCGCCCGGGCTCCACCTCGCCCTGTCTGTTCAGCAACTTGATACCGCCATGGCAGGCATCCGGCGGGTGTGCATGCACCATGTATACCCGCTTGCCTGCGATGGTTGTGTCGATTGCAGCTGGCAGCTGTTTGAGGAACACCACTGCCCTGTCATCTGTCTCATCGGCATGGTTTGCCAGGTAACCCAAGTCATGATTGCCGACAACTGACCGGCAGTTGTTATCAACCAGCAGCGCAATGGTTTCATCCAGCTGCTCCCGGTAGCCGGCAATATCACCGGCACAGAAGACCTGCTCGACACCCGCCTGCTCGAAGATCGACAACGCTTCCGCAACCGGTGCGGGCGTGGCATGCACATCACTGATCAAGCCAATCAATGGCATACCAGGTTCTCATCATCGCGAATCAAAGCGGCCAGACCCAGGTAATCACCGGTATCGACACCACAATAATCAACACCTCCAGCGGCAAGCCCATGCGCCAGTAATCACCGAAGCGGTAACCGCCGGGCCCCATCACCAGGGTGTTGTTCTTGTGACCAATGGGTGTCAGAAAGGCACAGGATGCGGCCACCGCCACCGCCATCAGGAAAGGATCCGGACTCACCTGCAAGCGACCGGCGATATCCAGTGCAATCGGCGCGGCAATCACCGCAGTCGCCGTATTATTCATCACATCAGAGAGCGTCATGGTCACGACCATTAACAACGTCAGCACCACCACCGGTGAATAACCCTCGGCCAGACTGGTAATACCATCAGCGATCAGGGCCGTACCACCGCTTGCTTCCAGTGCCACCCCGAGGGGAATCATGGACCCCAGCAAGACAATCACCGGCCATTCGATCGAGTCATACACCTGGCGGGCCGGCAGGATATTCAACAGGACATAGGCCGCAACCACAATGGCAAGTGCGACCGGCAGATACAGCAGGCCGGTGATTGTCTTGCTGGGGTCCATGATTCCCCTCGGGGTGGCACTGGAAGCAAGCGGTGGTACGGCCCTGATCGCTGATGGTA
>PVMS01051454.1_pt1 | contig 15288 bp, 12 predicted proteins | sample 1853461 | NCBI WGS metagenome assembly PVMS01 (sample SAMN08582032, study PRJNA380276) | Marine sediment metagenome, whole genome shotgun sequencing project. | isolation source: ocean sediment barecode stripped | collected 2017 | reverse complement strand
CGCGATCGATCTCAGCGACCCCGAGAACCCGAAGGTTCTCGGCGAGCTCAAGATTCCCGGCTTCAGCGACTACATGCATCCGCTCGGCGACAACCATCTGTTGACGATCGGTCGTGATATCGACGAAGAGACGCAGAGAGACAACGGCACGGCCCTTCAGATCTTCGACGTCTCGGACCCAACGAATCCGGTAGCCAAGGACAAAGCGGTTCTACCGCAGGGCTATTCCGAAGCGAACCACAATCACAAGGCATTCAATTTCTACGCCGACCAGGACATCGCCGGCAAGGGCCTCCTGGCCTTCCCGTTCGTCTCCTACGAGAGCGATTTCTCGAGTACGCTCGAACTCTGGGAGGTCAGTGCCGAGGACGGGTTCACCCGACGCGGCGCGGTCAACCACTCGGACCTGGTCCTCGATGACTGCGGTGGCGTCCCGTACGCGTTGGATGAGTTCTACTACTACTGCGGCTATCACCCGCAGATCACCCGCGGCGTCTTCATCGACGAGTTCATCTACTCGATCAGCCACGGCGGCGTGAGGGTCCACGACGTGAACGACCTGACGACGCCAGTAGCCACGGCCACTTACGAATAGCAGTCCATTTGCCACGGGAGCGCGCTCGGCATAGTTATTCCGTGGGGAGTGTCCAAGTCTTTTGCTGACTTTGAATAGGTGTTGCGCGCTCGTTTTCGCTGGGCTGTTGCAGTGGGGTTGTGGCGGCTCATCGAGCGCCGAGGCAACGCAGCGCTGGTTGCTCGAGCCGGATGACCCGCTTCCGGAGCTCTTGTCTGACGTTGGGGTCTATGAAGACGTGGCCGCGTTGGTGGCATACACAGACGTCGTGGGATACGTGCCGAATCATCCCCTCTACAGCAACGGCCTCGGCAAGGAACGCCACCTCTATCTTCCCGATGGAACGGCGGTCGAGGTCGACGAGGCACAAGCGTGGGACTTCCCGGTCGGCGCGGTCTTGGCGAAGACGTTCTTGTACGAAGGTGAGCCCGTAGAGACGCGATTGCTTTTCCGAAACTCGGACGGCTGGGGCTACGGACTCTATCAATGGCTGCCCGACCACTCGGACGCGGAGGTCATCCGGGGGAATTGGGCGGAGGTGCCCGTGGACCTTGGGGAAGGGGAGCTCACGCACACACTACCGTCACGTCTCGATTGCCGGACCTGTCACGAAACCCATGAGGTCGTCGCAGCTTCTCCAGTGATCGGGATCAGCCACCTACAAACTGGACCCGATCTCATCGAGGCCGAAGTCTTCTCGGAGACACCCACCACGACACCCGTGCAGGGGAGAACCGATGAGGAGACAGCGGCGCTGAGCTATTTCTTGGGGAACTGCATCACCTGCCACAACGGTGGCGACTCGATCAATTCCTCGTTCAGTCTGTATCCCGAGGATGCGGTAGCCAACACGGTGGACCAACCTACGGAGTCCGAGACGGGCGAGGGCATTCGGGTCGTCCCTGGTGACCCGGTGCAAAGCGTCCTTTACATCACGGTCGTGGAGGCTGGGGCCACCGGCTATCGCGGCCCCTTCAAGGTGATGCCGCCGATTGGCGGCAATATCATCGACCCAGACGCGAGTGCGATACTGGGAGCCTGGATCGAGAACTTATGAACAGAGCACGGGTCTTCATCCTTCTTACCTTGCTCGCCACCGCGTGCGGCGATCAACGCGAGCCGCCGGTGACTCCGCCCGGCGTCTTACAGGTCCGCTTCGAGGAAGTTCCCTACCAGACCACGCTTGACTACCTCACCGACCTCGCCTTCACTCCCGATGCGTCGGGCGATTTTCTCGCGATCGATTTGTACGGCAAGTTCGAGCACGCACGCGTTGATGCCGACGGGGCTGTCTCATTGATGTCGGGTAGCTTCGACGACGTCTTCACGGACTTCGATGCCGGGCAGCTCGGTCTTGCCATCGATCCCGACTTCACGGACAACCGCTTCTTCTACATCGCGACGAATCTAGCGACGAATCACGTTCAGCTCCGGCGATACACCCTCGTTCGGGATAGCTTCGCGCAGACGCGTGACAGCGAGGTCGTCATCCTAGACCTCCGAGTGGCGTCTTCGCCGCGGTGGCACAATATCTCGTCGCTTGGCTTCGAGGAAGACGGCGTCATGTGGGTGCTCGTCGGGGACAAAGGACTATTCGATCCGGCCCAGGACGAGACCAATCTGTTGGGATCACTCATCCGAATTATTCCCTCGAAGGTCGAAGGGGTGGGTGGTTACACGACGCCGGAAAGCGGACCAACATATTCGCCCGGGTCTGATCCCGCGGTGTATGCCATCGGAATTCGGTCCCCGTGGAAGGGACGCTACCACGAGGGCCGATGGTTCTTTGGGGACGTTGGCTTGGACGATTTCGAAGAAGTGAATGTGATCGACGCGCCGGGCCAGAACTTCGGGTGGCCGGTCGTCGAAGGGCCGTGCGATGAAGACATTCTAGGCACCGAGCCGGACTGTTCATTCTACGACGAGCCCTGGGTCCACTATGGCCGAAGCAGCAGTGAGCAGTTCGTCCGCGACGACCTCCAGGCCGTTCCGACCAACAAGCGCTCCGTCTACGTCGGTTGGATCTACCAACCAACTGAGAACGACCCATACCACGGTCTGTGGAACAACGTTGTGGTATGGGGAGATGCTTACGTCGGCTTCATGCGCGCGGCCGAACTGGATCATCCTGCCGATAGCTGGCATCTCGGCCACATGACGTTTCCGACGGCCTGGGGTCAGGCACCCGACGGCTTCGTATACGTGACCTCCTATCCACTCGAGCCTCCCGACGACGTCGTGCCAGGCAAGACCGTGTCGCCCCTGTACCGAATCGTGTACGACCCACGTCCCGACGACCTCGAAGGCTCCTCCCGGTAGACGCGGCACCGGTAGCGACGGCTACGTATTAGCGGCTAGGGTTCCATGCTCTCAGCGGGCGGACGCATGGATCTGTTCTCGGAGATTGTTCAGTGCCTCCGCCCTAGTTTGCAGATTCGCTGCCTGCTGGGCGATCATGCCGAGCGCCGGAATGTCTCGGGTCGTGATCGCGAGCTTCATGCTTTCGACCATTCCGCGCGACTCTTCGAGCGATGCGAGACTCGCGTGGTGGTACAGCTGGCATGATGGCGGCGGGGTCACGCGCTCGAGCTCTTGAATCATCCGGTCGGTGTCGGAGATGAGCCGATCAAATCCTGATGTGGCGCCACCCATGCCGGCCTTGATCAGATCCATCGCAAAGGCGTTCGGGTCTCCTGCCCCGGCATTGGAACGAATCAGGTCCACCTGTTGGAAGTACTCGGCCACCGCGTTGCGCGTGTTTTCTGGCGTTGCATCCGGTTCTACTGCGGAAGGGGCCTCCACCGAATCGCTTTGGGCCTCCTGGTCATTTCCAATGTTCGATAGCACTATGGTCCCGTCAGACCTCTGGTCGACTCCTTCGACCGATCCCCAGTTGGCGTCAGCATAGGCGTACTCTTCGTCCCGCTTCTGCCAGGGGTCCGGTGCGACCCTCGTCTCGCTCCGAGCGTGGGGCTCGAGATGCACCACCGGGGCCATCTGGTTCTCGACGGTTCGCGCATCGTTCGGCGCGTTTTGTCCCGATTCGCGCCCGAGCAGAAACGCGATCACCACGACCGCCGCACCGAGCGCTGCAGCGAGTGCGATGAGCAGTCTGGAGTTTGAGCTTCCTTCGGCCATCCTCGAGAGGATAGCGCAAGATCAAGTCGAACGGGCCCACCGAAGACCCGTGGACGACGCGACGCGTCGGCTCCACCGGGTCAGCTCGCTGCCTCGATTTCCGCGCGTAGCTGTTCGAGCTTCTCGTTGGACTCGGTCCACTCTGCGAAAGAGCGATCGAGCTCCGCCTGCGCTTCCTGCACCTCGCGCAGCAAAGTGTCCCGGCGCTCTGCCTCGTCGTAGACCTCGGGGTTGCTGAGCTCTTCGTTGTGCTCTGCGATCTGTCGTTCGAAGTTGGCGATGATCTGCTCGAGCTCGCCGACACGCTTCTCGAGTGGTTTCACGCCCTGGTTCTGCTTGGCTCGAAGCTCGGCCTCTTTGCGGCGTTGCTCCTTTCGGGCCTGGCGGCTCCTTTTCTGGGCCACCGGCTTGATCGCGGTTGCGGTGGCAGGGACGACGTCGCGTTGTTGGCAGGACCAGAGGTAGTCGTCGAGGGTGCCGGGATAGCTTTCCACACCGCCGTCGTGAACGACCCAGAGTCTGGTTGCGAGCCTGCGGATGAACGCTCGGTTGTGGCTGACGAAGAGCAAGGTTCCGTCGTAGGTGGCAAGCGCTTCGGTGAGTGCTTCGCTGGTTTGTAGGTCGAGATGGTTGGTCGGCTCGTCCATCAGCAATACGTTGCCGGGCCGGACCAAGATCTTGGCCAGGGCGACGCGCGCCCGTTCTCCGCCAGAAAGCACCGACACGAGCTTGTCGACCGAACGGTCGCCAAAGAGCAGTGCTCCGAGCACGGCGCGCACGCGTTCGACGCTGGTGCCGTCGCTGGCATAGGATACTTCTTGAAGGACGGTGCGGTCGAGGCTGAGGGCTTCGGCATGATGCTGCGCGAAGTATCGGACGTTCGATCGTCCTGGTAGATGCACGCGCCCCCCAGTGGCTTCGATTTCACCCGCTAGAATTTTCAACAGCGTCGTTTTGCCAGCGCCGTTCGGGCCGACAATCGCGATGCATTCCCCGCGATCCACCGCAAGCGACACGCGATCGAACACCACGTGCGCACCGAACGACTTACAGAGGTCATCCACACGCATCGGAGTACGCGCGCCACGATCGGTCGCCGGAAACGAAAAACGGGCCTGACGAGCCGAGCGATGCAGCTCCACCGAATCCATCTTCTCGAGCTGACGCACCCGGCTTTGAACCTGCGCGGCCTTGCTCGCTTTGGCGCGAAAGCGGCGGACGAACTGCTCTAGGTGTTCCTTTTCTCTTTCGAGGTTCTTCGCTCGGTTCTCGAGGAGCTGGCGCTCGTCCTCACGCTGCGCGAGGTACTTCTCGTAGTTCCCACGGAACGTGCGGACCCCTTCCGGCTCGAAGCTGACGACGCGGTTGACCTGCTCGTTGAGGAACTCCCTATCGTGAGACACCAGAAAGAGGGCCTGGTCGTAGTTGCTCAGGAACTTGGAGAACCAGGCCACCGAGGGCATGTCCAGGTGGTTGGTGGGCTCGTCGAGAAGCAGCAGTCCTGGCTTCTGAAACAACAATGACGCCAACACGGCCCGCATCTTCCATCCTCCGCTGAGCTCTCCGAGGGGGCGCCGATGGTCGCTTTGGGTGAAGCCGAGCCCATGAAGGATGCGTTTGGCTTCGTGCTCGGAGAACCGTGCGTCGAGCGCGGCGATTTGCTCGTGAAGCTCTGCGACTTCGCTGGCCACGGCGACGAGCTCGTCCTCGTGGCCCTTGCTCGCGTGCTCCAGCTCCGCCAACCGAGCCTCGTGTCGTTCGAGCTGTTCGCGAAGCTCGGGTCGGCCGGGCACGCTGTCGAACACGAAGGGCAGCACCCTTTCATTCGGGAACGAAGCGATCTCTTGAGGCAGAAACCCGACGTGAACGCCAGGCAATGTTTTCACCGTTCCGCCGTCGGGTTCGATGCTGCCTGCGAGCAACCGGAATAGACTCGACTTCCCCGAGCCGTTCGGCCCGACCAATCCGATGTGATCGCCCTGATGCACCTGGAGCGACAGCCCGTCAAAGAGCGTCTCTCCCCCAAGTGCTAGCGAAACATCGTTGATCGAGGCAAGCGTCGTCAAACCAGCTCCGACCGGATCTTGATCTCGTTCAGCAGGGTTCGATGCACTGGGCACTTCGCAGCGATATCGAGAAGCCGTTCGCGTTGTTCTTCGCTGAGATCGCCTTCGAGCTCCAGCTCCTTGTTGATTACGTCGATCATGCCGTCGTCCTTGTCGCAGTCCTCGCAGTCCTTGGCGTGAATGCGATCGTGGCGCAGGGTGACGCGTACTGCTTCGAGGGGCCACTCCTTGCGGCCGGCATACATCTTCAGAGTCATCGAGGTGCAGGCGCCGAGGCCGGCTAGCAACAGCTCATACGGGTTGGGCGCGAGATTCGTTCCACCTTTGTCGAGTGGCTCGTCGGCCGCGAAGGTGAGATGGCGGGCCTGAATCCGCTGCAAAAACCCGGTTGTCTTTCCCTCGACCACGACCTCTCCCTCGGGCGTGTCCTCGGGGACCTCTTCGGCAGGCTGCTCCGGTAGGTACCGGCTGGCCCAGGCCGCAAGAACGTCGGCCACGTACCTCGAATCGCTCGGACGGCCAAGTAGGTGATCCGCCCCGTCCAAGGAGATGAAGCTTTTCGGGTGGCGTGCAGCTTTGAAGATCAGGCGCGCGTTGTCGATTGAGACGATGTTGTCCTGCGGGGAGTGAAACACGACGAGGGCTTTCTTCAGCCTTCCGATCTGTTCGGCGTTGCAGTGCTTCTGAAGGTCCTCGAGAAAACTCTTTCGGATCGTGAACTGGCGCCCGCCAAGATTAACATCTGCCTGTCCGTTCGATTCGATTTCTTCGAGCGATGCATCGAACAAGCGCGCCACATGCTTCGGTTCGAACGGTGCGCCTATGGTAGCAACTCCGACTACTTCCGGGACCTGTCCCGCCGCGGCGAGGACTGCCGTACCTCCGAGGCTGTGACCGATGAGTAACGCCGGTGCGCGATAGGGTTCACGGAGCGCTTTCGCGGCTGCGACGATGTCGTCCACGTTGTGGGAGAAGGTCGTGCCGTCGAACTCACCCTCACTCTCGCCGAGCCCCGTGAAGTCGAAACGCAGGGTTGCGATCCCCTTCTCCGCAAGCGCCGAGCTGATGTGAGTCGCGGCTCGACTGTCCTTCGAGCACGTGAAGCAATGGGCGAACACGGCACACGCGATCGGCTCGACCGCCGGCAAATGCATCCGAGCCGACAGCGTCTGCCCGTCGCTCCCCAAAAACTCAAACCGTTCTACATCCGCCATACAGCCTCCTCAGGCTCCAAATGTACATCGCCAACTCCCCTCCCGTTACAGCGCGAAAAAGGGGTCAGGCCCCTTTTTGTAGGGGTTGAGCAGACCGAGGAGACGGGAAAATAACCCCTCGAAACAGGGGACAGCCCCTTTTTATTCGGCGGCTTCGAGGTACTGGGGGTATTCGGGGGTGCTGTAACCGAATTCCTCGAAGACATCGCGGAGCTCTTCGGAGACCTCTTCTCGGGTGATGCCGAAGAAGTCGAGCTCGAAGTCTCTGGGGCTTTCGTACTCTCGGCGGGCGGCCATGGCTTCGTCGAGCTTGGCTTCGAAGGCCTCGCTGACGGGCATCCCGAGGCGGCCGTACAGGTCGAGAATCGTCTTCTTGGGGTCCCGGATCAGGTCCTCGTAGCGAATCACGATGAACTGGTCCTTCGGGATCACTTTGCGACACTCGAGGGCGTATCGGTAGTAGTCGTAGCCGAGGCGCTTGAGCGCTTGGATCTCTTCGCCGTCCGGGCGGATGCTCGGCGAGTGCGCCTTCCACGCCTGGTAGAACATGTTCAAGAACGACGGAAGACTGTCGTGTGGATTGCGCACGAGGTACACGAACGCCGCATCCGGGAACTTCTCGTGGACCGAACGGACGCGCGTCGAGAAGAACACATTCTTGTTCAAGAAGCGCTTGCCGTCAGCCTCGAACACGTGACGTTTGATCGTGTTCTCGTAGGAGTCCATGTACGCGCGCCGCTCTTCGTCCGGTTGACGGTCGATCCACGTCTGGCTCGGCAGGTCGTCCATGAAAGGGAAGAGCAGTCCGGTCGTTGGTGACTCGAGGCTCCAAAGGAGCGTGCACACGTCTTCTTCGGCCTGATCGAGGCTGAGGTGGTGGACGTCCTGCCAACGGCTCTCGAGCGGGCCGTTGAAAAAGTCGTACGCTCGGTTGAGCACGGAGCCGACACTGGTCTGGGCGAGGCCGCGCAGCCGCTTGAAGGCCTTGGTGGCCGTGATCGACGGGAAAATCGTTTGGTAAAGCTTCACAGTGGTGAAGACCTCGTCGTCCAGACCGATCAGGCGGTGGACGAGGGTGGTCCCGCTCCGCGGATTGGCAAAGACAAAAACCGGCCGCTCGACCTTTTGATCGCGGTACTCCGGGTACAACACCTCGTCGAGAGCGCGGAAGGTGACCGCGACCTGGCGGAGGCCCATGTAGATCGGCGCAATCCAAGCGGTGGTCACCAGCCGGCCGACGGTCGGCTTCTTGAAGAGGACGTTTCCGATTTCTCGGAGGCCCCGTTTGTTGATGTACATCGTCGTTCCCTGTGAGCGGGTCTCTGACTTGCCCACGCCCAGTGTAGGGTCGATGCACGAAATTGCCGGAAAAACCCGGCGAACGGTGCCCCGGCCCAGTTGAACGGTCTCGGCTTCCCGGTCAGCGGAGGCCCTATTCGTCCGTTACGCAGCCTTCGGACGCGGACTTCACATTTTTGATGTATTTGTAAAGCGTGCCCCTCTTGGCTTTGAGCTCGGGCGCTTTCCACTTGGCGTGCCGCTTGGCCATTTCGGCCTCGCTCACCTCGAGATCAATGAAGCGTTTCTCGGCGTCGATGGCGATGATGTCCCCGTCTCGCACCAGGGCGATAGGGCCACCCTCCTGCGCCTCGGGCGTGATGTGTCCAATGATGAAGCCGTGAGAGCCGCCGGAGAAGCGGCCGTCTGTGATGAGGGCGACGTCCTGCCCGAGCCCGGCGCCCATGATCATCGACGTCGGTGACAGCATCTCGGGCATCCCCGGTCCGCCCTTCGGGCCTTCGTAGCGAATGACGACGACCTGGCCCTTGGTGATCTCGCCGCGCTCCATCGCCGCCAACATGTCTTCTTCGCAATCGAACACTTTCGCGGGCCCCTTAAAGTGGAACCCTTCCTTGCCCGTGATCTTGGCCACGGATCCCTCAGGCGCGAGGCTGCCCCGAAGAATCGTCAAGTGACCGGTCTTCTTGATGGGTGCGTCCCAGGAATGGATGACGTCTTGTCCTTCGGCGAGGTCGGGAAGATCCGCAAGATTCTCCGCGAGCGTCTTGCCGGTGACCGTGAGACAGTCGCCATGAAGCGCCCCATGCGCCAGTAGATACCGGAGAACCGCGGGCGTTCCGCCCACGTTGTGGAGGTCCTCCATCACGTACTGCCCGCTCGGTTTGAGGTCCGCGAGAAACGGCACTCGATCGCTGACAGTCTGAAAATCGTCGATCGTCAGAGGAACATCGACGGCGCGCGCCATCGCCACCAAGTGCAACACCGCGTTCGTCGAACCGCCGAGCGCCATGACCGTCACCATCGCGTTTTCGAATGCTTCGCGCGTCATGATGTCCCGCGGCTTGATGTCTTTTTCGAGAAGGAGCTTGATCGCTTCGCCTGCGCGCAGGCATTCCTCCTGTTTTTCAGGGTCTTCCGCGGGCGTCGACGAGCTGTAGGGGAGCGACATGCCCATCGCTTCGATCGCCGAAGCCATCGTGTTCGCGGTGTACATTCCACCGCAGGCGCCCGCACCCGGGCACGCGTGCTCGATGATGTCGAGACGCTTGCTCTCGTCGATCGACTTCCCGAGGAGCTCACCATACGACTGGAACGCCGACACGATATCGAGCTTCTCGCCGTCGCTTCCGCGTCCCGCGCGAATCGTTCCACCGTAGACCATCAACGCCGGGCGGTTGAGTCGGCCGATGGCGATCATGCAGCCCGGCATGTTCTTGTCGCAGCCCGGGATCGAGCTATTCGCGTCGTACCACTGCGCCGCCATCACGGTTTCAATCGAGTCGGCGATCAAGTCTCGCGACTGAAGCGAATAGCTCATGCCGTCTGTGCCCATCGACATCCCATCGGACACGCCGATGGTGTTGAACCGCATGCCGACAAGACCTGCATCGACGACGCCGCGCTTTACGACCGCAGCAAGGTCGTTCAGGTGCATGTTGCAGCTGTTGCCCTCGTACCAAACCGCCGAGATGCCGACTTCGGCTTTGTCCAAGTCGGCGCGCGACAGACCGGTCGCGTGCAACATCGCTTGTGACGCGCCCTGCGACGGTGGCTGGGTGATTCGGCTGCTGTACTTGTTGAGTTTTCTGCTCATTGGGGCTGCGGAGTCTAGCACTCAGAGGGCTGGGCTCTGCCAGCGGGGCGGTTGGCTTGACCCGTTCCGGCCTTGGTCCTACGTCTGTTCAAGAAAATTTGAACGAACTGAGCGAACAGAGTGCCCACCGCCGCTGCAAAACAACAAGGCCTCAATGATTCTCAGCCCTTGTGGCGTGAGGCCGAGCTGCGATCGGCGGATGCGATGGGCCGCTTGATGGAGTTTTGGGGCTTTCGACGCCACATGGGCCGCCTCTGGACGATCCTCTACCTGTCCCCGGAGCCGATGACGACCACCGAGCTCGCGCACATCCTTCAGCTCAGCAGCAGTGCGGTGAGCCTGTCGCGCGGGGAGTTGGTCTATTGGGGCGCGGTGCGCAAGACCTGGCGTCCGGGAGAGCGGAAGGACTTTTACCAGGCGGAAAGCAGCGTTTGGAAGCTCCTTCGCCGCGTGTACGAGCGCCGCGAGCTCAACCTCATTCGCGAGGCCATCGATGCTTTTGGGGATGCGCAGCGGCATCTCGACGAGACCCGGAGCCAGCTCGGGCGCGAGGATCGGCGTCGCGTCGACTACATGCACAAGCGACTTTCACGGCTGAGTGCGCTATCTAAGGCCGGCGAACGGCTGGTTCGGTTGCTGGTCGCGGGCCGAATGATCAACCCGGCCGATCTGCAATCCGCGGAAGAAGAAGAGTGATGCACCACGGGACACTCCACGGAGGCCTGCGATGTCGTTGATAGCGGCAGTCCGCTCGGATTCGTCGTCCGACGTGCTCACGAGCCTCCAGGCCGTGTGCGATTCGCAGGGGCTCGGTGACCTTTCGGCTCGCTTGGCTGATCTCGCCGACTTGGTGAAGTGGGACATGGCCGCCCTCGAGGAGGGCATTCAAAGCCTTTCCGCAGGCGACAGCGTCGTTCATAAGAGTGCCCACCATTTGGTTGGGATCGCGGGCAAGCGGCTCCGGCCGATGTGCGTTGCGCTTGCTTCACAGCTGGGGAGCGGCCTCGACGACCGCACCCGCGAGTTTGGAGTGGCGGTCGAGCTCGTCCATTGCGCGACGCTGCTCCATGATGACGTCGTCGACACAGGCGATCAGCGCCGTGGCGCCCCTGCGGCCCGTACCCTCTACGGAAACGCTGCTTCTATTTTCGCCGGCGATTGGCTGCTCGTCGATGCGCTTCGCCGCGTGCGTACCGCCGAAATGCCCGACGTTCTGATTCGGCTACTCGACATCATCGACGAGATGATCTTCGCCGAGGCGATCCAGCTGGAGAACCGGGGTCGTATCGACGCCCGCATGCTCACGTACATGCAGGTCGTCGAAGGCAAGACCGCCGCGCTGTTCCGTTGGGCGATGTTCGCGGGCGCCCGCGCGGGCGGCCTCGACGCTGACGCGTGCAAGTCGCTCGAAGACTACGGCCTCCACCTCGGAGTGGCGTTTCAGCTGATCGACGACCACCTCGACTACGCGGGCGATGGCGCGACGATTGGGAAGTCGCCGTTCACGGACCTGCGCGAAGGGAAAATGACTCACCCCGTGATCGTCGCTCTAGAGCGGGACCCCTCGCTCCGACCCCTTCTCGAAGAGCTGGTCGCGAGCCCCTCGGACGACCTTCCAGAGGACGCGAGGTCGCGTTTACTGTCGGCGCTCGATCGCACGGGCGCCCTCGAGTCGACGCGCGAGCTGGCCGTTCACAAGGCCGACGCGGCTTGCCTGGCGTTGGACGGTCTGCCCGACAGCCGCGCGCGAGACGCACTGATTACGGTGGCGCGAGCCACGGTTCACCGGGAGTCCTAGCGAGCAACGAAGAAAGACGCATCGATGTCCAAGCAACCACCCACCGTGACGAGCCGGATCCCGGGCTTCTACCGCGAGCATGTCGAGGAGCGGCTTCGAACGATACTCGAGACCGGCCTGCTTTCCGAAGACTCCGTTCGGCATTTGCAAGATGGTGGGCGCCTCACGCTCGAGGTTGCCGATCGCATGAGTGAGAACGTCATCGGGGTGCATGGTCTGCCCCTCGCGGTTGCCCTCAACTTCCGCGTGAACAACAACGACGTGTTGGTCCCGATGGCCGTCGAAGAGCCTTCGGTGGTTGCCGCCGCATCGAACGCGGCCCGTCAGGTGCGGATGACCGGCGGATTTTTCGGCGAGGCTACCGCTCCGATCATGACTACGCAGGTCCAGTTCGACGACGTACCCGATCCGCGCGAGGCAAAGGCGCGCGTCGAAGCCGAGCGAGACCTCATTTTCCAGATTGCAGACGAAGCGATCCCAGGCATGCTGACGCGCGGCGGAGGCTGCCGTGATCTCGACGTACGCGTGCTCGACGAGGACCACGGCGTATTGGTCGTGCACCTCTACGTCGATGTTGGCGACGCGATGGGCGCCAACGTGGTCGACGCGGTCGCCGAAGCGGTTGCCCCGCGAATTCGCGAGATCACAGGCGGCACCGTGGGCCTGCGTATCCTCAGCAACCTGCCGTTGCGCCGTCGGGTGCACGTGCGTTGCGAGGTGAGTGCCGATGCCCTGGGCGGGCCGGATCTGGCGGACGGGATCGTCAAGGCTAGCCGATTTGCAGAGCTCGATCCCTTCCGCGCGGTCACGCACAACAAGGGAGTGATGAACGGCGTCGATGCTGTTGCGCTCGCGATGGGGCAGGACTGGCGCTCGATCGAAGCGGGGGCGCATGCCTTCGCGTCCGTGACCGGCACCTATAAGCCGCTCGTGGTTTGGACCCGGACTGACAGTGGCGTCCGCGGAGAGCTGGATATGCCGATGGCGGTCGGAACCGTCGGTGGCTCGACCCGAGTTCATCGTGGAGTCCGCGCTGGCTTCGAGCTCATGGGTGTGAAGAATGCTGGTGAGTTGGCCATCGTCATGGGCGCCGCCGGGATGGCCTCCAACCTCGCAGCGCTTCGCGCGCTTGCGGGCGAGGGCATTCAGCGCGGTCACATGCGTCTCCACTCGCGCAAGCAAGAGGTGGAGGAGAACGCTCGGCTTCAGGCCAAGAAGGTCGAACGAGGTGCTCAGTGAGCGAATCGGTTCACCAGACTCCGTCGCCCAACCCAGGTTCTGGGCAGATGTTCGACCAGATCGCAGGCCGCTACGACATGTTGAACAGGGTCATGTCGATGGGCATCGACCAGTCGTGGCGTCGCAAGACGGTCGATGCGATGGCGCTTCCGTCAGGAGCTCGTGTTCTCGATCTGGCGACCGGGACAGGTGACCTCGCCCTCATGATTGCCCGGATGCACCCCGACGCGCGCGTGGTGGGGAGCGACCCTTCCAAGCGAATGCTGGAGGTCGGCGTCGAGAAAGTGGCGCGGAGCGGCCTCACCGAGCGGGTAGAGCTCGAGGTGGGTGACGCGCAAGCTCTTCGTTACGACGACGACTCGTTCGATGGGTGCTGCATCGCTTTTGGAATTCGCAACGTCCCCGACCGAAATGCAGCGCTCGCGGAGATGGCGCGGGTGACCCGACCGGGCGGCCGAGTCGCCGTGCTGGAGCTCGGCGAGCCGAGCGTGGGCTGGCTCAGCCCCATCGCTCGCTTTCACGTTCGTAAGGTCATCCCACGGATCGGCGGCATGCTGTCCGGATCGAACGAGTACAAGTACCTCCAGGAATCGATTGCAGCGTTCCCGCCCGCGGACGAGTTTGCCCAGCAGATGCAGGCTTCCGGCTTGAACGTCCTCGACGTGAAGCCGCTGACGTTTGGCGCATGCACCTTGTTCGTTGCCGAGCCGCTGGAGGCCGCGTCATGAGGTCTCAAGGCGCAGCCTTTGCCTTCGAGGGGGCCCCGACGAGGGAGACCTCGCGAGCGTTCTTGGAGCAGGCCCTTCGGGCTCACGCCTCGACCGTCAACAACCTCATCGTGACAGCGCTGGCGCCGATCGCCCCACCCGATGCGCTGCTTCGCGCGTTCCCGCACGAGGCGAGCATCCTGTGGGACCCACCTCAGAGCGATGCATGCTCAGGGCTTGGCGTCGCAAAGACATTGGCGCCCACCGCGCCTGCCATCGGCGATTTCTTCGACCGCACTGACCACGTGGCCGATGCGGCGTGCCCCGCGCCACGGGTGTTCGGCGGCGGTTCTTTTGCTCCGGGAGCAGCTCGACAGGCGCCTTGGGAAAGCTTCGGCGACGGCTTCGTGCTGCTGCCTACGTGGACGTATCACGTTGGCGAGCGAGCTTGGTTGTCCTTTGCCGCATGCGAGTCCGAGGGCATGACCGTCGAACAAACGCTCGATGTGTTCGACACGCTCTGGGAGAGCCTCGAACGACCGATCGGCGTGATTCCGTCGCCCGTCTCGGTGAGCCCCATCGATGAAGCCGACCACGAAACCTGGTGGCGCCAGGTCGACGACATCCGGCGAGAGATCCAAGACGGCGCCTTCGAGAAAATCGTCGCTGCAAGGCACTGTGTCGTTGAGCTCGAGACGGGCGCCGGCTCTCTCGACGTTCTCAAGCGCCTCGAAGAGCGGTTCCCGGGCTGCACGCGTTTCGCCTTGTGGCGCGGCGATGCCGCGTTCTTGGGCGCGACCCCCGAGCTTTTGATCTCGCGTCGTGGGCCGTCGGTGCTGAGCGAAGCGCTTGCCGGCTCCACGGAGCAGGGCGATGCCGCGCGCATGATGGCCAGCGCGAAGGAACGCGAGGAGCATCAGCTGGTGGTCCAGGCGATTCTCAAAGCGCTCGAACCGTTCTGCGACTCACTTCGATCCGCTTCGGAACCGACCGTCCGCGAGCTTCCCAACGTGCTTCACATGCAGACCCCGATCGAGGGGCACCTTCGCGAACCGACGCACATCCTCGCTTTGGTTCAAGCGCTGCACCCAACCCCGGCGGTTGGCGGCGCCCCCACGAAGGAAGCGATTGAATGGATCGTCGAGCACGAGACGCTTGCCCGAGGGTGGTACAGCGCGCCGGTCGGCTGGACTGACGCGGCAGGCGATGGCGAGTTCGTGGTCGCGCTGCGCTCTGTAGATCAGCGACCGTCCCCATGGAGCGCTCCTAGAAGCGCCTGCATCTTGAGCTCGGTCTCCGCGTACTCCGCATCGGGATCGGAGTCGGCCATGATTCCGGCGCCAGCGTAGACCCAGGCCTTCCCGTCGCGAAGCAAACCAGAGCGCAGCGCGACCACGAACTCGCCATCGCCTGCCGCGTCAGTCCAGCCGACCGGCG
>PVMS01074257.1_pt1 | contig 15299 bp, 19 predicted proteins | sample 1853461 | NCBI WGS metagenome assembly PVMS01 (sample SAMN08582032, study PRJNA380276) | Marine sediment metagenome, whole genome shotgun sequencing project. | isolation source: ocean sediment barecode stripped | collected 2017 | reverse complement strand
TCGACTGTTACTATAGGCAATAATATCTTTAATTGCCTGTATATTAATATAGAATTTTCTATTTACACGAAAGAAAACAGTTGGATCTAAATCCATTTCCAAATGTTCCAGGGTGCTATCTATCAGGTAATCTCTATTATCTGAAGTGAAGATATAAGTACCTTTGTTTTCGCTATAGAAACATTCAATTTCTTTTGTTGGAATTATTTTTAAATGTTGACCAATTTTTATTGTGAATCTTTCCTTGTAATTTTTATTTAATGGATTTATCAGTATTTTTTTTATCTGTTCTAAGTCCATTTGAATATTAGTGCTCTCCGGTTTATTCTTTCTGAACTTAGTTATCGCAAGTTCCAATTCATCCTGATCTATAGGTTTAAGTAAATAATCGATACTGTTCAATTTAAAGGCCTTGAGGGCATATTCATCGTAAGCAGTAGTGAATATTATGGCGCTATTTACATTTACCTCTTCAAATATTTCGAAGGATAGACCATCGGAGAGTTGAATGTCCAATAATATCAGATCAGGATGTTTGTTGCTTTTAAACCATTTAATCGACTCAGCAACAGAATGTAGCATGGCCTGTGCTTCGATATTAATTTCATTAAGCATTCTAACCAGTCGGCGTGCGGAGGGTTTTTCGTCTTCTATGATAATAATATTCATCTGTTTAAAATTTTTCAATTATTAAGAAATAAGTTAATTAAAAACCTGCCTGTCGGCAGGCAGGTTTGAGAATCCCGAGTACTCGGGATAACCACTCTGTTCTCTCATAATCCCGAGCACTCGGGATAATCATTTCCTTTTGTGAAATAATTGATTAAATTTATTCATGCTCGTTTCATATTTCTAATGGTTATGGTTTTGTAATTACAGTATTAATAATCATCATATTTATTTTTATCCATAATCTCCTTAATTTTTCGCTCTTCCCAGTCTTTCGAAAAAATGATATTTCTTCCAAAGATACTCACTCCATGAGCTAATAAGCCAATTCCCCAAAAAATTGCGGTTGAAAAGTGACCAAAGGTAAAGAAATCCTCATACGAATCTGAATTATTGTAGGCCATAACCAGAATAAATGTATTTACTACCAAATACCAAAACAAGTGCCAATAAAATCCCTTGATTTGCTTTACTCTTTTTTTTGTTCTTAAATATCTCTCTTCTTCAAAATAATTATCATTCATTTGTTTAAATTTTTATAAATAAGTTAATTAAAAACCTGCCTGCCGGCAGGCAGGATTGAGAATCCCGAGGACTCGGGACAACCGCTTCGCTCTCTCATGATCCCGAGTACTCGGGATAATCATTTCCTTTTGTCAAATAATTTATTAAATTTATTCATGTTCGTTTCATAATGTTGTGTTTTTTTAATTATTATCTTTTTCCATGATTTTTCTGATCTTTCTTTCTTCCCAATCTCTCCCATAACCAAAGGTTTTAAATGCATGAATTACAAGACCAAGTCCCCATCCAAATAATGGAAACCAAAACCATTGAAAATCCCAATGCGTTCGATAGTTTACGAATACCAAAAACGGTATTACCACACAATAGGCCACCAAACTTCCATAAAAGCCCTTTATATCCTCCACGTGCTTTTTAGCCCTTCTGTATTTTCTATTATTATCTGTATAATTAGTTTCCATATTCATTGATTTTAAATATTATTATCTTTATCCATATATTCTCTGATCTTTCTTTCTTCCCAATCTTTTCCATAGCCAAAAACCATAAATCCCTGAATTACCACACCTATCCCCCAACCAAACATTGGATAAAAGAACCATTTATGATCCCAACTTGTACGATAGTTTAAAAAAATTAAAAAGGGGATAATGACACAATATGCTATTAGATTTGCATAAAATCCTTTAATTTCATCCACTTGTTTTTTTGCATTCCTGTATTTTTCTCTGTCGTTTATAAAATCTGTTCTCATTGTTTTTATTTTTTGGGTTAATAAAGGTAATCTTACCTTGAATATTTTGTCATTATGAATTATTACAACTTTCTCTCTGGTGATCAAACCATATCGCAGGTTGATATTCTTTAAGCCAACTTTAGTTCCCTTATCAAGAGATGCTTTTGGATTGACGTTATTTTCTACTGTTAAATATCCTTCTTCTTCAAAAATTCTAATTTTCAAAGGATTATCAGAAGTGATTACATTGTGTTTTACAGCATTCTCTAATAATAACTGCAAGGATAAGGGTACTATTTTAAGTTCAGGATCGCTTACCGATTCAGGAATACTAAAATGTATTGCATCCTCAAAACGCATCTTTAACAATTCCATATAAGAGTTAGCAAATTTGAGCTCATCTTCTAAAGGAATTAAATCTTTGTTCTTTTGTTCTAAGACGTATCTATAAACTTTTGATAATTTGGTTGTAAACTTCTCCGCCTGGTTCGGATTTTCTCCAATTAATGATGTTAGTACATTCAAACTGTTGAATAAGAAATGAGGATCCAACTGACTCTTTAAGGATTCAAATTTTGCTGATTCTACTTTGGCAACAATTTGTGAATCTTTTACTTTTTTTTGATTATACTTATTGTAAAAGTAGATCACGTGAAAAACAGCAATAATTGTTAAAGTAATCCACAATCCAAAAGAGTAATTTTGAAAAGATTCTTTCGTGATAAACTCATCAAAAGTTATCCCATTATAAACAAGTGCAGTGGACATTCTTAACAAAAACAAACCCGACATAGTTATAATAACGGCACCAACTACACCTATTATTATACGTTTGACATTTATTACTTTATGTTCTTTCCATTTTAATTTATCCAAATAATCAAAGAACATCATATTAGAAAAACCGAGTACAAAGGAATACAATTGGTAAAATCCGAAACTAACTAGTAAGTCGTTAAAACTCTTATAATCAAATCCATTATAAAGAAAACTACCTATTATAAAAATTATAGTTCCAATTATAAAAGTTATGATAATTCTTTTAGTAATTTCTATTGTACTCATTTATCCTAAAAATTAAAATTTAATCTCAAATGTAAGGTCTTTATCTCTTAAATCAAATTTGGCATCTACAAACTGTGGTGGTCCAAAGTTCATTATATTGTTGGTAATTCCATAATCTTCTATAGGCATACCACTAATTTCAAAATCCAATTTGCCGTTGCTGTTAGCATCATGAAAACAGGTGACTGCATAGATATTTGGCACTAAATCCTTAAAGGTAATTTTGACCTTACCCTCTCTAATTTCAGAATTAGCAGTCTTTAAAGGATTTCTTGCATTAAAATTCGATTCTGAATCGTACAATGCAAAGTAAACCTTACCCTTATTCGTACTTATATCGTTAATGATCACATCAATACGGTATGTGTTCTTTTCATCGGCATCTTTATCTGAATTTTGCGATGTTTGTGCCAGGCCTACAAAGCCGAGGGCATAAATAATAATGGTTATAAAAATTCTTAGCATGACTTTAACTATTTAAATGTTTATTTGATACTACAAATGACGAAAGATTTAAACCTGTGTAAAATTATTTATTGCTGAACTGTCAATTATTAGGGATGAAATGTCGCGGTCGTCGAATAATTATTCAAGAAATACGAGGATATGCTACAAAATTTGAATAATAACGCAATTTATTTGAGGCTCTATTTTGTGCATTTTTGTAACAATTCACCTACTTTTACTACTAATCATTAAACTACTAGCCACGTGACCAAGGAACTGGAAAAAAAGTTTTCTCAGGAATTAGTAAAAAATCAGAGCATCATCCATAAAATTTGTAGGTCGTATACAAATAGTGAGGCTGCACATAAAGATTTATTTCAAGAAATTACTATTCAACTATGGAAAGCATATCCCAAATTTAGGGGAGATTCAAAATTTAGTACATGGATGTATAGGGTAGCATTTAATACGGCAATATCCCTTTATAGAAAATCAAAGAGGACGGTTCAAACTACACCAATCTATGACAATTTAAAAGAATTGCAATTTCAAGATTATGATGAAACACACGACAAACAGCTGGACCTTCTTTATAAAGCAATTCAAAGTTTGAATGATATTGAAAAAGCCCTGGCTTTATTGTATTTAGAGGACAAAAATTATAAAGAAATCGCTCTCACGCTAGGAATAAGCGAAGTAAATGCGAGGGTAAAGATGAATAGAACAAAAACAAAATTAAAAAATATTTTAAATCCATAAATATGGAACAATTGGAAAAATTAAAAGATGTTTGGAAAAATCAAGAAGATTCTGTAATTAAATTCTCCGGTGAAGACATTAATAATATGCTACACGAAAAATCATCTTCTATTGTAAAGTGGATATTAATAATTAGCATCTTAGAATTTGTACTCCCAAATTTGATTTATTTAGTCACGGATCACGATGCGTCAAGAAGAATTTACGAAAATTACGGATTGACCAATATTACGATGATCTATACTGCCTTTCATGTAGTTATAATTTGTGTTTTTATTTACTTTTTTTATAAAAATTATAAAAATATCTCTGTAGATAGCAGTGTTAAAGAACTCTTAAGTGATATCTTAAAAACACGAAAAACTGTAAAATATTATATTTACTACAACCTAACAATGGCTGCCATAATTGGTGTTCAAATATTTTATATTGTCTTCAATTCAGAATCTTTTTTAGAGAAGATTCCAAAGGAGTTAAATTTGATAACTGTATGGTTGGTAGCTCTTTCATTACTTGCTATTGTAATTTTCATATTTTGGGTTATTTATAGGATCTTGTATGGTATTCTGTTAAAAAAACTAAATAAGAATTATGATGAGCTATTGAGAAATGAATGATCAAATGATTTGAATATCTCCCTTTCCTTCTCTGATGATCACCATCTCATCTTGTGTTAAATCAATAATGGTAGATGGGCGATTATCGCCATAACCACCATCAATAATTAGATCAACTTTGGATTTCCATTTTTCATAGATCAGTTCGGGATCTGTTGTGTACTCTACAACATCATCGTCATCTCGTATGGATGTAGTAATGATTGGATTACCTAGTTCCTTTACTATTTCTCTAACAATATTATTATCCGGTATTCTGATTCCAACCGTTTTTTTCTTCTTAAAAGCTTTAGGTAGATTATTACTTCCTTTCAAGATAAAAGTATAAGGTCCTGGAAGAGCTCTCTTTAATATTTTGTATGTAGGAGTATCAATTTGCTTAACATAGACAGATAAATTACTGAGATCATAGCATATAAATGAAAAATCAGCTTTATCTAATCTGACGTTCTTTAATCGGGCAATTTTTTCCAATGCTTTATTATTAGAAATATCACAGCCCAATCCGTAGATAGTATCGGTTGGATATATTATCAAGCCACCATTCTTTAGAACGGCAACAACTTTTTCAATCTCCTTAGGATTTGGGTTTTGATTATATATTTTTATTAATTCCGCCATTTAGATAATTAAAATAATCCGGATTCAAATATACATTCATAAATTTAGATATTCACTATATAAATGTTCTCGATCAAAAAAAAACAGACCCTAAAAATAGGGCCTGCATATTAATAAATTTCTTGTTGAAATTATTCTACAACCAGTCTAAAACCTTCGCCGTGTATATTAATAATTTCTACTTTCTCGTCTGGTTTAAGATACTTACGTAATTTTGCTATATAAACATCCATACTTCTGGACGTGAAATAATTATCATCTCTCCAGATCTTGGTAAGTGCCATTTCACGTGGCAGCAGATCATTTTTATATAAAGCAAGTAATTTTAGCAACTTGTTTTCTTTTGGAGATAGTTTTCTAGGGTCACCTCCGTTAAATGACAATTGACGAAGTTTTGAATTTAAATGAAAATTACCAATCTCAAATTCAAATTGGTTGTCTTCAGCTGATCCATCAACTTCCTTACGTTGTATTATTGCCTTTAATTTGTATAGCAATACCTCAGAATCAAAAGGCTTGTTCAGGTAATCATCTGCTCCAACCTGATATCCTCTTAATACATCTTCTTTCATAGATTTTGCTGTTAGAAATATTATGGGAATATCTTTATTGACAGATCTGATATCCTTTGCCAGGGTAAATCCATCTTTCTTAGGCATCATTACATCTAATATGCAGATGTCATAATCATCGTTTTTGAATGATATTAATCCTTCCAATCCGTCTTTTGCATGAGTAACATCATAATCGTTCAACTTTAAATAATCTTTTAAAACTGTTCCAAAATTAGGATCATCTTCTACGAGCAATATTTTTTTGTTTGCCATATTAATTAATTTATTAATGGTATTTTAATTATAAATGTACTTCCTTTACCTTTTTCACTTTCCACATGAACCGTACCCTGATGCTCCTCTGTGATGCTTTTAACATAGGATAAACCTAGTCCATGACCTTTTACATCGTGAATATTTCCACTATGTTCCCTGTAAAATTTATCAAATATTTTCTTTTGAACATTTTTACCCATCCCAATACCTTTATCCTTGATTTTTAAGATAATATTATTCCCAACATTTTCCGAGTATATATCTATCCTAGGTGCGTCTTCCGAATATTTAATGGCATTGTCCAATATATTGGTTATTACATTAGTAAAATGAAATTTACTGGCTAATATTTCACTGTTTACAGCCTTAAAATGGGTTTTGATATATCCATTCTTATCCGATATCATCAATTTAACATGGGCGATTGCATTTTCAACAATTTCCTGGAGATCAAAAACATCTTTACTTAGGTCTAATTGATTTTTTTCAAGTTTAGAAATTCTAAGAACGTTTTCAACCTGTGCATGCATCCTTTTATTCTCTTCCCGAATCATTTGAATATATCGATATACCTTTTCCTTGTTATCAATAATTTTCGGGTTTATAATTGAATCAAGAGCCAAATTTATTGTGGCAATTGGTGTTTTAAACTCGTGTGTCATATTATTAATAAAATCTGTTTTGATCTCAGAAATTTTCTTTTGTTTGATCAACTGATACAATGCTGTTGCAAAAGTTAAAATGATTACAAAAATAAATAATGCCGACAACAATAAAGTTAACGAAATTGTCCTCAATATGAATTCTTTCTTTTTAGGAAATGTTACATACAGATCATAATCACTGAATCCGTCATTGTTAATGAATAAAGGCACTTGATAAGTATAACCACTTACCTTTACAAATCTTTCAGATTTAACTTTAGTGATCAAATCATCATTAAAAACTCCATATTCAAATCTAGTCTGAATATTCCTGGCCCTTAGCTCATTATCAAGATTAAATCTAACTTCATTATTACTAACTCTATCGTATATTGGTCTTCTTGGTATGATATTTTGCAATAAATCTTCAAACTGCATCTTATCATATTTATCCAACCTGCCAATTTTTTTAACTTTGTCCTTTGCTGACAGTTCCTTAAAATCCTTTGATTGAAATTCTATTTTTTCAACTTGTATCTCTTCTTCACTAATGAAACTTCTAAAATTAACAGTGTCCGATTCAAAAGGAGAAAATTGTGTTTTATAGTTGTTTTCCAGAATTCTCTGACGAAAAGTGAATATTTCATTTCTGCTTGTATCTATCTTTTCAAAAAAGATATCTCGAACACCACGCTCCTTAAGATGTTGGACACTATCTAACATAGGCGCAAACTCCGTTAAATTATCTTTAAACTCTCTTTTCTGAATATTTTCAGAAACTATCGCGAGTGCATATTTTACGCTTGTCGAAAATTGCTGTTCACGCATTTCAATGGAATTATTTATCCAAAAAATTTGCACAGATATAATACCAACCAGTGCAATAGACATTAACGCAACTAAAAGTACAAAAATTCGTTTACTCATTATAACAAATTTAGAATTTCTTTAGTAAGTATATAATCATTTAACTAATGTTAACGATTTATACTATTAATTTAACAAAAAATTAAGATAACGATTAATATTAGGAAAGGAGAGTTAATTGGTCAAAGATTGCTCTAACTTGATATTTAGTCATCTCTAGTTCCAAATTATGGATGACAAAATTGGAATTTTTAATTTTAATTTCATCATCTGACTGGTTTTTAATTCTGTCCAGAATTTGCGTATTTGTAACTTTATCCCGATCCTTTACTCTTTGTATTCGGTTATTGAGAGGAGCCGTAACAGTTATAATCTTCTCAAAATCATTTTGCTTGTTATTTTCAAAAATAAGAGCATTCTCTTGAATTACAAATGGAGCATCCTGGTCTTCAATCCATATTTTAAAATGGCTCTCTACTTCGGGATGGACAATATTATTTATTGCTGATAGCTGTTCTTTATTATTAAAAACTATTTCTGCCAGATACTCTTTATTTAATTCACCATTCAAATAAGTATCCTCACCAAACTCAGCGATCAAGTTATTCCTGACTTTCTTAGAATTAACCATTATCTTCTTTGCTTCAGTATCCGCAAAATAAACTGGTACACCAAGTTCGATAAACATTTTAGCCACTGTGGTCTTACCACTTCCTATTCCTCCCGTTAAACCAATAACTTTCATTCGACTATTATATTATTAAAGTAAATTAAATAGAAAATATGTGTTAATTATTAACCTGAATATGATCGAATTTAAAATAATACCCAATAAATCTGGAATTATATAATTATTTCTTTATCAAATACTCGATCTTATTTGGAACAATTTTGACATCGAATAAAATATTAGGTTTTTCAATAATTTTTGGAACCAGATATTCTAAATTATTATCCACTGTCTCTCTATAATCACACTGTATTACAAAGCTGTTTTTCGTAATTTTATTATAATCTTTTAGAGCTACCTGATAAACCACTTTCACCTCTTTCGGGAAAGTGCTAATAATTTGCTTGCGAGGTAAATTGATCACCTTAAACGGTAGCGTGAAGGACCCTTCGGTAATTTTTTCAACTTCACCAGAAATATTTACATGGTCTATCGATAATGTAATGGCATCCATATTATTCAATAATTTAACAGCAACATCAAACGATGTTGCCAAATCACTTAACTCTAAAAGTTCCGATTGAACATTTTCTATAGAATCAATAAATTTTGTTGGCCCGGAGATCGTTACAAATTTGGGATCAATAGTATATTTATTAGCTAAATTAAATCCTGGTTTAAATTGAAAATTTACATTGGGTATTATTTTAACCTTTTTTGATTTTTTGACCCCAAGATCAAAATAAAGTGTATCGGGCTTTACTTTTAGAACTATCGTCTCCACAGGTAATTGAGCTTGTAAATAATTAATTTTTGATTTAGTGATGCTATAGTAATTGCTTCCTTTAATCTTCTCCAGATCCACTAAACTATAATTTAATTTTTTATTTTTAAGACTATAACTCAGTAATTTAAAACCTAAGGTGTTAACTGTTAGTATTATTTCATTGTCTGAATTGTTCTGTATCAATTTATTCTTTGGCTCGTCTACATAAACCAAATCGAATTTAACATCTGCAATATAATTTTTTGATAATTTGATCAACATCCAAAATAAAAATGACAACATTAGAAACAACAGGAATACACGCAGTTTTTTGTTGTTTTGTGATCGTTCTGTTTTATTTTCGATTTTTGTATTCATTACCTAATTTAACCCTTATAAGCATTAAAATGTTTGTTACGTCTTTCCGTTGAGGCAGATTATGGTTTAAACCCTCATTACAAAATTCTAATACATAATTCGGGTTTAAATCCTAAAAGTATAAAAAAAAGAGTTCTTTTTGTAAAGAACTCTTTTAAACCACTATAAGTTTATTTTTTCTTTTCTTCCTTGGGGAGATACTTTTTGCTCAGCTCCATTGAAATGGACGATCTTTCAAACTTAATCCTGCCAGCACCTGTCTCAATAATACAGGTATTGTCATTATCCACTAAATCGACAATTTTACCATGAATTCCACTTGATGTGATTACCCTGGCCCCCTTTTTTATTGAAGCCTGGAATTTTTTTTCATTTTTTTGTCGTTTCATTTGAGGTCGAATCATAAAGAGATATATCACTAGAAACATTAGAGGAATCATAATGTAGTTTCCCAAACTACTACCTCCGGATTGTAAAAATATTATACTATACATGTAATTTATTTAAAATTATTAATTAAGATTTAGGGGTCACCTGTGCTTTTATAATAAGTATTTCCTTTCCTTGATCTGTATTGGTGGCCAGTGTAACCTGTTTTTGTTGCTTATTTGGTTTGCGATCAGAATTAAATTTAACTTTGATCTCTCCTTTTGCTCCCGGTAATATAGGCTCTTTAGGCCATTGAGGAACTGTACAGCCACAACTTCCTTTGGCGGAAGAAATGATCAATTCGGATTTGCCGGTATTGGTAAAAGTAAAAATTGTTTCTACAATATCTCCTTCATTTATAGTCCCAAAATCATGTTCAGTCTTATCAAAGGAAATTTTAGCACCACCAATTTTTATTTGAGCATCGCGATCTGCCGCAATTTCAATGTTTTCTTTCTTAATTTTGGCAGCTGCGTTCTCTTTACAAGATACAGTAAAAAGACCCAGGCAAAAAGCTGTTAAGATTATTAATTTTTTCATTTTAAGTATTTTTATTAAGGCTACAAAAATATAAATATTTATAACAATCCACGTCCTATTTTGTTTAATCGTTTTGATTTATTATAATCTTTTAAAATTTTATCTAAAACACCATTAATAAAGTAGCTGCTCTTAAGAGTTGAATAATCTTTTGCTATTTCAATATACTCATTGATACTGACTTTTGTAGGTATGGACGGGAAGTATAAAAACTCCGTAATTGCCATTTTTATTAATATCAAATCAATACCGGCAATTCTATCCGTATCCCAATTTGGTGTTTTGTCATTTATTTCATCATTATATTCAGTGTGATGTGAAATTGTTTTTCTGAATAAATCGATTAAAAATTCTTTGTCATCTTCCCCTACTTTAAGATCCCTAAAAGTTATGTAAGTATCTGGTTTTAATTGTTTAATCGATTTTAAGACCAATGTGTTAATCAATGGCAGGTCATCTGCCCAACCTAAATTCAATTCATCGTAATAGTCGTATAATTTGTCATTGGGAGCAATTATATTCTCGAATAATTTAGACACAAATTTCTTATCCTCTTTGAATGATGTATCTCTGGAGGCCAAATAGTCTTTATATAGTTCACTATTTTTAAGTTGGTTCCACAAAATACTGACGTACTCTCTATTGTCTTTCCAGTTATTCAATTTTTTCCTACCCACATGATCAATTATTTCCTGGCTTTCCTCAATGGCAGCAATAACAGGATTATTAATAAATTTCATATTGGGGTCCTTATCCTCAACTGTAGGGAGATGCTTTTTCTTGTTGATTTCAAGATGTTCCAATGATAAATTTTTTATTTCAACCAATAAAAGTAACTGTAATACATACAAATCAAATATTTTATTAATACTAAGTAATAAATACTTTTCTTCTTTTGGTAAATCGTCACTATTTGATTGTAATAATGCATACACCGATTGCATTACCTTAATTCTAATATGTCTTCTATTAACCATATTTTAAAGATCGTAAATTTTATACATTGAACATTTTGTAAAATCAATGTGCAAAATTACTATTTTTTTTCAAAATGTAACCTTAATTATTCTAAACAAAGCGTTAAACCCGAATTATGCAATAGAAAATTTATTACGTCTTGAAGCCACTGCAAAATATACCGCATCACTACTTTTTGAAGTTTAACCATAACGGCCCCGAGTGCTCGCGGTGCATAAACTTCTAAAAAGTCATATTTTATTGTGGATTCAACCCTCATTACAAAATTCTACTACATAATCCCGGTTAAAAAACTTATAGAAACATCAAAGTTTATATTTGCCTCACAGGTTTTAAGATTGAATCTTGTATCTTCGCCATCATACATTATTTCATAATTTAATGAAAGCCTTAAAGTATCTAAACAAATATTTTTACAAATATAGAATGCGTCTAATTTTAGGGGTTTTAATTACTATTGTAGCGAAAGTATTCGCGCTACAGATACCCTCTATTATTCGTAATTCATTGAATATTGTTGAGGACTATCAACAAGATATTATTTCTGATTTAGGGGTTGTAAAATCACAACTCATTTTGAATATTTTATACATCATAGGTGCAGTTTTAATTTCTGGTTTTTTTACTTTCTTAATGCGTCAAACATTAATTGTTATGTCCCGACTAATTGAGTTCGACTTGAAGAACGAAATATTTGTGCAATACGAAAAATTGTCCTTGAACTTTTACAAAAAAAACAGAACCGGCGATCTAATGAATCGTATCAGTGAAGATGTAGGAAAGGTAAGAATGTATTTTGGACCAGCTATAATGTATACGGTAAATATGCTCGTCTTGTTTGGTGTTGCCATACCTAAAATGTTCAGTATAGATGCAAAACTTACGATGTACACATTAATGCCTTTGCCGGTATTGTCAGTATCTATTTATTTTTTAAGCAGAGTTATAAACAAAAGAAGTAATATTGTTCAACAGTATCTATCTAAACTTACTACCTTTTCGCAAGAATTATTTTCGGGAATAAATGTAGTAAAGGCATATGGAATTGAGAAGCAGAGCTCATTTGATTTTTATACTCTGGCTGACACTAACAAAGAAAAGAATATTTCACTTTACAAAGCTCAGGCATTATTTTTCCCTTTGATGATCTTGCTAATTGGGATAAGTAATATTCTTGTTATTTATATTGGGGGAATGCAATATATCAATGGTGAAATAAAAAATATCGGTATTATTGCGGAGTTTATAATGTATATGAATATGCTAACTTGGCCGGTAGCTGTGGTTGGATGGGTTACTTCTATTGTGCAACAAGCGGAGGTTTCTCAAAGACGCATTAATGAATTTTTAAATGAAAAGCCTTCCATTGAAAATAAACAGAAGACAAAATCGATTATTGAAGGTGAAATAGAGTTTAAAAATGTGAGTTTTACCTATGAAGATACTAATATTAACGCCTTAAGAAATGTTAGTTTTATTATCGAAAAAGGTAAGTCTTTAGCTATCCTGGGCAAAACGGGATCCGGTAAGTCGACAATAGCGAGTCTGATTGCAAGATTGTACGATGTGGATCGTGGAACTGTTTTAATTGATGATGTGCCTATAAAAGAATTAAATCTGACTTCGCTGAGGGAAAATATTGGTTTTGTTCCCCAAGATGCTTTTTTATTTTCAGATACGATAAAGAATAACATAAAAATAGGTGATGAAAAAGCAGATTATGAAGAAATAATTCGAGCAGCTAAATTGGCTGATGTGCATAATAATATTAACAATTTCAGATTTAAATATGAAACTATTGTTGGAGAAAGGGGTGTTACTTTATCCGGTGGTCAAAAACAAAGAGTTTCCATTGCTAGAGCTTTGATTGCAAACCCTAAAATCTTAATCTTCGATGATTGCTTATCTGCCGTTGATACTGAAACCGAGGAGATCATTCTAAATAATTTAAAAAATGCCTCTATGGGAAAAACTTCCATTATTATTAGCCACAGAACTTCTTCCATAAAAAACGCTGACAAAATTATTGTTCTGGATAAGGGCAAAATAATTCAAACCGGGACTCACGAGGAACTTATACAAACTAAAGGCTATTACCAAGATGTTTATAATCAACAACTTGAAGAAAAGTTAACAGTTCATGAATAACTTCACTTAAATCAATTAAAAAAATTGTTGCATGATAAATTATATTTTATAGATTTGCCTTAAATATTCATTAATTAAATAATATATATATGAGTGAAAAAGGATACGTTGAACAGGAAGAAATATTTTCTCAAGTTTTGAGAGCAGGAAGAAGAACATATTTTTTTGATGTTAGAGAAACAAAGGCTGGCGATTATTATTTGACCATTACGGAGAGTAAGAAATTTACACATGACGATGGTTCATTTCATTATAAAAAGCATAAAATCTATTTGTATAAAGAAGACTTTGAGGAATTTAGCACCATGCTGAATCAGGCAACACAGTACGTTCTAGATGAAAAAGGTCAAGAAGTTATAAGTGAACGCCATCAAAAAGATTATCATAAACCTACTGATGATGAAAAAAATGGAAGCCCTAATGAAAGTGCTTCTTCTGAAAGTTTTACCGATGTGAAATTTGAAGATATTTAATACTAAAAACCATTCGAAATTTTGAATGGTTTTTATTTTTTATACCATTACCGACCTTTTCTGAGAAGCTAACGGAATGAACAAACCTTCGTTAAGTAAATTTAGCACCGCCACTTTATCTTGTGATTTGACCAAAAAAGAGAGGTTATAATTGCTTCCTCCATACGATATCATACGAATTGGAATATCTACTAAGCAATTAAAAATTGCAGCGGTGACACCTTTTTTATTTTGAGCAATATTACCTGCAATACAAATTATACTCAAATCATTATCTACTTCAATACTACCAAAGCCTTCTAGTTCCTGAATAATTTTTTCCAGCTGCGAGGTATTATCAATTGTTAGGGATACAGCAACTTCAGAAGTAGTAATCATATCAATAGAAGTCTGATTCTGATCAAAAACTTCAAATATTTTTTTTAAAAATCCGTAAGCCAATAACATTCTATAAGACTTTATTTTAATAGCAGTAATATTATCTTTTGCAGCTACGGCTCTGATCTTTTCAACCCTGGCATTATTATAGATCAAGGTCCCTTTTGCTTCCGGTTTAAAGGTGTTTTTGAGCAATACAGGTATATTGTTCTCCTTTGCCGGAATTATGCTTTGTGGATGTAATATTTTTGCTCCAAAATAGGCCAGCTCAGCAGCTTCATCAAAAGAAATTTCTTCAATTGAAAAAGTTCGATCAACAAATCTTGGATCGTTATTATGCATTCCATCGATATCTGTCCATATTTGAATTTGACTCGATGCAATTGCCGCTCCAATAATGGAGGCTGTATAATCACTCCCTCCCCTTTCTAAATTATCAATTTCATCCTTTCTATTTTTACAAATAAACCCTTGTGTGATAAATGTTCTTGTGGAAGGATATTTTGATAATATTCTTTTCAAATGATCTTTAATATAATCGTTGTCCGGTTCATTATTTTGATCGATGATCATAAAATCCAAGGCAGATATTAGCTCTGAAGATTCTCCTATTTCATTTAAATATAACTGAAATAAATTTGTAGAGACTATTTCTCCTTGCGCCAAAATTATTCTTTGGATTTTGGATTTGTAATCATAATTCACTAAGGATTGCAAAAGGTCATTATGAAGACGTAGGAGTTCACTTGCCCTTTTGAT
>PVMS01120313.1_pt1 | contig 15308 bp, 13 predicted proteins | sample 1853461 | NCBI WGS metagenome assembly PVMS01 (sample SAMN08582032, study PRJNA380276) | Marine sediment metagenome, whole genome shotgun sequencing project. | isolation source: ocean sediment barecode stripped | collected 2017 | reverse complement strand
TGCTCCAGCAGGTGTGTTGAACCAGTATTGCCGATTGCTTCATTGCGCGAACCTACATGATAGGTCACCATAAAGGTCACTACCGGGGCTGAATGGTCTTCCATTAGCAGGACCGCTAGATCGTTTAGAGTACAGCTGTACTCGTCGATTCCGCCGGAGGATTTTACATATTCAAAAGCCTTGTCCAGCGGTACATTGGTTTTATTCAATTTCATTGTTTCTCCATCCTTTTCTCCGCAGGCCGCTAACAGCATTAATCCTGCAATAAATGATATGAAAACTTTGGACTTCATTAGTATCCTCAATTTTTTGTATTTAATAAGCTTATGAAGCTAATAGTTCTTGAGGAATTGAGGTAGGGAGAAATTATTCACAAGCGATCTAAACAAACCAATTCTGCACCAGGTCGTTCCAGTCTTTATTTTCTTCGGTATTCTGGGCACGCCGTCCGCTTCGCCGCTTTCAATGGAAGGTGTAATTTACTCCCGCTTACCGTTCTGATATCATCTGATTGGCATCCCGGAACTATTCCTGCAAACGCTGGCTTTTTTGGGGTGGCCTATGCACCTGTGGCGGGCAATTTATTTTGGGAGCATTCCCGGGTTGATTGTGGCCCTGTCAGTCATCCGGCTCTTTAAGCCCGCAGAGAATATTGATCAGTAGTTTAATTTCAAGCTGTATTGAAACTTGGTGTCCTGTGGTTTTTCTACCTAGTTTTCGTTAGCACATAACATTTATTATGAAGACGTCAGAATGAAATTCAGTTACTCGCGCTTGTTGCTTTTAGGTTTTGGATCTATTGCGCTTATCGTCGCTCTGTTTTTTATGCTGCCTGTAAGAAGGGGGGAGGCTCTAAGTTGACAATGCGTAAATCAATTTTTATTACCGGTATATTCTTACTAATAATGTTGCTTATTAGTGGCTGTTCAAAAAACATCGTATTGAAACAGGATGAATTCGAATATTTCAGTAAAGTGGCTTTCGGTGCCGAGTATGGTGCGGTTGAAGCCCGAATCTTGAAATGGAACACCAATGTGCGTATCCGCGTAATAGGGGATTTTACTGAAACCGATTGGTTGACTGTTGAGGCTGTGATTGCTGATTTAAATCGGTTGATTAAAGTACCCCAACTACAGTTAGTAGATAATAATCAAAACGTTTCATTATACTTTGCATCGGAGGAAGAATTCAAAAATATTGAGCCGAATTATGTTCCAACTAACTATGGTTTCTTCTGGACTAATTGGTATGATGATAATTATGAGCTTTATTCAGCAACCATATTAATCGCTTCTGACCATATCAATCAGGATGAGCGTTCACACTTAATCCGCGAAGAGCTCACCCAAAGCTTGGGACTCATGAATGATTCGGAACAATTTAAAAACAGTATATTTTATCAGGGATGGACAACAACGTCAGAATTTTCAGCGCTTGATAAAAAAATAATTCGCGCTCTTTATCAACCGCGTATTAAATCTGGAATGACGCGCAGCGAAACGTTACAATTATTAGTTTCCAATTAATTACAAACCGGGAGGATTGTACCTTATGAATTTTGATTTCAAAGACAAAGCCGTACTTATAACTGGTGCATCGGGAGGGATCGGACACAGAATTGCCCAGCAGTTTGATGCCTCCGGGGCGCGCTTAGCGCTGCATTATAACACTGCTAAAAAGAATGCTCAGCAATTACTGGATTCGCTTTCTGGTTCCGAGCATTTTATTATCCAGTCTGATTTGCAGGATTCAAAAGCTGTGGTTGCTCTGGCCGCTAAAACAGTTGAAAAATTTAAAAAAGTAGATATTCTGGTTAACAATGCCGGCACCTATAGCCTACACCCCATCAAGGATATTTCATACGAAGAGTGGCTTGATAAATGGCAGACTACGATCCGGACCAATCTATTCGGTCCAGCCAATTTGACATTTTGCGTGGCTCAGGAAATGCGTAAAACAGGCGGTGGAAAAATCATTAATATTTCTTCGCGGGGAGCCTTCCGGGGAGAGCCAGATGCACCGGCCTATGGAGCCAGTAAAGCAGGCTTAAACGCAATGGGCCAATCGCTGGCGCTGGCGCTGGCTTCAGAAAATATTTACATATACACAATCGCGCCTGGTTTTGTTGAAACGGCCATGGCGCGGCCGTACTTAACAGCAGATCGCAAAGATTCAATAATGCAGCAGAGCCCGTTAGGTCGTGTTGCAAAACCGGAAGAAATTGCTAAAACTGTTTTGTTTGTGGCTTCCGAAGGGACCGATTTTTTAACTGGCAGTATCATTGATATTAATGGTGCATCATATCTCCGGTCCTGATTCGTATAAAAGCGAAAGGGAGATTAATGTCAAATAAAGTACCTCAACAATGGCTGGCCTTGGCACGTGAGATTCAAGCGCTGTGCCAAACCGGGCTGGCTCACAGCCTTTCTAATTATGATACGGTTCGCTATAAACGCCTGGCTGAAATTGCGGCCGAGATCACAGCCCAAAATTCAAATCTCCAGACGGAAGACCTCCTAGAAAATTTTCTTGTCCATCCCGGTTATGCAACCCCAAAAGTGGACATCCGTAGTGTGGTGCTGAAAGATGGTGATTTACTGCTTGTGCAGGAAAAGCAGGACCGGCGCTGGAGCCTTCCGGGCGGTTGGGCTGATATTGGTGATCGTCCTTCTGAAGTTGCGATAAGGGAAGTTCGTGAAGAATGCGGACTAATCGTTAAACCGCTTAAGGTACTTGGTATTTACGATGCTAACCGCATCGGCCGTTCGCTTGAATTTTATCATGCTTATAAAATTATCTTCCTGTGCGAGTATCTTGAAGGTGCGCCTCAACCTAGCGACGAAACACTGGCTGCTGCCTATTTTGACATTGATCAATTACCGGCTTTATCTTATCACCGGACCAACAACCGGCACATCGCTGATATTAAAAAACACATTAATGATCCCGAGCGGCCTGCAGATTTTGAATAAAAATTAAATTCAAAAGTAAATACCGCTGTCAGGTTTTTTCATCTTCTGTCGCGAGCTTTCTAAGTTTTTTAAAGGATGGTAAAAATTGACCGGACGTTTCCATGTATCTTGTATAATTAGCGCCAAACTTGTTAATCAGCTGCGCTTCTTCCTTTTGAACCAACCATGCCCAGAGTAAAGATATCGGAAGAACCGAAATTAAGATTGTCCACGAGTATAAAACCATTGCCAGGATCCCTGTGCCTGAATAAATAATAGCGCTGTACAGCGGATGGCGTATTAATCGGTACGGCCCGGCTTGAATTAAACTTTTACCCCAGCCATTTTTAACAAGCTGGTATAGGGCTCCAAAGAAAAGATAAACAGCGTCTGTTATGAAGATGATAAGGAGCAGAAGCCGGAAAGAATTGTTAATGGTAATTTGTGGTATTCCTGCTGCCGCTTCAAATGTATAGGTCAAAACCCAAATGAGGGCCGTTGCAATTATTCCAAAGGGCCCTACGCCAAATATTCTTCGGAATACGGCTCTAAGATTCACTTTCTTCTTTTTGGTATATATAGATCTGTTACAGTTCCGGCAAAAACTTCAGCGGCATTTCCAATCGTCTCCGATAAAGTTGGGTGCGGATGAATTGTCAAGCTGAGGTCCTCAACATCGGCGCCCATTTCAATCGCCAGCGTTCCCTCAGAAATCAAGTCGCCAGCATTGGGGCCAATAATCCCTACCCCTAAAACACGTTTTGTTTCAGGATCAAAAAGTATTTTTGTTTTACCGATCTGCTGCCCCATAGATAGTGCCCGACCGCTGGCAGCCCACGGAAACTCACCTTTTTCATACCGAACATTATGCTCCTTGGCTGCTGTTTCTGTCAGTCCGACCCAGGCAATTTCAGGATCGGTGAACATCACTGCCGGTATTGCTTTGGCGTCAAAAGTCGCTGGTAAGCCCGCAAGAACCTCGGCTGCTACTTTACCCTCATGGCTTGCCTTATGGGCCAACATTGGATCTCCGGTAATATCGCCGATGGCATATATATTTGAAACTGCTGTTCGTTGAAACTTGTTAACTTCAATTAGTCCGCGATTGTTAACCGTTATTCCAGCATTTTCTAAATCGAGCTCTTCTGTATTTGGTTTGCGTCCTACCGCTACTAAGACCTTATCGAATATTTTCTCTGTTGTTTTTCCACTGGTTTCAATTTGTACGGAAAGTGTCTCATCCTTGTTTGGAACGATCTTAGTTACTTTTGACTTAACTAGAATTTCATCAAACCGCTGTTTAAGATTTCGCTTCAGCAGCCGCACAAGATCCTGGTCCGCACCAGGGAGGAGCGTGTCCAGCATTTCCACCACGCTCACTTTTGAACCAAGGGCCTGGTAAACCGTTCCCATTTCAAGTCCGATATAGCCGCCGCCAATTATCAGCAGGCGTTCAGGAATTGATTCCAGTTCTAAGGCTGAAGTTGCGTCTAGAAGACTGGGATGATCGTATGGAAAACCGGGAATCTTTGCTGATCGTGATCCTGTTGCAATAATTGCCGTTTTAAAAGAAATGCGCTGCATTCCCTCGGGGGTCTCAACGGACAATTCGTTGCTGGTAACAAACTTCGCTGTCCCCTGGATGGTTTCAACCTTACGTGCTTTTGCCATCTGGCTGATACCGCCGCTTAGTTGGCTCACTACTTTATTCTTCCAATCGCGTATTTTATCCAGATCTAATTTTGGACTTGTATACTTAACGCCCATCTCGCTCAGAGCCCGAGTCTCTTCCATAACTTTGGCAATATGTAATAAAGCCTTTGAAGGAATACAGCCCCGGTTAAGACACACGCCGCCCAATTCTTTCGCTTTATCAATCATTAGCACTTGCTTTCCCAGATCGGAAGCACGGAAAGCGGCAGCATAACCCCCTGGACCTGCGCCAATTACAACTATTTCTGTTTCAATATTTTTGTCAGGCATAGCAACTAATTTGGATTATTTTATTCCTGCAATTTGCTTAGAATCGGCTAACAGTTCGTTTAGCCTTTTTGTAAAACGTGCCGCTGCTGCTCCATCAATAACCCTATGATCATAGGAAAGGGCATAGGGTAGCATAAATCGCGATTCAACTTTATCCTTTATAACCACTGGCTCTTTTGCAGCGCGGGAAACGCCAAGAATGGCGACTTCTGGCAAATTGATAATGGGCGTAAAGTACGTCCCGCTTATACTTCCTAAGCTCGAGATGGTGAAGGTTCCACCAACTAGTTCATCGGGCTTAACCTTCTTTTCGCGGGCGCGGGCGCTGACATCGGCCAGCTCCTCAGATAATTTAAACAAATCTTTTTTATCTACATTTTTTATTGCAGGAACAACCAAACCCCTGGGCGTATCGATGGCCACCCCAATATTATAGTATTTTTTTCGAACAAGATCATTGCTTCGTGGGTCAAGCGATGCGTTAAAATCAGGAAACTCTATTAATAGCTGGACGACTGCCTTCATTAGGAATGGAAGAATTGTAACCTTTGCCTGCTTTGCTGATTGGCCTTTCTTCAGGGCTTTCCGATACGCTTCCAGTTCTGTTATATCAGCTTTATCAAATTGGGTCACATGTGGAATAGTTTGCCAGGAAAGCTGCATCCGTTCGCCGGTTATCCGCCGAATACGATTCAACGAAACAGTTTCGACTGCTCCCCACTGTGAAAAGTCAACGATGGGTAACTGTTGAGAAACCGCTGTTGTTTTTGCGGCCAATCGTTTTTTTACATACTCCTGTATATCTTCTTTAATTATGCGGCCCTTTGGTCCCGACCCAAGGACTAAAGAAAGGGCAACGCCCAGCTCTCTGGCAAATCTGCGAACACCCGGGCTGGCCGGTGCCAGGATTTGTGATGATGAATCCGCAGTTGTTTCTGCAACTGGTTTTACCTGATCCTGTTTCGCGATTGGCTTTTCAGCAACAGCTTTTTTTTCGGTTATTTTTTGTTCTGTTTTCTGTGTTTCTGGAACGGAACTCGATTTTTTTGGCGCTTCGCTGGCTTTAACATCAACGGCAACAATTGGCTGTCCGGCTTTAATTTGATCCCCGTCCTTAACATAGATCTTAGAAATTATACCGCTCTCAGTTGTAGGGATTTCCATCGTTGCCTTATCCGACTCAAGTACAATAACCGGGTCATCGACCGCGACCTTGTCACCGACCTTAATTAAAACCTCACTTACATCAACAAGGTCAATGCCCTCACCAAGGTCTGGGAGTAAAATATCTTTTGTCACTTTAATACTACCATGATATTAATCTCTAGGTATTGCGCGGATTGGGTTTATCAGGATCAATCTTATATTTTTTGATAGCTTGCTTAACTTCGGACAATTCAATCTTGCCTTCTTTTGCCAGGGCGTTCAATGCTGCTAATACAATATAATAACGATTTACTTCAAAAAATGATCGCAAGTCTTCGCGCGTTTCGCTACGACCAAACCCGTCCGTCCCAAGTGGTGTAAATGCATTTGGAATAAATGCGGCAATTTGCTCTGCAACCAGGCGCACATAATCAGACACTGCGACAACTGGGCCGCGGGCATATTCCATACACTTTGTGACGTAGGGGACCTGGTATTCTTCGTCCGGGTGAAAAATATTCCAGCGCGTTTTATCCTCAGCATCTTTGCGTAATTCACTGTAACTGGTGACACTCCAAACGTCGGCATCGACCTTCCAATCTTTTTCTAACAGATCGGCAGCGGCTAGTGCTTCGCGCAGGATTGGTCCGCTCCCCAACAACTGAACACGTGGATATTCACCCAGTTTCCCATCGCGCAGTTTATACATTCCGCGAATGATTCCCTCTTCAACGTCCTTCGGCATTCGCGGCTGAATATAGTTTTCATTGTATAATGTTATATAATACATGACTGGCTCTTGGTCTGTTGCCATCTTCTCTAATCCGCTTTGAATAATTACAGCCAATTCATAGGCATAGGCCGGGTCATAAGCGTTTATATTTGGAACGACTGAAGCCGCTAAATGACTGTGCCCATCCTGGTGCTGTAAACCTTCGCCGGCCAGCGTTGTTCGTCCTGCTGTGGCTCCCATTAAGAATCCGCGCGTGCGCATATCTGCTGCGGCCCACATGAAATCACCAACGCGCTGGAACCCAAACATAGAATAATATGTGTAAAAGGGAATCATATTTAAGCCGTGCGTACTGTTGGCCATACCGGCTGCAATGAAAGATGAAATTGACCCGGCCTCATTGATCCCTTCCTCTAATATTTGTCCTTCTTTCGCTTCCCTGTAAAATAAGAATTGATCAGAATCCACCGGTACGTAGCGTTGCCCAACATGTGAATAGATACCCAATTGTCTGAAGAGCGGATCAATGCCAAACGTGCGAGCTTCATCAGGAATTATTGGAACAATTTGTTTTCCAATTTTTTTATCGCGAGTCAACATTGTGAGCAGGCGTACATAAGCCATTGTGGTTGAAATTGCACGCTCGCCAGAGCCCTCAATTAATTCTGGCCAGTCATTTATATCTGGAACTTCCAGCGCTTCACTTGTTTCAGATCGACTTGGGACAAACCCTCCTAAAGCGTCCCGCCGCTCAAGAATATATTTCATTTCAGCGCTGTCTTTCTCTGGAAGATAAAACGGCGCTTTAACAGTTTCTTTATCGGTTAGCGAAATATCAAAGCGTGAGCGAAAATATAATAATTCTTCTTCATTCAATTTTTTCTGCTGATGCGTAATATTTCGTCCTTCCCCGGCCTCTCCTAATCCATAACCTTTTATAGTTCTGGCCAGGATAACCGTAGGCTGATCTTTATGTGCAACAGCGTGGGCATAGGCCGCATAAACCTTTGCCGGATCGTGTCCGCCAACTTTTAATCGCCACAACTCATCGTCGGATAAATGTTCCACCATTTTCAACAATTTCGGCGATTTACCCCAGAAATGTTTACGAATGTATGAGCCGCCTTCAACTACATACTTAAGCTGATCTCCATCGACTATTTCTTCCATGCGCTTGGCCAACAACCCTTTATCATCTTTTTCTAATAATGCATCCCATTCGGATCCCCACACAACCTTAATTACATTCCACCCCGCACCACGAAAGACGCCCTCCAGTTCCTGGACAATTTTGCTGTTACCGCGTACAGGCCCGTCAAGTCTTTGCAGATTACAATTTATTACAAAAATAAGATTATCCAGTTTTTCGCGACTGGCTAGGGCGATTGCTCCCAAGGCTTCCGGTTCGTCCATTTCACCATCGCCAAGAAAGGCCCACACCTTTCTTCCCGCCTCTCTGCGAAAACCGCGATCAATCAAATAGCGCATAAAACGCGCCTGATAAATTGCCATAATTGGTCCCAGGCCCATTGAGACCGTAGCAAATTGCCAGAAGTCCGGCATCAGCCATGGATGGGGATAGGATGATAGCCCGCCACCTTTTCTCAATTCACGGCGAAAGTTCTTTAAATGTGTTTCACTTAATCGCTTTTCTAAAAACGCACGGGCGTAAATGCCGGGCGAGGCATGTCCCTGGAAAAATATTAAATCGCCGCCACTAGCATGATCGGGACCCCTGAAAAAATGATTGAAACCGACCTCGTATAATGTGGCTGCTGAAGCGTACGTAGAAATATGTCCACCGATGCCATGCACTTCATTATTGGCACGCACAACCATTGCCATTGCATTCCAGCGAATCAGAGATTTTATTCTTCTTTCCAGCTGACGATCCCCGGGATAGGGTTGCTGCCTGGACACTGGAATTGTATTTAAATATGCTGTATTTGGACTATAAGGTAATTGAACTCCCTGCCGACGGGCATGGTCAATCATTTTTTCAACCAGGAAATGTGCCCGATCGGCACCTTCCGTCTGCAAAACGGAGTTCAGTGAATCAATCCATTCCTGGGTTTCCCTGGGGTCAGGATCTATATGTTTATTCTCTTCCGACATCTTTCCTTCCTATTCAGCGCCATGCGGCTGGCAGTAATCCAAAAAATAGCCGGAAATTTATAACGAAACAACCGGAATTAGAACGTTATCCTGCATTGTTTTTGTCAATCGCTATTATTCAGGATCGTACCGGTACTCATTTAATATTTTAATATAGTTGGCGCGCATGAACGCGCCCGGATCTCTAACTTTTTTCATGCTCATACTTCCGCGCATCTGATCCAGGCTTTCATATTCATGTTCGTCCAGCCATTGCAATATATCTTGTTTAATTGTTTGAATATGGTCCGGTCCATACCGCAACAGTGCTGAAGTCATAAACGTTACATCCGCACCGGCCATGGTGAGTTTTAGTACATCCTCTGCCGTATGCACCCCGCTGGTTGCACCAAGCGACAACCGCACCAGATTACGTAGAACGGCTATCCAGCGCAGCGGCAAACGAATTTCTCCAGAGTTGCTAAGATCGAGTGTTGGTTCAACTTCCAGCTTTTCCAGATTAATATCCGGCTGATAAAATCGATTAAACAGCACCATTGCTTCCGCACCTTCACGCTCAAGCCGCTTTACAAATGCCGGTAAAGCGCTGAAGGCGTATCCGATTTTCATAGCGACCGGAAGTTTAGTTTGTGCTTTAACCGCTTTCAGGATATCCACATAAATCTCTTTTACTTCTGTCCCGGTTTGTTGCGGTTCCGTAGGCAAGTAATAAACGTTCAGTTCCAAACCATTTGCTCCGGCCGCTTCAATCATCTTGGCTTTTTCTATCCAACCGCCAATTGATACACCATTTAAACTGGCAATAACAGGAATATCAACAGCCTCCTTTAGGTGCCTGATTTGAGCGAGGTATTCTTCACAACCTTTATTGAATTCAAGGTGCTCTGGAAAATAAGACAGCGCTTCGGAGAAGCTTTCACCACCATGATTAAGGTAGTGTTCTAATTCAGCGTCTTCGTGATACAGTTCTTCTTCAAAAAGAGAGTACATTACTATAGCAGGGGCACCGGCATCCTCTAATTTTTTTACCGTATCTACATCTCTGGATAAAGGCGAGGCTGAGGGTACCAGTGGATTATCAAAATCAAATCCCATGTATTTTGTTTTTAATCGCATTATTCCTCTCCTATGCTTCGCTTTTAACTGGTTTGCTTGCTAGCTGCGAATATGTTTCATATCTGGCTGCAGCTGCCTTTTCGGCTTCCTTCAGCAATGCCTTGGCTCTGTCAGGCATGCTTTTTGTCAGCATTTTGTAGCGCGTTTCTTTATAAATATAATCGCTGATAGGAATTTTTGGTGCTTTTGAATCCAGCTGCAGGGGATTTTTCTCCTCATTCAAACGGCGTGGATCGTGCCGATATAACAACCAGTGCCCGCTTTCGACTGCTGCTTTTTGCTGATCCAGTCCATAGCGCAGATTATAGCCATGGGCGATACAATGACTGTAGGCAATAATTATGGAGGGACCAGCATAGGCCTCTGCTTCCATAAAGGCTTTTACTGTTTGGGCGTCGTTAGAGCCCATTGCGATCTGAGCAACATATACATTTCCATAATTCATCGCCATCATTCCCAGGTCTTTTTTGTTTGTTGATTTTCCCGCTGCTGCAAATTTCGCTACCGCCCCTAGGGGTGTTGCTTTTGAAGCCTGGCCTCCCGTATTGGAATATACTTCGGTATCCATAACCAGAATATTAACGTTCTTCCGGAGGCGAGTACGTGGTCTAGCCCGCCATAACCAATGTCATAGGCCCAGCCATCCCCGCCCATTATCCACACACTCTTTTTGACTAAATTATCTGTCAAGCTCAATAAGTGCTGTGCGTATGGTTGTTTAAGTTTTTTAAGAATTTTGTCCAGCTTTGCTACTCGCTTACGCTGTTCGAAAATACCAGGTTCGTCGCTTTGGTCGGCCTTGATCAGGTCGTCAACAAGCCTGGAACCAATTTCCTTTTTTAACTGCAGCAAAAGTTCTCTGGCATATTCGGCATGCTTATCAATTGTTAATCTGAATCCCAGTCCAAACTCGGCATTATCTTCGAATAATGAATTAGACCAGGTCGGCCCTCGACCATCATTGTTTGTAGTCCACGGGGTTGTGGGCAGATTCCCACCATAGATGGATGAGCAGCCCGTGGCATTTGCAATAATCATTCTATGGCCAACAAGCTGCGAGACGACCGTCACATACGGTGTTTCCCCGCACCCCGAACATGCTCCTGAAAACTCAAAAAGCGGTTGCAGAAGCTGAGAACCTTTACATTGTCGTGCTTGGGCCGACTGCGTTCAACTTCCGGGAGCTTTAAGAAGAAATCCCAACTCATACGTTCAGAGTCTCTTAATGGCGTCTGCGGCACCATATTTATTGCTTTTCTTTTTGTGTCTGTCTTGTCTTTTACCGGACACACTTCAACGCACAGTGCACAGCCGGTACAATCCTCAGGGGCAATCTGAAGTGTATAATTTTCGTTGCCTTCCCATTCGCGTCCGCGGGCTTTCGTAGCTTTAAAAGTTTCAGGCGCATTTTTCAGCAAAGTCTCATCGTAAATTTTCATCCTGATAACACCGTGCGGACAAACAAATGCACATTTATTACATTGAATACAGATATCGGGATCCCATGCCGGAATTTCAGATGCTATGTTACGCTTTTCCCATTGCGAGGTTGCGGTAGGCCAGGTTCCATCCGGAGGGAATGCGCTCACTGGTAAACTATCGCCCTTACCAGAGATTATCTTCGCTGTAACCTTCTTAACAAAATCAGGAGCAGCATCAGGAACAACGTCTAGGTTTAATTCAATTCCTGTTGCAACAGCGGGTATTTTAATCTCTTTTAAATTGGCCAGGGTTTCATCGACTGCTTGGAAGTTTTTCTTAACAATTTCTTCACCCTGGCGACCATATGTTTTCTCAATCGCTTTTTTGATACTGGCAATTGCAGCTTCACTTGGAATCACCCCACAAAGAGCGAAAAAACAAGTTTGCATTATGGTGTTTATGCGAACGCCCATGCCCGTTTTTTTTGCAACCTTCAAGGCGTCTATGGTATACAGTTTAACTTTTTTATCTAAAATCTGCTTTTGCACATTTTTTGGCAACTTAGCCCATACTTCATCGTGCCCATAGGGAGCATTAAGCAGGAGCGTCCCTTGGGCAACAATATTACCAAGCACGTCGTGCGTATTAATAAAACCAATTTGATGACAGGCGACAAAGTTGGCATGATTAATAAGGTATGGCGAGCGAATCGGGTCTTTTCCGAACCGTAAGTGCGACACCGTCATGCTTCCGGATTTCTTCGAATCATAAACAAAATATCCCTGCGCGTTAAAATCCGTTCCCTCGCCAATGATCTTGATTGAGTTCTTATTGGCTCCCACCGTGCCGTCTGCGCCTAAACCGTAAAACATTCCTCTAAAAACATTTTCTTCATGTAATGTAAACTCAGGATCATATGCTAAGCTTGTGTACGTAATATCGTCCATAATTCCGATCGTAAAATGGTTTTTTGGTTTGTCTTTTGATAGCTCATCAAAAACGCTTTTTACCATTCCCGGTGTAAATTCCTTTGATGATAGACCGTAGCGGCCGCCAACCGCGGTTGGTATTGCTTTGAATTTACTGCCACCGTTTTGTGCATCTTCGCTTAGGGCGGTTACAACGTCCAGATACAGTGGCTCTCCTGTACTGCCGGGTTCTTTTGTGCGGTCCAAAACGGCAATATTTTTTACTGTTTCCGGCAATGCCTTGATAAAGCTATTGATCGCGAAGGGCCTGAAAAGGCGTACTTTTAAGACACCAACTTTTTCATCTGTTTCATTCAGGAAATCAACCGTTTCATGAACGGTGTCTGCGCCGGAGCCCATTATGATTATTACGCGCGTGGCTTTGGGGTCGCCTATGTAATCAAATAAATGATACTGGCGGCCGACCGTTTCTGCGAATTTATTCATTGCAGTCTGCACAATTTCTGGGGCAGCAGAATAATAGGGATTTGAGGTTTCACGCCCCTGGAAAAACACGTCCGGGTTCTACGCTGTTCCACGCAGGGTTGGATTGTTCGGATTCAAGCCGCGTTTTCTATGCGCTACAATCAGATCGTCATTGATCATTTGACTGATATCTTTATCGGACAGTTGCTCAATTTTTTGAACTTCATGCGATGATCGAAATCCATCGAAAAAATGTATAAATGGAATCCGTGCTTCAAGCGTTGCCGCTTGCGCAATCAGGGCCATGTCCATTATTTCTTGGACGTTACTGGAGGCTAAGAAAGCAAAACCGGTGGTGCGGGCACCCATAACATCTGAGTGATCGCCAAAAATTGACAGGGCGTGTGTTGCAACTGTTCGCGCCGATACATGAAAAACGGTGGATGTTAACTCTCCCGCTATTTTAAACATATTTGGAATCATTAATAACAACCCCTGCGAGGCGGTGAAAGTAGTTGTTAGGGCGCCGGTTTGCAGGGCACCATGCACGGCCCCAGCCGCGCCACCTTCACTCTGCATTTCAATGACATCAGGGACAGTGCCCCAAATGTTTTTAATTCCAGTCGCCGACCAGCTGTCGGCCCACTCGCCCATGTTTGATGAAGGCGTTATTGGATAAATTGCACAAACTTCATTAGTCTTGTGTGCGATATATGCGGCGGCTTCGTTGCCGTCGATTGTTACCATTTTCCTGGACATTGTATAATTTCCTTTTACTTGCGAATCCTTTAAATAAGTATAAAGCCGAATTAGGCTAGTACAAAAATTACGAATATTGGATGGGGCTATCCAGATAGATTGTTGGCTTTTTGCTAGAGCTCTATTTCTTTCCAGTCGCCTTTTAATATCTTTTGCGCCATAAAAGCCGCAAATAAGACTAAATAGATTCCCATGCAAATCCACGGCCCAAAAAATCCCATTCCTAAAACTATGCCGGTGAGATAGGCGGCCGGCAGGAAAAACAACCACATTATGCCGCTTTCAACCACCGCCGGATAGAATGTGTTGCCCGCCCCTGAAAGGGCAAACCATAACGTCATGCCAACGGCATCGGCGAGTTGAACCAAGCCTGCCACACGCAAACCAAATACGCCAAATTTTATCACCTCGGGATCGCTTGTGAAAATTGGCAGGATTAGCCTGGGGATGAAGAAAAATATCGCTCCCAGGGAGCCCATAATAATGAGTGCCCAGCGCACGCTTTCAACAATGCTGATTTCGGCTTTTTCTGGGTTTTTTTCTCCTAAGAATTTCCCGACCAGGGTCGCGCAGGCCTGACCGATTCCGGCGGCCGGCATAAAGGATGTTTGCAATATAGTAAAGACGATTTCCGTTGCCGCAAGTTCCAATGTTCCGATCATTCCCACAATCTTATAGAATAGCGCAAAGCCGAACATGACCAGCATTCCCTGCGACCCTTGTGGTAACGCCAGGCGTATTTGGCGTTTCAACATTTCCCCATCAATTCTCAGTGAAAACACGCCGAATTTTTTCCTGATCCAGGGCGTAACTAAATATAAAGAATAATGGATTGCCATCCAGGTCGATGCGATCAAGGTTGCCAGGGCAGCTCCTTTTACGCCCATACTAGGAAATGATGCCCAGCCCCAGAACACGCCAACCCAGGACCAACCGCCTGATCCGATGCCAGCTAAAAAAGATTCGATTCCCTCTGATCCATAGATCAACCCCACATTGAGATACACGTTCAGGGCGTTCGCCAAAACAGTAACATTCATGTGTATCCGTGTACGTTCAATTCCAGTGAAAAAGCCCTGAAACACGAAACCTATCGATGAGAACAATACGCTTAGAAATGCTACCGAGGTGTAATCTATGCAGAGCCTAACAACTTCAGGATCCGATAGAAAAAACGGGACAAACTTATCAGCAAAATAGTATCCCCCAAGGGCCACTGGAATACCAAAAGCCGCCGCTAGCAAATGTCCGTTGTGCATCGCTGCACCACACGCTTTCCAGCGCTTTTGTCCTAATCTTCGTGATGCAACTGTCTGCGTCGCGGTTCTCAAGCTAATACCAAAACTCATGATCGTCCAGACCAGCATTGCACCCATTCCCACGGCGGCCAAAGCAACAACCCCGAGATGACCAACCATTGCCATATCGGCAAGATTCATGAAAGTCCGGCTCAGGTTGCTCAAGATTACCGGCAATCCTAACCGGATCACGCGCTTTGATATGAGCTGGTCTTTCTTCCTGAATTTTGATAACATTTTAATCGACATTTTAATTTGTCTTGAACTGTTTAATCGAAATCTTTAGCATTGCCAAATAAGCTTTTGTTTTACTGCACACCGCCGCAGAGGTTGCCAGAGCTACGTTGGTTCCCGGGTTTATTTTTTTTATGCTTGATACAATTTTTTCTGT
>PVMS01034549.1_pt1 | contig 15310 bp, 13 predicted proteins | sample 1853461 | NCBI WGS metagenome assembly PVMS01 (sample SAMN08582032, study PRJNA380276) | Marine sediment metagenome, whole genome shotgun sequencing project. | isolation source: ocean sediment barecode stripped | collected 2017 | reverse complement strand
TGGCCTAGCCGTGGTTGTGGTAGCACCCCTTTCAGGGACCGCTACAAGCACACACCCGAGAACGCGGGGCGGGCCCTCCATGTGCGCTCGGGCTCGGCCATCCATGGCCTCACACGCCCCTGAAAGGGGTGCTACCACAACCACGTCTCTCTTTCTGAGGGGGGGGTACTTAGTCCATAAGTTTTGTTCATTATGGTCAGTCTGGAAGTACCTCTGGTGTTAGCCGCGGGTATGTCTGCAGGGGGGTGCTGGACTGTGCGAGGCAGGACGCCGAGCCCAAGCCCCCACGGATGGGTTCACGGCGTGTCCAGCACCCCCCTGCAGACATACTCGTGGCGGAGTGCGAAGTGCGGAGCCCGAAAGCCCGAAAGCCCGAAAGTCCGAAAGTCCGAAAGCCCAAAGTTAATGAGCTGAAGGAAAAACCGACCCGGTCAGGCGGCCTTCTTGCGACGCTGCTTCTTCAACATGGGCGCCAGGAACTGCCCGGTGAAAGAGCCCTTGGTTTTGGCCACTTCCTCCGGCGTGCCGGTGGCGATGATATGCCCGCCACCACTGCCGCCTTCCGGGCCGAGGTCTATCACCCAGTCCGCGGTTTTAATCACGTCCAGGTTGTGCTCGATGATCACCATGGTGTTGCCGTGATCCCGCAGGCGATGCAGTACTTCCAGTAGCTGCTTGATGTCCTCGAAGTGCAATCCCGTGGTGGGCTCATCGAGGATGTACAGGGTTTTGCCCGTATCGCGCTTGGACAACTCACGGGACAGCTTGACCCGCTGCGCCTCGCCGCCGGAGAGCGTGGTGGCCGCCTGGCCCAGGCGTATGTAGGACAGGCCCACGTCCATGAGAGTCTGCAGTTTGCGTGCGATCGAAGGTACCGGCCCGAAGAAGGCCAGGGCGTCCTCCACCGTCATTTCCAGTACCTCGTGAATGTTCTTGCCCTTGTAACGTATCTCCAGGGTTTCCCGGTTGTAGCGCTTACTCTTGCAGATATCACAGGGTACGTAGATATCGGGCAGGAAGTGCATCTCGACCTTGGTGACACCGTCTCCCTGGCAGGCCTCGCAGCGGCCTCCCTTGACGTTGAAACTGAAGCGTCCGGGTTTGTAGCCCCGGGAGCGGGCTTCCTGGGTGCCGGAGAACAATTCGCGCACCGGGGTGAAAATACCGGTATAGGTCGCCGGGTTGGAGCGCGGTGTGCGGCCTATGGGGCTCTGGTCTATGTCTATGCACTTGTCGATCTGGTCCATGCCGGTAATCGACTCGAAGGGCGCCGGGGTGAGGGTGGTGGCGCCATTTAATTCGGTGGCGGCGATCGGGTACAGGGTGTTGTTGATCAGGGTGGATTTACCGGAGCCGGAAACACCGGTGACGCAGGTGAGCAGGCCCAGTGGCACTTCCAGCTTTATGCCTTGCAGGTTATTGCCCGTCGCCCCGTCCAGTACCAGCTGTCGTTTGGGGTTACGGGGGGTGCGCTGCTCGGGAATGTCTATTTTCCTCCTGCCGGAAAGGTAAGCGCCGGTGAGGGATTTCGGGCTGCCCAGAATATCCTTGAGTGTGCCCTGGGCCACAATCTCCCCGCCGTGTACGCCGGCGCCGGGTCCGATATCGATAATGTGGTCGGCGCTGCGGATGGCCTCCTCGTCATGTTCCACCACCAGCACTGTGTTACCGATATCACGCAAGTGGTTGAGGGTCCGCAGCAGGCGCGCATTGTCGCGCTGGTGCAGGCCGATCGAGGGTTCGTCGAGGATATACATGACGCCCACCAGCCCCGCGCCAATCTGTGAGGCCAGGCGGATGCGCTGGGCTTCGCCGCCGGACAGGGTCTCGGCGCTGCGGTTGAGGGTCAGGTAGTTGAGGCCCACATCGACCAGGAAGCGGTAGCGCGCTCGCAGTTCCTTGAGAATCTTGTCGGCGATCTCACCCCGGCGCCCCTGTAGTTGCAGTTGTTCAAAATAGGATTCGGCCTCGCCCACTGCCATTTCTGTAATGCTGGGCAGGGTTCGTTCATCCACGAATACATGCCTGGCGTCGCGCCGCAGCCGGGTGCCGCCGCAGTCCGGGCAGGGCTGGGACGCCAGGAATTTGGCCAGGTCTTCGCGCACGGACTGGGAGTCGGTGTCCCGGTAACGGCGCTCCATATTGGGGATGATGCCCTCGAAGGTGTGCTTGCGTTTAAACACGTCGCCACGGTCGTTGACGTAGGAAAAAGCGATTTCCTGCTTGCCACTGCCGTGCAGGATGGTCTGGCGATGTTTTTTACTCAATTCATCGAAAGGTATGTCGATATCAAAACCGTAATGCTCGGCCAGGGAGGTCAGCATGTGAAAGTAGTAAACGTTGCGGCGGTCCCAGCCGCGGATGGCGCCTTCCGCCAGGCTGGCCTCGGGAAACAGGACAATGCGATCCGTATCGAAATACTGTTTGACGCCCAGCCCGTCACAGTCGCTGCAGGCGCCCGCCGGGTTATTGAAGGAGAACAGGCGCGGTTCCAGTTCATCGATACTGTGGCCACACTGGGGGCAGGCGAAGCGGGCGGAAAAACTGATATCCTCCCCGTCACCGTCCATGTAGCTGATGGATGCCAGGCCGTCGGTCAGGCTCAGGGCGGTCTCAAAGGATTCCGCCAGTCGTATGCCCAGGTCATCCCGCACCTTGAAGCGGTCCACCACGACCTCTATGCGGTGTTTCTTTTTCTTCTCCAGGTCCGGTACGTCATCCAGGTCGGTGACGATGCCGTCGATGCGGGCGCGCACGAAGCCGCCGGCGCGCAGTTCCTCGAATACATGCAGGTGTTCACCCTTGCGGTCGCGCACGACCGGCGCCAGCAACATCAGTTTCGTGCCCTCGGGCAGGGCCAGTACCGTATCCACCATCTGGCTGACGGTCTGCGCCTGCAGGTTGAGGCCGTGATCCGGGCAGCGCGGCTCCCCGACGCGGGCGAACAGCAGGCGCAGGTAGTCGTAGATCTCTGTAATCGTGCCGACGGTGGAACGCGGGTTATGGGATGTGGATTTCTGCTCGATGGATATCGCCGGCGACAGGCCCTCTATGTGGTCCATATCAGGCTTTTCCATCATTGACAGGAATTGCCTGGCATAGGTGGACAGGGATTCCACGTAGCGGCGCTGGCCCTCGGCGTAGAGTGTGTCAAAGGCCAGCGAGGACTTGCCCGAGCCCGACAGGCCGGTGATGACCACCAGTTTGTCCCGTGGAATATCCAGGTCGATATTCTTGAGGTTGTGGGTGCGCGCGCCGCGCACTTGTATGGTGTCCATAGGGCCTCTGATGCAGCTGCAGAATCGAAACAGTGCAGTATATGCCGAGGCTGGTCCACCTGGCAAAAACATCGCGCTTTTTATGCCGTTGCGGGGCTTTGCATGTCCTGCCCGCAGGGAAACTGGTAATATAGGCCCTCATTTTGAACGACCATTCCCCTTGATTACAAAAAACCCCATGACAGCGCTGGAAAAGCGCACGGTAGGTTCCCTTGCGCTGCTTTACAGCTTTCGCATGCTGGGCCTGTTTATGGTGCTGCCGCTGTTGGCCCTGTATGCGGCTGACTTCCCGGGGGCGACCCCGTCGATGATCGGGTTGGCTCTGGGGATTTATGGGTTGACCCAGGCCCTGTTGCAGATCCCCTTTGGCTGGCTGTCAGACCAGATTGGGCGCAAGCCGGTGATCATCGGCGGTCTGGTGCTGTTCGCCCTGGGCAGTATCGTCGCCGCGATGGCAGACAGTGTTTACGGCATAGTCCTGGGGCGCACACTGCAGGGCGCCGGCGCCATCGCCAGCACGGTGATGGCCCTGGTAGCGGACCTGACCCGCGAGGAGCAGCGCACCAAGGCGATGGCGCTGGTCGGGATCAGTATTGGCCTGTCGTTTGCGGTGGCCCTGGTGCTGGGTCCGGTAGTGGCCGCCGCGGGTGGACTCGCCGCGGTGTTCTGGTTCACCGCCGTGCTCGCCGTTGCCGGTGTGGCGATCGTCGTCCTGTTGGTGCCGACACCGCCGAAAATCGGCACAGAACATAATGAAGTGGGAGCGCGGGCGGGCTTGATTGGCCGCAGCCTGCGGGACCCGGCGCTGGCGCGGCTCAATTTCGGGGTGTTTGCCCTGCACTTTATCCTGATGGCCTCCTTTATGGTCGTGCCGGCTTTCCTGGAGCAGTCAGCGGGTATTGACCGCGCCCGGCACTGGCTGGTGTATTTGCCGGCGCTGCTGCTGTCCATCGCGGGCATGGTGCCCCTGATGATCCTGGCTGAACGCTGGGGCCGGCTGCACCAGGTTTTCCTGTTCGCTATCGCGCTGGTATTCGCCGCTATCGCCATGCTGGGCTTTACCTCGACCCCCATGGTTTTCTATCTTGGCCTGTGGCTGTTTTTCGTGGGCTTCAACTACCTCGAGGCGACCCTGCCGTCGCTGGTAAGCAAGACTGTCTTCGCCGGCGGCAAGGGCACCGCCATGGGGCTGTACTCCACCTGCCAGTTTCTCGGCGCCTTTGCCGGTGGCGCCGCCGGGGGCTGGATGTTGCAACACATGAGCGTGGCCGCCCTGATCGGTGTGTGCCTGATATTGGCCGCTGTGTGGTGGTTGCTTGTTCTGCCCGCAGGCCAACCCTCCGCCGGGAAGCAGGATCAACTGTCGGACGCCTGAGCGGGGGATAGCGACGGGTGCGCGCGCTAATTTGATCGACTTTGACCGCCAATGCTGTCGCATTTGGATGGTGGGATTGTTATAGTTCGTTGTTCAATCCTGTACTGATATTATGCAAAAAATGAGGAATTTCTATGGCTTCACGGGGCGTTAATAAAGTCATCCTGGTAGGTAATTTAGGCAACGATCCTGAAACCCGGGCATTTCCTTCGGGCGATATGGTCACCAATATCACTCTTGCCACATCGGAAACATGGAAAGATAAGCAGACAGGCCAGCCTCAAGAGCGCACTGAATGGCATCGCGTTGTATTCCACAGGCGGCTGGCGGAAATCGCCGGAGAGTATTTGCACAAGGGCTCTAAAGTGTATATCGAGGGCTCGCTGAGGACGCGCAAGTGGCAGGGACAGGACGGTCAGGACCGCTATACCACGGAAATCGTCGCCCGCGAGATGCAGATGCTGGATAGCCGCGGCAGTGGTCAAGGTAGCGGCCAGGGCAACTATAATCAGGGCGGATACAACCAGGGTGGAACGCAGGCAGCTCCTGCACAAAATCAGGCGGCCCCTGCACAAAGCCAGACAGCCCCCGCACAAAATCAGGCGCCCGCCGCCGGCGCCGCGCCAGCGGGCAATGCGCCCAACTCGGACTTCGGCAGTTTTGACGATGACATACCCTTTTAAATGCCCCGGCGCCTAATGGCCCGGCAGTAGCCCCGAGAACACTGCGTTGCGGGTACTTGTACTGGGATCGGACACCCCCCTGGGGCAGGCACTGGCCGAATGGCAGGTGCAGTCTGGACGCCACGACATGGTGCTTATGTCCCGCGCCGCCTGTCGCTGGAAGAGCGAACGCCAGGCCAAGAAAACCGTGGTGCGCGCCAAATGTGATATCGTGGTGGACGTTCGCATCGAAGCGGCGGGCGATAGCGGCGATCAAATCCAGGAGTTGGACCTGAAGCGCTGTCATTGGGTAGCCAAGGCCTGTCAGCGCACCAAAATCATTTATCTGTACGTATCCAGCTCCCGGGTATTCTCGGGCCAGTTGGATCGCTCTTACTCAGAAGATGATTACCCGGACAACGAGGAAACCGTCGGTCTGCTGCTGGCCAGTGCCGAGCAATTGGTCCGGGACAGCTGTGATCGCCATCTCATTTTGCGTATGGGGCCGATCTTTTCCTACGAAGGAATCAACCTGATTACCCAGATACTGGGTCCGTTGGGGCGCGGTGGCAGCCTGGTACTGGATAACAACCTGCGTGGTTGCCCGGTGACGGCAGATGACGGGGCCAGGGTGGTGTCTGCGCTACTCGATCAACTGGGCACCGGTGTGCAGCCCTGGGGTATCTATAACTACTGCAGTTCTGAAAGCGCCACCTATTACGAGTTTGCCGAAGCGCTGCTCGCCTCTGCCTCACAGTTTTCCGAGTTCAGCCCGGGGGCGGTGCAATTGGAGCGCGAGCCGAACGGCCTTGCGCCACTCAACAGGACGTTGAATTGTAACAAGATCCGTAATACCTTCGCGATCAAGCAGGTTCCCTGGCGTAGCGCCATTGCCGGCATCGTTAAACAATACTATGAACACAGGAGCAACCCACATGGCTAAGGCCACCGACAGCAGCCCGCAACCCCTGGCCGTAGCCGTACTCACCGTTTCCGACACCCGCACCGAAGAAAATGACACTTCCGGCCATTACTTGGTTGAAGCGCTGGAGACCGCGGGGCACCGTATTGCGGCCAAGTCCATAGTCACCGATGACATCTACCGCATAAGAGCCGCACTGTCCTCCTGGATAGCCGATGAGATTATCGATGCGGTGCTGATTACCGGGGGTACCGGTTTTTCCAGCCGTGATTCCACCCCCGAGGCGGTGCGCCCCCTGTTCGATAAGGATATCGACGGCTTTGGCGAGCTGTTTCGGGCCCTGTCCTATCAGGAGATCGGCTCTTCCACCGTGCAATCACGGGCCCTGGCCGGCTTCGCCAACGATACGGTCATATTCTGTGTGCCGGGTTCCACCGGGGCCTGCAAGACCGCCTGGACCGGCCTTATTCGTGAACAGTTGGACAGCAGCCACGGCCCCTGTAATTTTGTTGGCGTACTGAAAGTGCGGGAGCGTAACGCTTGACCACATTGCTGCCGGTAGAGCAGGCACTGGCGCAGGTTCTGGCGAGCGCCAGGCCGGTGCGTGATGTTGTGGAACGGCCTTTGCTGGATGCGCAGGGTCATGTATTGGCGCAAGATATTGTGTCCACTATCGACGTGCCGGGTGACGATAACAGCGCTATGGACGGCTACGCTCTGCGCGCAGCGGAGGCGGGACAGCCACTGCCTGTGAGCCAGCGCATACCGGCCGGCGCGGTAGGCTCAGACCTCATCCCTGGTACAGCCGCGCGAATCTTTACCGGTGCACCGGTGCCGCCGGGCGCCGATGCGGTGGTCATGCAGGAGCATTGCACCGAGTTGGACGGGGTGGTCAGTGTATCGGGGCGGGTAAACGTGGGGCAGAATATCCGCCCCCGGGGGGCAGGATGTCGCGGCGGGCGCCACCGTTCTGCAGAAGGGCCGGATATTACGCCCCCAGGACATTGGGCTGTTGGCCTCTGTCGGCCACGGTACGGTCAGTGTTTATCGACCGCTGCGCGTGGCGGTACTGTCCACCGGCGATGAACTGGTGGAGCCAGGTAGTGGTGAACTGCGCAGCGGCCAACTCTATAATTCCAATCGCTATACCCTGGCCAGTCTGCTGCGCAGCCTCAATCTGGAATTCATCGACGGCGGCATCGTCGCGGATGACGCCGAGATCACCGCCCGTGCCCTGCGCGATGCCGCCTCCCGCGCCGATTGCGTCATCACCTCGGGTGGAGTGTCTGTGGGTGACGAAGATCATGTCAAGAACCAGGTGGAGCGCCTGGGCCGGCTGGATCTGTGGAAGTTGGCCATCAAGCCCGGTAAACCCCTGGCTTTTGGCCGTATCGGTGATACGCCCTTCATAGGTCTGCCCGGCAACCCCACTTCTGTATTTGTCACATTCTGCCTGATCGCCCGTCCCTTTCTGTTAAAAATGCAAGGAGTAGCCGAACCGGAACATCCCCGCCTGCAGGCAAGGGCCGCCTTCACCGTGGACAAGCCGGGTGGTCGGCAGGAGTACATGCGTGTGACACTCGTCAATACAAACCAGGGCCTGGAGGCGACAAAATTCTCCAACCAGAGTTCAGGTGTTCTTAGCTCGGTCAGCCACAGTAACGCGATGGCAGTCATACCACCGGGAACAACAGTAGAACAAGGAGACTGGGTGGAAGTGGTTTTATTGGATACCCTGGCGCGATAGTCGAGGCGTGGGTAGATATTTCCGGTCGCTGACAATCAGGCCGCTGCTTAAGCTTGCCCTCCTCTTCGGGAGGTTTCTGCTATGACTGTCCGAGTCCAGAGTTTTGCACAGCAAAAATTGTCTAGTTCCGCAGCAGCCCGAAGAGGAGGGCAAGCTTGCGGCCGTCAGCGGCCGGGAATATCTACCAGCGCCTTACGGATTACGGTCTAGAAAACAGCCGACCACCTAATCGGTGTATTTCTGGAAAACCAGAGACGCGTTAGTCCCGCCAAAGCCGAAGCTGTTGGACATCACCCGCTGCAAGTCGACATTGTCGTGGCGGGTAATCGCGATAGGCAGGCCCTGGGCTTCCGGATCCAGTTCCTCGATATTTGCCGAGGCCGCAATAAACCCGTTTTGCTGCATAAGCAGTGAATAGATCGCTTCCTGGGCGCCCGCTGCGCCCAGAGAGTGCCCCGACAGTGATTTGGTGGAACCGATCACCGGAATGTGATCCCGCTCCGCATAGGCCTGTCGCACCGCTTTCAATTCCTGCATATCCCCCGCCGGGGTGCTGGTGCCGTGAGCGTTGATATAATCTACAGGGCCGTTTACTGTCGCCAGCGCCTGCTGCATGCAGCGCACCGCGCCCTCGCCAGAGGGTGAGACCATGTCGTAGCCGTCAGAGGTGGCGCCGTAACCCACCAACTCAGCGTAAATTTTCGCGCCCCTGGCTTTAGCGTGTTCCAGTTCCTCCACCACCACCATGCCGCCGCCACCGGCGATAACAAAGCCGTCACGGTTGGCATCGTAAGCGCGGGAGGCGCGTTCCGGCGTGTCGTTGTATTTGGTGGACAGGGCGCCCATCGCGTCGAACAGGCAGCTCAGTGACCAGTGCAGTTCTTCACCACCACCGGCGAAGACCACGTCCTGTTTGCCCAACTGGATTTGCTCCATGGCAGCGCCAATACAGTGAGCGCTGGTGGAGCAGGCGGAAGAGATGGAATAGTTCACCCCCTTGATCTTGAACGGGGTGGCCAGGCAGGCGGATACGGTGCTGCCCATGGTCTGGGTGACACGGTACGGGCCGACGCGTCGCAGGCCGCGCTCGCGCATGATGTCAGTCGCTTCGGTCTGCTTGGCGGAGGATGCCCCGCCGGAGCCCGCGATGATACCGGTGCGGGGGTTGGACACGTCTGCCGCGGGCAGCCCCGAGTCCTCTATCGCCTGCTGCATTGAGATGAAGGCGTAGGCCGCGGCGTTTCCCATGAAGCGCAGCTGTTTACGGTCGATGCGTTCGGCGATGTCGATGTCCGGGGCGCCGGCCACATGGGAACGCATGCCAATATCGACTTGTTCCTGGCGTAGGCTGATGCCAGAACGGCCCTGGTACAGGGATTCGGTGACCGATTTCACGTCGTTGCCCAGACAAGAAACAATACCCAGGCCAGTGATGACTACTCTTTTGTGCATAGCTTTAAAAGGACTCCGTTGAGGCGAACAGGCCAACGCGCAGATTCTTCGCGGTGTAGATTTCTTCGCCGTCCACTGTAACGCTGCCTTCGGCGATACCCATAATCAGTTTGCGTTCGATCACGCGCCTGATATTGATGTTATAGACCACTTTGGACGCGCTGGGCAGAATCTGCCCGCTGAACTTTACCTCGCCGCAGCCCAGGGCGCGTCCCCGCCCGGGATTGCCGCGCCACCCAAGGAAAAACCCCACCAGCTGCCACATGGCGTCCAGCCCCAGGCAACCGGGCATGACCGGGTCCCCGGGAAAGTGGCAGGCGAAAAACCACAGATCCGGGTGAATATCCAGTTCCGCCACGATCTCGCCTTTGCCGAAAGCGCCACCTTCTGAGCTTATATGTGCGATGCGATCTATCATCAACATATTGTCAGTGGGAAGTTGGGCGTTACCCGGGCCGAACAGTTCGCCATTACCGCATGCGATCAATTCTTCCTTGGAGTATGTGTTTTTTCCAGTCATAGATTTTCCAATGTTGCCTCGTGGGGGTCATGTTGCACCCGAGATGAACCGGGTGTGTCGCCCCGAAAGTGCGGAACCCTATTGAACGTGACCATTCTAATAGCTGGGGGCCACAAGTCCAGCGCTTTGCTGGCCTAAAATAGCGCCTTCGGCTACCATGGGACTATTGCAAACCCCGCGCGCAGGGCGCTATTCATAATCAGCTAATCAGTGGCATCCTGGCCGCTAACAAAGGAATTAGATGTTAACACCCGTACTTCTTTCCGGCGGCGTCGGCAGCAGGCTGTGGCCAGTCTCCCGCGAGGCGCATCCCAAGCAGTTTCAGCCACTGGCGGGCGAATTGTCCATGTTACAGGAGACCTTGCGGCGTACTGCGGGGCTGCAAGCAACCGCCCCTGTAGTGGTGTGCAATGAAGAGCATCGCTTTATGGTCGCCGAGCAGCTGCGCCAGATAGATATTCACCCCGGCGCGCTTATTCTGGAGCCGCAGGGGCGCAATACGGCCCCGGCGGTAGCGCTGGCCGCTTTGCAAGTTATCACTGCGGACCCTGACGCCCTGCTGCTGGTGTTGCCGGCAGATCACCTGATTCAGAATGTCCAGGCATTTGTCGACGCGGTGGGTGTGGCCATACCCGCGGCCCGGGAGGGTCGGCTGATGACCTTTGGGGTGGTGCCCGCCAGTCCCGAAACCGGCTATGGTTATATCAAGTGCGGCGCCGCGCTGGGGTCGGACATGTACGACCTGGAGCGTTTTGTCGAAAAACCGGATGCAGCCACGGCGCAAGCTTACCTGGACAGTGGTGGCTACCTGTGGAACAGCGGTATGTTTCTGTTGCGGGCGGCGACCTATCTCGAGCAATTGGGGCAGCACGCGCCACAAATCCTCGCCTGCTGCCGGAAAGCTATGGATATGGCCAGCACAGATCTGGATTTCGTGCGGCCCGACGCTGAGGCATTCGATGAATGCCCCAGTGACAGCATCGATTATGCGGTGATGGAGAAGACCGATGCCGGGGCGGTAGTGTCCCTGGATTGCGGCTGGAGCGACGTGGGTGCCTGGTCTGCCCTGTGGGATGTGGGGCAGCGCGATGCCGACGGCAATGTCTGTGTGGGCGACGTTATTCTGGACAATTGCAGTGGCAGTTATTTTCGCAGTGAGTCGCGCCTGGTGGCCGCCACCGGTGTGGAAAACCTGGTGGTGGTGGAAACCGCCGATGCCATACTGGTGGCCGATCGCTCAAAAGTGCAGGATGTGAAGCGTATCGTCAATCGTCTGAAGGAACAGCGGCGCCCTGAAGTTTCGCTGCACCGGCGGGTGTATCGCCCCTGGGGGTCCTACGAGTCGCTGGTCGTGGCAGATCGCTTCCAGGTCAAACGCATTGTGGTCAACCCGGGGCAAACCCTGTCCCTACAGATGCATCACCACCGGGCGGAGCACTGGATCGTGGTACACGGTACCGCCGAGGTCACCTGTGAAGACAAGGTCTTTATGCTGGGCGAGGACGAGTCCACCTACATCCCGCTGGGGCACAAGCACCGGCTGGCCAACCCCGGGCGTATCCCCCTGGAATTGATAGAAGTACAGTCCGGCGCCTACCTGGGCGAGGATGACATTGTGCGCTTTGAAGACGTTTACGGCCGGAGCAAGTGACACCGGCGCTACCTGGAGATTTATTAAATTGATAAAAAAATGCCTGTTTCCAGTAGCGGGTTATGGTACCCGCTTTCTGCCAGCCACTAAAAGCATGCCCAAGGAAATGCTGCCGGTGGTCAACAAACCGCTGGTGCAATACGGGGTAGAGGAGGCGATAGCGGCGGGTATGACAACCTGCGCGATGGTCACCGGACGCGGCAAGCGAGCCATCGCCGATCACTTTGATATCAGTTATGAACTGGAGCACCAGATCTCCGGCAGTAGTAAGGAAGTTTATCTGAAGAGTATCCGCAGCGTGCTGGATAAAGGTGTATTCACCACGGTGCGCCAGCGCGAGATGAAGGGTCTGGGGCACGCCATTCTTACCGGTGAGCCCCTGATCGGCAACGAATCATTTGGCGTGCTGCTGTCGGATGATTTATGCTTGAATGACGGCCCCGGCGTATTGGCCCAGATGGCGGCGCTGTACAAGCAGTTTCGCTGCTCCATTGTCGCCATCCAGGAAGTGCCAAAGGACCAGACCCACAAGTACGGGATCATCGCCGGGGAGAGCCTGAAGGAGGGTATCTACCGGGTCGACAAAATGGTGGAAAAGCCGGATCCCAAGGACGCGCCGTCAAATCTCGCTATTATTGGACGCTACATTTTGACGCCGGATATCTTCGATATCCTCAGGGAAACCCCGCCGGGGGCCAACGGGGAAATCCAGCTCACGGACGCGCTGCAGACACAGGCCAGACAGGGTTGTGTCATGGCTTACAAATTCCACGGTCGTCGCTTTGATTGCGGCAGTGTGCCGGGTTTTGTGGAAGCCACCAATTTTGTTTACGAAAACTACTACACGGAGAATTGAGTGGTGGCACAGGAAATCACCTGTTTTAAAGCCTATGATGTTCGCGGTCGCGTACCCGACCAGTTAAACGAAGAGATCGCCCGCCGTATCGGTCGCGCCTACGCCGAGGTGGTCAAGCCGCGGCAGGTGGTGGTGGGGCATGATATCCGGCTCACCAGCGAAGCCATCAAAGCGGCCGTCACCCGGGGCCTGCTGGAACAGGGGGTGGATGTATACGACATCGGCCTGTGCGGCACCGAGGAAATCTATTTCGCCACGTCTCACGCCGGCATGGACGGCGGCATCGCGATCACCGCCAGCCACAATCCCAAGGACTACAATGGCATGAAATTCGTGCGCGAGGAGTCGCGCCCGATTTCCGGCGACACGGGGTTGTTTGATATCAGGGCGCTGGCGGAGCAGGACCAGTTCACCCCCGCGCAGCAGCCGGGGCAACTGTATCCCCTGGATACCAGCGATGCCTATGTGCAGCACTTGCTATCCTATGTGGACGTGGCGAGCCTCAAACCGCTTAAAATCGTGGTGGACGCGGGTAACGGCGGTGCCGGCCGGGTGATCGACCTGCTGGAGCCGCATCTGCCCTTTGAGTTTATCAAGCTGCATCACGAGCCGGATGGCAATTTCCCCAATGGCGTGCCCAACCCCTTGCTGCCGGAAAATCGCCTGGCGGCGATAGCGGCTGTGCGCGAGCACGGCGCCGATCTCGGGCTGGGCTGGGACGGGGATTTCGATCGCTGTTTTTTCTTTGACGAGGGCGGTGAATTCATCGAAGGCTATTATGTGGTGGGCCTGCTGGCTGAGGCCTTTCTCCAGCAGCAGGGGCCGTCGCGTATCGTGCACGACCCGCGCCTGACCTGGAATACCATCGATATTGTCGAGTCACTCAAGGGCGAGGCGGTGCAGAGTAAAACCGGGCATGCCTTTATCAAGGAGCGCATGCGGCTGGAAGACGCCGTTTACGGCGGGGAAATGAGCGCCCACCATTACTTCCGTGATTTCGCCTACTGCGACAGCGGCATGATTCCCTGGTTGCTGGTAAGCGCTTTGATCAGCAGTGGTGGGCGGCCCCTTTCCGCCATGGTTTCCGCGCGTATGGCAGCCTACCCCTGCAGCGGCGAGATCAATCGCACGATTGAAGCCCCGGCTGTGGTATTGGCCAAAGTGGAGGAGGTCTACCGCGAGCAAGCGCAGACCATAGAGCATGTGGACGGCCTGAGCATGGATATGGGGGAGTGGCGCTTCAACCTGCGCATGTCAAACACCGAGCCGGTGGTGCGACTGAATGTTGAGAGCCGTGGTGACAGTGCATTGATGGCGGCTAAAACGGCCGAGTTACTGGCCCTGATCGACGGTTAGCGCGCCAGGCACTGGATTAGTGGGAGATACGGCTCTGCGCCGATCAGTGATCGCGGTTGATCGACAGGTCCGTAATTTGCTCCAGAGCGGTACGCGCCTCACTGGCGGGCAGTTGCGCCAGCCCGGCCAGAGCCAGGTCGTGGTAACGCTGCGCCTGGGATCGGGTGTAGTCGAGAGCGCCGCAGCGCTTTATCGCAGTGAGAATGTCATCTATATGATCCGCAGTCTTCGCAGTAATCGCATGGCGTACCAGAGATTGTTCGGCCTCGGTCCCCTCCCGCAGCACGTGTATCAACGGCAGGGTGGGCTTGCCTTCTGTCAGGTCATCCCCCACGTTTTTGCCCATGGTGGCGGGGTCGCCGTCATAGTCCAGCACGTCGTCTATCATCTGGAAGGCGATACCCAGGTTCAGCCCGAATTCACGCATGCCCTGGCGGGTCTGTTCATCCTGTCCGCCCAGCCTGGCTGCGCCCCAGCAGCCCGCGGCGAAAAGGACCGCTGTTTTTCGCGTGATCACATCCAGGTATTGCGCTTCGGTGGTGCTGGCGTCACCCGCCCGGGTCAATTGCAGAACCTCGCCCTCGGCGATGGTGTTGGTGGTGTCGGCCATGTGGCGCAGGATATCCATATCACCCAGTTGCACCATGAGCTGGAAGGCGCGCGTATAGAGGAAGTCGCCCACCAGTACCGAGGGGGCGTTGCCAAACTCCGCATTGGCGGTGGGGCGGCCCCGGCGCAGGCTGGAGATATCCACCACGTCGTCGTGCAACAGGGTGGCGGTATGAATGAATTCAATGACCGCCGCCAGCTTTATCTGCGCCTGGTCGCAGCGCCCCAGGGCCGCCGCACTCAGGAGTACCAGCAGGGGTCGCAACCGCTTGCCGCCGGCATCGACAATATAATGCCCGACGTTCTCCACCATGGGCACGTTTGACTGGAGTTGCTCCACGATAAGCTGGTTGACCTGCTCGAATTCCGTGGCGACTGCGGCGCGTATCTGTTGCATCATTGTAGTGGAGTGGATGTGGTGGATTAGGTGGCGAATTAGATAGTGCTCGCGCATGCTAGGGTGCGGCCACTGGCCTGTCAAGCCGTGCGGTCCACGTTGCCGCTCACGCATTCCTTACAGCCCGCAAGTCCTTGTTTTTATAAAAAATAACCCTTGCTCAAGGGGTCCGATTTGCGTAAAATCGCCGCCCTCTGACCCCTGCTGCGCTCGTTCGCGGTATGGGTTGGTGTTAATCAACTGTTAGTGCCGGGCTCTGCCCCCTTGATTTACAAGGGTTTTTTCCCAGATGCGAGCCGGCGAACTGAACGGAGCAAGACATGTACGCAGTAATCGAGAGCGGTGGCAAGCAACACCGTGTCACTGAGGGCGAGACCCTCAAGCTGGAAAAAAACCCTTGTAAATCAAGGGGGCAGAGCCCGGCACTAACAGTTGATTAACACCAACCCATACCGCGAACGAGCGCAGCAGGGGTCAGAGGGCGG
>PVMS01073359.1_pt1 | contig 15312 bp, 13 predicted proteins | sample 1853461 | NCBI WGS metagenome assembly PVMS01 (sample SAMN08582032, study PRJNA380276) | Marine sediment metagenome, whole genome shotgun sequencing project. | isolation source: ocean sediment barecode stripped | collected 2017 | reverse complement strand
CTACGCCGACGCCGTCTTTCATCACTGAGAAATGAAACACTTCGCTATGGATCGGCGTCTTATTGCGATTCAGGTGCTCGACGAACGCCTTGATGCCGCCCTCGTATTCGAACAGCTCTTCCTGCTCATCTCGCTCGTCAACCAGATGGATGCGTACGCCTGAGTTCAGAAATGACAGCTCGCGCAGCCGCCGCGCAAGAATGTCGTAATGGAACTCGATGTTCGTAAAGGTGCCGCTGCTGGGCTTGAAGCGCAGCGTCGTGCCGGTTCGCTCTGTGTCACCAACGACAGCCAACGGCGCCTTGGGCTCGCCGTGTGCATATTCCTGCTGGTGGGTTTTGCCGTCGCGGTGAACGGTCAGCACCAGGTGTTCGGACAGCGCGTTGACCACCGACACACCGACGCCATGCAGTCCGCCCGATACCTTGTATGCGTTGTCGTCGAATTTTCCGCCGGCGTGCAGGACCGTCATAATCACTTCCGCCGCCGAGCGCCCCTCTTCCGGGTGCAGGTCGACCGGAATACCGCGGCCATCGTCCGTCACGGTCACCGACTCATCAGCATGAATCGTCACGGTGATGGTGTCGCAGTGGCCCGCCAGCGCCTCATCGATCGAGTTGTCGACAACCTCAAAAACCATGTGGTGCAGGCCGGTGCCGTCGTCGGTGTCGCCGATGTACATGCCCGGTCGTTTTCGAACGGCCTCAAGGCCCTTTAAGACCTTGATATTACTGGAAGTATATTCTGACTCGTCGGTCATTCCGTGTCCTCGGATAATAGCCGGTCTATTGTAGCAAAAGGGGGGCCCGAAAGGACCCTCAAATGCTTATTTTTTAACGAATTTTAGGGTTTTTAGCGGCGCTTTTTTGCGCTCTGAACGCCGCCAGGCTAACGCGCGAAAAACCAGCGTCAGGACAGCCTCGACAGGGCCCCCTGTTCCACGTGAAACACCGCCACATCACGACCAAAAATCTCCGGACTTTGGCTCAGGCTGGTTGCAATAACCTGGCAGCCGAGCGCTACGACGCGGCGCATTAGCCTGCCAAGCGATTCGTCGTCGAGTTCCGCGGCAGGGTCGTCAAGCAACAACAGCAGCGGCCGCTCCAGCGCCGTTTGAGCGGTCTCCGTAGCGGCAAGCACCATCGCGCAAGCGAGCAGTTTTTGTTGGCCCCTGGATACCAGCCTGCGGGCCTGGCGCTCGTCGTAGACAAGCCTCAGGTCGGCGCGATGCGGCCCGGCCTGTGTGCTGCCCTGCTGAGTGTCGCGCTCAATTCCGGCTTCAAGTTGTTCCAGCAGTCCCTTTTCCTCATTCCAGCCAGCCCGATACTCAAACCGCACCGGGCCACCGAGAAGGTCCTCACCCGCCTCCTCCAGGGCCTCGGTGGCGACCTCGAGAACCAGCCGCCGGCCAGCGTCAAGCTGCTCCGCCAGCTCAACAAATTCGGCGTTCCAGCCCTGAATGGTCGCCGCGTCTGCGCCCAGCTTAAGCGCGGCATTGCGCTGCTTGAGGGCCCGCCGAAACCGACGCCACACCGTCAGATAGTCGTGTTCCACGTGAAACGCCATCCAGTCCAGGTAGCGCCGCCGCTCATCCGGGGCACCCGCCACCAGATCGTGGACATTAGGGTCAATGATTTGCAGCGGTAGCGCGACAGCGAGGGCGGCGGCACCGCCGTCGCTCTGGCCGTCAATGCGCACCTCGAGCCCATCACCGCTGTTGCGAACCCCGACCTTGCTCTCCCTGCCGCCATCGTCAACGCGGCCAAACAGAACAAATTCGCGCTCGCCGTGCCGAACCAGGCTGGTCGTCGGCGCGCCACGAAAGGACTTGCCCCTGCCAAGATAGGCGATCGCCTCCAGCACGCTGGTCTTGCCAGACGCGTTATCCCCGAAGATCAGGTTGTATTCCGGGTCCGCCTCGAGCTCGATGCTAGCCAGACAGCGAAAGTCCTTCGCCGAGAAGTGCTGGATCGGCACCCGGTAACGACTCCAGGGGTTCTACAGACGCATCGGCATAACGACGAATTTGCTGTCATCCTTGCCGGGCTGGCGGATCAGGCAGCTAGAATTGCCGTCGAGCACGGACAGTGTTACCTCGTCACCATCAACCGCTGCGAGTGCATCCAGCAAATAATTCACATTGAAGCCGATCTCAATGTCTTCACCGCTGTATTCAACTTCGAGCTCTTCTTCTGCCTCTTCCTGTTCCGGGTTGTGCGCCTGCATGACTACCCCACTATCTCGGATAATCAGGCGAATCCCCCGATATTTCTCGTTTGACAGGATGGCTGTTCGCTGCAGCGCGCTCTTAAAAGCGCCTCGCTCCGCGGTCAGCTGGTTGCTCGACTCTTTCGGGATAACCCGGTCGTACTCGGGGAAGCGGCCGTCAATCAGCTTAGAGGTAAAGCGAATCCCGTCAAGCTGAATGCGAACGTGGTTCGGTCCCAGCTCGATATTCAGTGAGCCCTCGCCGGTCATGAGACGTTGCAGCTCTAAAACACCCTTGCGTGGCACGATGACCTGTTGCTCTTCCACCGACCCTTCGAGCTCCGCCTCGCATAGCGCCAGTCGGTGCCCGTCCGTCGCGACCGCTCGCAGATGTTTGCCGCCCGTCTCCAGCAGCATCCCATTGAGGTAATAGCGCACATCCTGTTGCGCCATTGAAAAGTGCGTCTTCTCTATAAGGCGGCCCAAAACATCCTGCGCGATTTCAATTGTCTGCCCCGCCTTAATGTCCTCAACCGTGGGGAATTCAGCGGCAGGCAGTGTTACCAGGCTGAATTTACTTCGCCCGGAGCGCACGATCACCTTCTCGCCGCTAACACTGATGTCTATATCCGAGCCTTCCGGAAGCGCTTTGCAGATATCCAGTAGTTTGCGGCCGGATACCGTTATCTCGCCACCAACCTCGACGGCGACCTCTGCCTCCGCTACCAACTCGACCTCCAGATCTGTCGCTGTGATCGCCAGACCATTGTCCTTCGCGACCAACAAGACATTTGAGAGTATCGGCATTGTTTGCCGGCGCTCCACGACGCCGATTACGGCCTGGAGGGGCTTCAACAGCACGTCCCGAGCTGCGCTTAATTTCATAGATTCCACCTGTTAATAAATATTGGATATTATTAGTTTATTGTTATTATTAAGGGCCACCTTTCCTGTGGATAACTTATAAAACATCAATAAAAACAATAACTTAAACACGAAAATCGGTCGTCAAACCCGGTTCATGAATTGTTGTGGAGCTGTGCGTAGCCTGTGGATAGAAACGGGGCTGCTATTGTCCACTGGTTATCCACATTATCCTGTCAGAGTTCTCAACAAATTCAAATAATCATCATCAATCCGCTTATCCGCCTCCCGCAAGGACGCGATCCGCCGGCAGCCGTGCAGCACTGTCGTGTGGTCCCGGCCGCCAAAGGCGTCGCCAATTTCCGGCAAGCTGTGGTTGGTGAGTTCCTTGGATAAAGCCATCGCAAACTGTCGTGGCCGGGCAATTGACCGGCTGCGGCGCTTCGACAAAAGGTCACCAACGCGGATCTTAAAATAATCCGCGACGGTCTTCTGAATGTTTTCGATAGATACAAGCCGAGCCTGCAGCGCGAGTAAATCGCGCAGCGCTTCTTTAGCGAAGTCGAGGTTGATAGGCCGTTGCGTGAAGCGCGAGTTTGCAATGACGCGGCGCAACGCTCCCTCAAGCTCGCGAACATTTGAACGAATTCGCTTGGCGATGAAAAACGCAACCTCTTCGGGCAGCGCGACGGACTCCGCCGCTGCCTTGCTCATCAGGATGGCCACCGACGTTTCCAGCTCCGGCGGCTCAATGGCTACCGTCAGGCCCCAGCCAAAGCGCGACGTCAGCCGCTCCTCGAGGCCGTTTACTTCTTTTGGGTAACGATCGCAGGTCAGGACGATTTGCCGCTGACCCTCGAGCAGTGCATTGAATGTGTGGAAGAACTCTTCCTGGGACCGCTCCTTGCCCGCAAAAAACTGGATGTCATCGATTAGCAGCGCATCGAGCGAACGGTACGTTCGTTTGAAATCGGAAATAGTGTTGTGCTGCAGGCCGCGGACCATGTCGCCGACAAAACGCTCCGAATGCACATAGGCAACGCGGGCCCCGGGAGACTGCTCCAGCATGGCATTACCAATGCCATGCATCAGGTGCGTTTTGCCAAGACCGACACCACCGTAGATAAAGAGCGGGTTATACGATTTGCCTGGATTCTGTCCGATCTGGGTCGCAGCGGCTTTGGCAAGCTGGTTGCTCTTGCCTTCGACAAAGGCGTCGAACGTGAAGGCTGGATTAAGCCGCGACTCGACGGTCGCCCCGGTTGTCCGCCTTATCGCGACCGGCCGTGGCCGCTGGTTGCTCGGGCTTGCGGGGGCGGCGGCAGGCTGTCTTGAGCCAACCTCAACGACGAGCTCGGTCGCCTTATCCTGGTCACCGACAAGCTCGTGAATTCTATCGAGGTAGTGTTTTTTCAGCCAGTCAACGACGAACCGGTTAGGCGCAAGCAAGCGCAAGATCGCGCCGTCTTCAACGGCTTGCAGTGGCCGAATCCAGGTGTTGAATTCCTGCTCGGGGAGCTCCGCCTGAAGATCGCGCACGCAACGATTCCAAAGCGTCGTCTCGGCTGTCAATTGAGTCCCCAAAGTCGTTCGAATTATTTTAATTAGAGTGAAGACCGGGCAGTCTATACCGTCTGTCAGAGCGCCGCCAGAGAAGGCCCGCAATCTGGTCATCCGGGCCTGCAGCGCAGTGTTTTCGTACGTCTATTGACACCGTCAGGCCATCTGCGTAATCTTGCCGCCCTTCCGGATCGCAGGTCATTGAGAGGCCTGCAGAAAACCCAGGTACCAGGTCGATGAAACGTACGTATCAGCCGAGCAAAATTAAGCGCGCCCGCACACACGGCTTTCGGGCCCGTATGGCGACGAAAGCCGGCCGTCTTGTTTTGAAGCGCCGCCGCGCCAAAGGCCGCGCCAAGCTCACCCCATAACAGCCGCGGAAGCCACCCGTGTTGGCTGGCAGCTCTCTGTTCCGGCTCCAAAAAGAAAAACGGCTGCTTAATGCAGCCGCGTATTCGCGCGTGTTCAAAAAAGCGACCCGCAGTCGTGACAAATGGTTTACCGTGCTTTGCAGAGACAACGAGAAGGACATCGCCAGATTGGGCCTGGCAATATCGAAAAAGAACTGCCGGCAGGCTACTGGCAGAAACAGAATCAAGCGCGTTGTCCGGGAATCGTTCCGGCAACATCAGGCAGAACTGGCAGGCCTCGACGTGGTCGTGATCAACCAACCCGCAGCCCGCAGTGCTGGCAACCAACAATTATTTGATAGCATGGCCGACCACTGGCGTCGCTGCCAGCAAGCAGCGCACGACAAGAGCGCGCAGGAAAGTTAAAGAATGGACAACCAAAGACTGCTGACATGGGCATTTTTCGGAATGATGGCGTGGCTCACGTATCAGGCCTGGATGCAGGACAATGCACCACAACCAGAGGCCGCACCGGCGGCGACGGCGACACCGGGCATTGAGCAGCCGGACGTTGGGCTGCCTGAGCTGTCTGACGCAACCGCGGACCCAAGTGATGCTCCAATCGACGCGCCCAGCGTGCTACCGCCAGCGGGTGAGCAGCCAACAGCGACAAGTGCAGCGCGCGCGCCGGCCATCCGCGTTGACACCGACGTGCTGCGCGTCGATATCAGCACCGAGGGCGGGACACTGCAGCACGCCGAGCTGCAAAAATATCCAGTCGCAAAAGACCGGCCCGACGAACTCGTTGACCTGTTGAGCACCGACATAGATCAGCTTGGTCTGATTCAAACGGGGCTGCGAACAGCTGGCGGCGGCGCCGAAGCAAACCACCGCGCAACATTCTCCGCACAACAGGCCAGCTACGAGATGGGCGGCGGCGATGAGCTCGTGGCGAGGCTTAGCTGGTCAGACGATGCCGGAATAACCGTGGAGAAGCGCTACCGCTTTGCGCGCGGCAGCTACAGGATCCTGATCGAACAAGTAGTAACGAACGAGAGCGAGCAACCGTGGCGGGGCGCTGAGTACGCGCAGCTGCAACGGCGATCATTCGAGCAAAAGCGCTCTATGTTCGATGTCGACTCGTATTCTTTCGATGGACCAATTGCCTACGACGGCGAAAAGTCCGAAAAATTCAAGCGCGGCGATTTGCAGGACGACGGGCCCTTCGCATTTGCAACTGAGGCAGGATGGCTTGGAGCGATTCAGCACCACTTTGTTAGTGTCGTCGTTCCCGAGGCCGGCACGAGTCAGCGCTACAACATCTCTGTGCGCGGCGATGTATCGACGGCAAGCGTGATAGGTGCAACCGCGATCGTTAATCCCGGCGAGGCGAAGACATTTACTACAGCCGTTTTTGTGGGCCCGAAGCTGCAGGCGCAGCTTGAGGAAATCGATCCGAGCCTGAAGCTAACAGTGGACTACGGTTGGTTGACGATTCTTTCGCAACCGCTGTTTTGGCTGCTTAGCAAGGTGTTCAGCCTGGTCGGAAACTGGGGCGTCTCGATCATCGCGGTAACGTTCCTGATCAAACTGTTGTTCTACAAGCTGACCGAGTCGAGCGGTCGCTCGATGGCGAAAATGCGCAACCTGCAACCGCGACTCAAAGCGCTGCAGGAGCGCTACAAAGATGACAAGCAACAGCTAAGCCAGGCGATGATGGAGCTGTACAAGCGCGAAAAAGTCAATCCGGCGGCCGGCTGTTTGCCCATCCTGATTCAAATGCCGTTTTTCCTGGCGTTTTACTGGGTGTTGCTCGAAAGTGTTGAGATGCGCCAGGCGCCGTTCGCGCTGTGGCTAACGGACCTGTCAACCAGGGACCCGTATTTCATCTTGCCGCTGATCATGGGCGGGGCGATGTTCTTCCAGCAAAAACTGAACCCGCAAGTCGGCGACCCGGTGCAGGTCAAAGTGATGCAAATCATGCCGATTATTTTCACGGCATTCTTCGCGTTCTTCCCGTCCGGCCTCGTGCTCTACTGGGTAACCAACACACTGCTGTCGATTGCCCAGCAATGGAAAATCAACAAAGTCGTTGAGGCGGAGGCAAAGGCGCAGAAGGCCAGCAACAAACCGAAGTCCGGGAAGTCCGGGAAGTCCGGGAAGTCCGGCTAGGCAGCGATAGCTGCGCCGCCGATATTACCGCGGCGTGCCCATGCGCGCATTGCGAGAAGCGCGAGCAGCAAAACCGGGACAATCAACACGCTGCCTTCGGGGCCGAAGCTGCCGCCGGACAGCCAGGTTGCCGCATTCGCGTCATGCGCAAACAGCGTTTCCTTCTCGGCGTGACCGCTCGCCGCAAAACCGAACACCACAATGATCAGCGAGGAAAGGGCGGTGGCGTTTTTTGCAATAGATAGCCGCGAAAAACGAGCTCATCCCAATAGCCCACGAGCATATTTGGCACAAGCATGGAAAGCAGCAGAACGACGGTCGACAAACCCGCCCAGTGAAACTGAACATTCGCGACGATATCCGCAACCAGCATGAGCCAGAGCATCAGGCAGCTCTGGCGCGACCAAAGCCGAAAGAGACAAAGCTTTTCCGATCCAGGACGCGGCGCGCGATGAGCACAGCGATGGTTGCGGCGGTCGCGATGATGACGAGAACAAGAGTTGAGCTGCGCGGCAGATTACCGAGTATGGCGCGAACGCCGAGCTGCCCGCCGGCCGCAAGCACCACCAGCAGCAGCAGAAACAGGAGAATGCGCCATCCTGCGCGCAGGCGCCGAACCGTTGCATTGATGAACCAGTTCTTAATCATTTCGCATTAGATGCCTGCCGCGGCACTTTGGATTCGGCAGACGCCAGTGACCTGTGGTTTCATTAACGCATGAATGAAGTGAGTGACACGATTGTAGCCGCGGCCACGCCGCCCGGTACCGGCGGGGTGGGCATTGTTCGGATCTCAGGAAACGCCACTGAGTGCATAGCCCGCGCCATGCTCGGCAGCCTGCCGGAGCCGCGTACAGCAACGCACCGCGCATTTCGCGATCAGGGCGGCAACAAGCTCGATGCCGGGCTTGCGCTGTATTTTCCGGCGCCGGCTTCGTTCACGGGTGAGTCGGTTCTCGAGCTGCACGGCCACGGCGGCCCGATTCTGGTTTCTATGCTGGTCGCTGCGGCGGTGGAGCTTGGCGCGCGGCTCGCCGAGCCTGGCGAGTTCACGAAACGCGCGTTTCTCAATGACAAGCTGGACCTGGCACAGGCTGAAGCGGTTGCGGATCTGGTTGGCAGCGGCACACAACAGGCGGCGAGGGCGGCACTGCGGTCTTTGTCAGGCGCATTCTCCGGGGCAGTCAATGCACTTGCAGAGCAGTTAGTTCGCCTGCGCATGTACGTAGAGGCTGCGATTGATTTTCCGGAAGAAGAAATAGATTTTCTCGCCGACGATGCACTGCAGCAGCGAATCACGGAGTGCGATGACGCTTTTGTTGCGCTTCTCGACCAGGCCGAGCTGGGTCGTGTCTTGCGTGATGGCTATCGGGTCGCGATTGTTGGCAAACCGAACGCGGGCAAGTCGAGCTTGCTGAACCGGCTAAGCGGTGAAGAGGCGGCCATCGTCACAGAGATCGCCGGAACCACCCGCGACATATTGCGCGAGCAAATCAACATAGACGGCCTTGCGGTCGAGCTCATCGACACAGCAGGCCTGCGCGACAAGCCGGACCGAATTGAAAAAGAAGGCATTCGGCGTGCGCGCGAGGCAATGAAAAACGCGGACGCGGTGCTATGGATTCAGGATGCAACCGAACAAACCGAACAGGACATCGGTGAAGAGATTCCCGAAGGCATTCAAATTAATGTGGTGCGCAACAAGATCGACCTTACGGATGAGCCGCCCGGCGCGAGCGGCGATGATAAGTCCCAAATAAATTTGTCGGCGAAAACGGGCGCTGGTGTCGATGCGCTGCACGATCGACTACGCGCGCTCGCCGGCTACAAGAATCTGGGCGAGGGCGCATTCACCGCGCGCAAGCGGCACATCGATGCGCTGAATCGAGCGGCCGGACATTTCAAGGCAGGACGTAAGGCGCTGGAAGAAGCGAAGGCAGGCGAATTGCTCGCCGAAGAGCTGCGCCTGGCGCAAGAAGCGCTGGGCGAAATTACCGGCGCGGTTTCGTCAGATGACCTTCTCGGCCGAATATTCGCCGATTTTTGCATCGGCAAATGAGAGGGCGCCGGGCTACGGTGCGAAGCGCGGCTCCGTGATCGCCATCTCGGTGATGGGGCCGTACTTAGCGATGTCGCCGCGAATAAGCTCGGCGTCGCCAATGATGACAAACACAAGATTATCCAGCGTTGGATAGACGTCGCCGATCACGGAGCGAATCGCCTCCCCATCCGCTGCCGCGACAGCATCGCCGTAATCGTTCACGAACGACTCGTCGAGACCAAGCGTCGCAAGTTCAGCAAATTGCCCGGCAAGCTGTTCGGCTGTTTCAAAGTCCGGTGCGTACTGGCCGAGAATGTAATTCTTGCCCGAGGTAATCAGCTCGTCAGAAAAGCCCTCGAGGTGAATTTTCTGCAACAGGCTTAACGCGAGATCAATGGCTTCAACCGTCGACTCGGTTTTGGTATAGGAGTTCATGGCGACCGAGCCGGCTTTTGACGGCCGCACGAGCAAAGAGCTGGCGCCGTATGTGAGGCCCGCCTTGGTGCGCAGCTCGTCCATCAGCAGGGACGTAAAGCGGCCGCCGAAAAGCGTATTGGCAACATCGAGTTCGGCGCGCTGTGCAAAACCGATGGCGACACCGACGTTGCCGATCCAGAAATACGTTTGCGTCGCGCCCGGCTTATCGACCAACAAGATGCGGCGGCTAGTCTGTGCCTGAGGCGCCTCAAAATCCGGCAACGGAGCAACGGCTGCGCGCCAATCGGCGAACGCCGCGGTTAGCTTTTCGGCCATCGCGTCTGCGGCGAAGTCGCCGGCAACGGCGATAATCAGACGATCAGCGCCGACGAAGTCTTCGTAATAGCCACGCACGGCGCGATGATTAATATTGGCCAAAGACGCTTCGTCACCGAAGACCGGAGATCCGTAAGGGTGTCCGGTGAAAAGGAACGCGCTGCCGTAATACGGCACCAAGCGCCGCAGATCGCCATCCTTCGCCGCGCGAATAAGGTTGATCTGCCGATCGCGCAACTTGGTCAGCTCGGCCGCATCAAGCCGGGGCTCTCGCAACATGGACGCGAGCAGTTCGATCATCAGATCCGCATCGCGGGCAAGGAACTCACCGGAAATAGTGATTGACTCGAGATCGGCGCGGGCCGACAGGGAGCCGCCAATGGAATCGACGGCCTCGGCAAAGTCAGCGGCACTCCGCTCGCCGGCACCCTTTTCCAGCAGGCCGGCCAACAGGCTGGAGAGCCCCGCCTGGCCGTCCGGGTCACTGACCGCGCCGCCACGAATCACGGCCTGCAAACCAATTAGTGGCACATCGTGTTTTTCGATCAGGACGATGCTGACGCCGTTTTCGAGCTCTACGTGGTGAACCGCGGGCAGCGTTACACCTTGCGCGGCGCTGACCGCTGCCGCCAGACAGGCACACAAAGCGAGGTAGCCCAAGCGCAGCGGTTTCATTCGCCATCCTCCGGCGTCGCTTCCTGCAATACGCCAACGGTCATATTGCTGCTGCGAAAGACTTTCGCGGCAACATCGCGGAGACTATCGGCACCGACGGCGGCCAATTCGTCTGGCAGGCTGAACAGCCGCTCGTAGTCGCCATGAAAAACCTCGAACTGACCGAGCGCTTCCGCCTTGCCGTCGATCGTAGCCAGTCCGCGCCAATAATCTGCCAGCATGATGTTGCGAGCCTTCGCCAGCTCCGCGTCGCTCACGCCCCCTTCGGCAATGCGTTGTAGCTCCCCGAGCACACGTTGTTCAACAACGCCCGGGTCGCCACCAGGCGGCAGCGTAAAATAAAAATAAGCGAGACCAGGGTCGAAGCCCTCGTCCTGATAGCCACCAACAGAAAGCGTCAGGCCCTCATCTTCGACAAGCAGCCGATGCAGTCGCGATGAGTCTCCTGCCGTAAGAATATTGAGCAACAGGCTCATCGGCAGAGTTTCCGGGTCGGTCGCACTGCCTGCGTGAAAGGCCATGTGCAACAACGGTGTTTGTGCCGGAGCTTCAACAACAATGCGCCGCGTGCCTTGTTGCTCGGGCTCGATCGTGCGTATTGGCGGCGGCGGCGCTTGTGCCGGCGTTGGCGCGAAGTACTCTTCCGCCAATTCAAAGATCTCGCCGGCCGTTACGTCGCCACTAACAACAACAGTGCGATTGTTGGGCGCGTAATAGGTGCGGTAATAATTGATCAGGTCTTCTTCGGTCCACGCTTCAATATCAGATGGCCAGCCGATCACCGGAAACTGATACGGGTGAGCGACGTAGGCCGTGGCCTGCATCTGCTCTGCGAGTTTTCTGAAATTATTGTTGTCGACAGCCGAGCGGCGCTCGGAAAATACGACTTCGCGCTGGCTGTTAACGACCTCGGCTACGGTGGCGAGGTTCTCAAAGCGGTCTCCCTCGAGGTCGAAGATGACCTCTAACGCAGAGCGAGGAAACCACTCCATGTATACCGTGACGTCTTCCGAGGTATAAGCATTGTTCGCGCCACCGGCAGTCTCCATCTTGGTATCGAACGCGCCAGGGTCTGGTTCGCCGGAACCAAGGAACATCATGTGCTCGAAAAAGTGGGAGACACCGGTAATGCCCGGATACTCATTGCGCCCACCGGCCCGAACGAAGGTGTACAAAACCACATTAGGGATGTCGTGATCGGGCCAGACGATAATCTTCAGGCCATTGTCCAGCGTCAGGCTGCGAATTTCCGCGGGCGCCTGCTCGGAAACGGGAGCGTCACCCTCCGGAACGCCCGGGACAAGAAACTCGAACTTCGGTAACAAGCGCTGGCCGAAAACAGCGAGAACACCCAACACAAGAAACACGGCAACGGCCGCGTTGAGTTTTTGACCGGTCTTGTAAACGATGGACTGCGTCTGATCGACATCGACAGCCTTCTTCAGGCCGTCCGGGGTGATCTCATAGGTCCACGCGAATAACAACGCAACAGGAAAGCCGACAGCCAGGACGGTAAGAACGAAGGTGTCGGTCCAGGCGGGCAACACCACGTCCGGTTTAATGGCGCCAACAACCCAGATAACGAGCCAGCTGCCGACGGCATAAAGCAGAGCAACCTTGAAGACGTTGCGGCGTCGCATTTCGGCGAAAAAAGCCATAGCCGCATCCTAACCCAGCAGGCCCTCACCGCGATACAATCGCGCGCAGATCCAGGTTAGAACGGCTCCAATCGCCAGCGTACTTAGCACCGAGATGCTGACGTGTAACATGTTGATTGGCTCGTTTTTTATCATGTCGACGAGCAACAAATGCTGGCTCAGGCTTGGCACAAACATAAATTCAATTTGTGGCCGCAGAGTCAGGATGCTGACGATCAAAATGGGCAGAGTCGGCGCAATAAGCACGACGCTGAGCCAGGTTTGTGCCTCTTTGTAGCTCTTGGTAAACGACGCGACGAGCGTCATAAGCGACGCCCCCAGAAGCACGAACGGCAACAGCACAAAGAATGCGGCAAGCAAAACGTCCGGGCCAAAGTTCGGCGTCATGCCGAGCTGTTCAAGCGGCATAAACTTGAGAGCAACAAAAAACGAACAGAGACTAAGCAATAGCGACACCGCCATAAACACGCAGGTTGCAGAAATCTTGCCAAGCATGAGTTGGTCGCGCGTAACCGGCAAAGACAGGAGTGGTTCGAGCGAGCCGCGCTCACGCTCACCCGCGGTGGTATCAATGGCGAGGTACATGCCGCCCATCAGCAGTGCGAAGATAAAAAAGTAACTCATCATGCCGAGCAAAATGGCGGAGCGGCCGCTGGGCGTCGACACATCGACTTCGTCGACATTGATCGGCCGCAAAAGCATCGGGTTGACGCCGCGAGCGACGAGACGAATTGCAGCGAGTTCCTGACTATAGCTGCGCAACGCTGTTCTCACTCGGCGCGCATCGCGCTCGGCCCCTGTGTTGGCCTGGTCGGAAATCAATTCAACTTTGGCTGGTATTGCATCGCCAAGCTGCGCGCCGAAACCCTCCGGCACGATGACAATCACGTCCAATGTGCCGCTGGTGACCGCCTTGATAGCGGCGGCGCGATCGGCCGGTCCGGCAACAACATCAATGTTATGGCTCGCCAGGTAACGCATCAGGTTCGGAGCATGTTGTTCTCCGATGACCGGCAGCTCTATCGTGCGTTCTATGTCGTCAAGCGAGCGTTCAATGGACAGGCTGATGACGAACGCGAATAACAGCGGCCCGAACAGCGGACCCATAATCAAAGCGGAAGCCAGCGTGCGGCGGTCGCGGAAGTTGTCGACGACCTCTTTAAGGAACACGGTGATTAATGTGCGCATTAGTCGGGCTCCACCATCTCGATGGCACGGACGAAGGCGTCTTCGAGATCCTCGCAGCCGGTACGCTCACGAATGCCGTCAACCGAGTCGTCGATCGCGACCCTGCCGTTCGCGATAATGACGATGTCGTCGCACAGCGCCGCAACCTCCTGCATCACGTGGCTGGAGAAAAGCACACAGCGACCGGCATCTTTAAGCTTCAGAATAAGCTCGCGCAAAGACCGTGTCGCCATGACGTCGAGACCGTTACTTGGCTCGTCGAGAATGACGTTCTGCGGGTTGTGCACGAGAGCGCGGGCTAACGACACTTTAGTTCGTTGTCCCTGAGAGAAGCCTTTTGTGCGGCGGTCCGCAAAGCCGCCGATCTCCAGCAGCTCGACAATGCCAGCAACGCGTTCTTCTATAGAGTCCTTGTCGAGGCCGCAAAGCTTCGCGTAATAAGCGATGTTCTCGCGAGCGGTCAGGTGCGGATACAGGCCCGCGCCGTGCGGCAGTGCGCCGATGCATTGCCGCGCGCGCAGGCCCTCGGCCACGACGTCTGCACCGTCGATACTGGCGCTGCCCTGGTCTGGCTTAAGCACTGTGTACAGCACGCGCAGCGTGGTTGATTTGCCCGCGCCGTTCGGCCCGAGCAGCCCCGTGATCTTGCCGTTGGGTGCGTCAAAGCTGACGCCACGGACGGCGCGAATCTTGCCGAACGACTTGTGAATGTCATTGACGATAATCACGGCTGCGGCCCCGAGAAATCGAGAAAGAACGGCATGATAAATGCGTCCTTCATGCAGGTATCGTCGAGCGCCTCCAGGTCTGTTGTCGACACGAACTCCGCAACAATTCTTGGCATGCAGCCGGCGGCGAGCTGGCCATGTCCCTGACGCTCGCCAACAAGGTGGCGGGCATCGGCGAGATCGACAGCGGCGAGCTCGGCATAACGCGGCGGCGTAATCGGGTCGGCGCTTCCAGACAGCAAAAGCACGGGGATGTCGGTCGAAAGGGGCTCACGAAAACCCTCGTCATGCGGACCCTGTGGCCAGATCGAGCAAATTGTTTCGAGCGCTTCGAACTGCAGCGCGCCGATATAGGTTTTCTCGAGCGCGTCGAAGTTGATGTCATCACGATTGACGAACGGCATGTCTTCCGTGCACATCACCGCGTTGTGCATGCCGAGTGACAAGGAGTCGACGACACTGCTAACCGTCATTTGAAACTGCGCTGCCAGCGGCGTGTAGTTTTCGTTGGCAGCCTCGTGAATCAACAACGGCAGAATCGCCATAGACCGTGGTTGGTAGGCGAGCAGACGCACGGCGGCGGCGAGCTCGTTGCGGCCGAAGTCGAGAGAGATCAAATGGCCGGTTATTGGATCAGCGAGTGAAACGACGACCGGCCCCTCTTCGAGCTGGGCCCGAACCGATTCAAAGTCGAGATCCAGCTCGGGAAAGCGCTCGTTGCAGGCACCGTCGTCGGCACAGCGAGCAAAAATTTCGTCGAGCGCCCGCTGTGCTTCGGTTGCGATTTCTGGGCCGAGCGGCAGCTGTGGCGGCACAACGCCGTCAAGAATAACGCTGCGGGTTGACGCCGGGTAGCGCCGCGCAAAATGCTGCGCAACACGAGTACCGTAAGAGGTGCCCAGCAGATTTAGCGCTGGATAGCCCAGTTCCTGGCGCACGGCCTCGAGGTCAGTAACCGCAACGCTGGTCGTAAAAAAGCGCGGGTCATGCGGTAACTGATCGAGACAGGCTTGGGTGAATTCCAGCGTCTGTTCGTCGCTGTACTGTCCCTCGACGATGTCGTCGTCAATCGGACAGTCCATGCGCGCCGAGTCGCCGGTGCCGCGCTGGTCGACT
>PVMS01103438.1_pt1 | contig 15313 bp, 6 predicted proteins | sample 1853461 | NCBI WGS metagenome assembly PVMS01 (sample SAMN08582032, study PRJNA380276) | Marine sediment metagenome, whole genome shotgun sequencing project. | isolation source: ocean sediment barecode stripped | collected 2017 | reverse complement strand
GAAAATCTTATTCAGCGGGACCAGGCCGCGCTAACAAACCCTTTCACTCCTGATCTTTTTTAAACCCAGGCTATCGATTGTGTGCAACCCTGCTGAGTTTTTCAGAAGCACCTTATTTTCGAGGACTCCCTTAAAATGCACTTCCAGCTGAGAAGTGAAACTCACCGGCACTCTCATCGCCTTCTTTATCAAGCTTGAATCCGTATGAAAGACCGATCGGACCAAATGGACTTAAGAATCGAACCCCTAATCCAGCACTGTCACGCATTACTGACAAGTCGATGGACGTTGCCGTGGTGTCCAAATCTGGACCAGGCCCATAGACATTACCGCGATCATAGAATACAAAACCACGCAAGGATTTGGTAAAGGGGTACTGAAGCTCCGCATTCAACAGCAGGGATTGTTCACCCCCAAGAGGATCTCCGTTATCGTCCATAGGACCAACATCACGTATTGTGAACCCCCGCAAACTACTCGGCCCCCCCATAAAATACCTCTCAAAAGCAGGAAGATCGTCACCCCCATAACCATCGGCAAAATTAATTTCACCATGGACGGCTGCAATCAGCTTGCCCCAAATAGGATGGTAATAGGTGACCTCATACCCACTTCGGGTAAAATCAGCGCCACCGAGAAGAGGCCCACCTGCAACTTCGAATCGTACCACATGCCGCCATCCGGTGGAAGGATTTAAAAAGTTATCCCGGGTATCACGAATATAGGTCGGACTTATTCGGCTGGTAGTACGGTCCTCGTTTTTCAGGAACTCCGTTTCATCCTCTGGTTCCACTTCAGTGATTTTGACATCTTCATAGCGGTAACTCAGGCCAACCCAATCGTATTCGGTAATCGCCTTTCCTGTTCTTATGCCACCGCCACGTCTACGGGAATTGAAGGTGATGAAATCATTGTCATCGTTGAACAAGTCAACACCGAACAAGAATTCGCTGTCGAATACTCTGGGATCGGTGAACGATATATTGAAATCACTACGAATCGAAGAAAGGCTGGTGGAGAAACTGATTTTTTGCCCTCGTCCAAAAATATTGTCTTTCGAGATGGACGCTGTGAAAATAAAATTTTCTACAGAACTGAATCCCGCACCCACCGACAGCGATCCCGTGGGCCGTTCGGTGACTGTGGTGACAACATCGATCAAATCAGGCTCTTTTCCTCGCCGGGTGTCGATCTTGACATCTTCGAAAAACTGCAAGTTGCCAATCCTTTGCTTACTTCGTTTGAGCTTATCGCTATTAAAAAGTTCACCTTCTTTCAGCCGAAATTCGCGACGGATGACATTGTCTTGCGTGATAATGTTACCCAAAATGCTGATTTCCCCGACATAGACCTTTTTGCCTTTATCGATATCCAGATTGAGATCCACCATCTTTGCCTGGTCATTTATTTTTATGTTCGGGTTCACATCGGCGTAGGCATAACCCTGGCGGGAATACAGATCGGCAACTTTCAATACGTCCTGATTGATTGCTGTTCGGCTGTAATACTTGCCCTTGATTGTTTTCATGGCCGAACGAATCTCCTCCTCCGGAACTGTGCCATCGACCTGGACCTCAACATTTCCAACTCTGAAACGAGGACCTTCGGAAATCGAAATGGTGATATAGATTTCCTTATCCTTTTTATTGATCTCGATTTTAGGCTCACTGGCCAGCACCCGTATAAATCCTTTATCCTGATAAAATGATTCGATTCTAAACAAATCCAGGCTGAGAATATCTTTCTGATAGATTCCCGAATCATCGAGCCAGGAGTACCAGGTTTTTTCGTTGGTCTCCATCTGATCCCGAAGCTCTCCGTCGCTGAAACTTTTGTTGCCGACAAAACGGATCTTTTCGATATTGACCTTTTCCCCTTCACGAATTTTAATCTCCACCTTGACCAGGTTGTTCGAAGTAATTTTGTGACGACCTTGAACCTGGGCGAAAAAATAACCCTTTTCGCGATAAAGTTTGATGATTTCTTCTTCACTTTCATTGACAAGATGATCCTGAAAGGTTGCACCACGTTTCAGGGTGATTTTTTCCCGGATATCGTCTGTCTCAAGCTTTTTATTGCCGGAAATCTCGATCTGTCCCACAGAAGCAATTTCTACGACAACGAAAATCACTTCAACACCACCATCGGTTTCCTCCGTTTCAACACGGATGTCCTTAAACTGCCCCAGGCTATATATTTGTTCAATATCCTGTCGAATTTGCTGGCGCGACAAAGGTTGGTCGACTTTCGTTTTGATGTAATAAAGTATGGTCGAATCATCCACTCGCTGGTTGCCCCGCACCTTGACGTCAGTAACAATTTCGCTGATTTGGGCTAATGGTGAGGTGGGATGCATGAGGAGACAACAGGCTAATAAAACCGTGAAAAAAAATTTAATATTTTTCAAAAAAGAGCCCGAAGTCATTGATATTCCCAGTGTTATAGCGTTTTTTCTCATCATCCTTTTTTGAACCAAAAAAAAATATTAGGTTTCTGAATATTTCTACGCAGAAAACCTAATACTTTATTTATTTTTTACCCCAACACTTACTCGGTTAGCAATTCGATCAAACGGCGTTGACTGCGGATTTTTCGCTAAATGTTAAACGGTCATCCTTCAGTCCTACCTCAATGATTCCACCATTTTTGAATCGGCCGCGTAACATTTCGTCAGACAGATGATCCTCGAGGTGGGTTTGAATGGCTCGCTTCAAAGGTCGGGCGCCGAAGTTTTTATCGTAGCCCTTCTCTGCCAACCACCGTTTGGCTTCTGGAACCATATCAATCGTCAGACCCTGCTGAATCAATTGCTCGTTAAGCAGATTCAACTGGACATCCAAAATGCTGATAATGTTGTCGAGACTCAATGGATGAAAAACAATGATCTCAGTGATACGATTCAGAAACTCAGGGTTAAAGGTTTTCTTCAGATCCTGTTTCAGATCTTTTTGCATTTTATCATAAGTGAGGTCGTCATCGTCCTTATGGAAACCTAAACTCGTTCCCTTGTCCAACATCCTAGAACTGATGTTAGAAGTCATGATGATGACGGTATTTTTAAAATCGACGACTCGACCATAACTATCTGTCAAACGTCCATCATCCATGATCTGGAGCAATAGATGGAACACATCCGAATTGGCTTTCTCAATCTCATCAAACAAAATCACCGAATACGGTTTACGGCGAACCTTTTCCGTCAGCTGACCCCCCTCCTCGTAACCCACATAACCTGGAGGCGCACCGGTCAACCGGGACACATTAAATTTTTCCATGTATTCCGACATGTCGAGGCGAATCAAAGCATCTCGATTGCCAAACATGAATTCTGCCAGAATTCCGGCCAACTCAGTTTTACCCACTCCCGTTGGCCCCAAAAATAGAAAGGTCCCAATCGGTCGACGCATGTCTTTGAGTCCCGACCGTGAGCGGCGAATGGCTTTGGTGATGGCCTTAATCGCTTCGTCCTGACCAACAACTTTCTCAGCCAACTCTTCACCCATATTGAGCAGGCGATTGCTTTCCTTCTCTTCCAGTCTGGAGAGTGGAATGCCCGTCATGCTGGACACAACAGCGGCGATGTCATCTTCGGTGATCGAAGGTTCCCCTTCATCATTATTTTCCGCCCAAGCGACTTTTTCCTTATCCAACTTATCGCGCAGTTGTTCTTCTTTATCGCGCAACTCAACCGCTTTTTCAAACTCCTGATTTTCGATGGAAACCTTTTTCTCTCGAACAATGCTGTCGATTTCTCTCTGCATTTCCTTCATCTCAGGCGATTGCGTCACCCTGCGGAGACGAACTCTGGAGCCAGCCTCATCGATAACATCGATGGCTTTATCGGGCAGAAACCGGTCGCTGATATAACGGTCGGAATAACGCACCGCAGTGATAATGGCTTCATCGGTGATTTTGGCTTTGTGATGCATTTCATACGGCACCTTGAGGCCTTTGATAATTTCGATGGTTTCATCAATGGACGGCGGATTGACCAAAACAGGTTGAAACCGTCTTTCGAGCGCGCCATTCTTTTCGATATACTTCCGATACTCTTCAAGAGTGGTCGCACCGATGCATTGAATCTCGCCTCGGGAGAGAGCCGGTTTCAACATATTGGAAGCATCCACCGAACCTTCTGCAGCGCCTGCTCCAACCAGAGTGTGCAGTTCATCGATGAACAGAATGACACTATCGGTCGCGATAATTTCTTTCATGATCCCTTTCAAACGCGCCTCGAACTGGCCGCGATATTTTGTTCCGGCAATCAGAGAACCGAGATCAAGCGAAACCACGCGTTTGTCAAAAAGAGTATCAGGAACTTCGCGTTCGATGATGAGTTGCGCCAGACCTTCCACAATCGCCGTCTTACCCACACCCGGCTCGCCAATGAGGACCGGATTATTTTTCGTCCGGCGGCTGAGGATCTGGATCACACGTTCGATCTCTTTACTCCGACCAATGATGGGATCAAGTTTTCCATCCACGGCCATTTTGGTCAGGTCGCGGCTGAACTCGTCCAGAGTCGGAGTCTTACCGGTATCGCGTGTGGTTTCTGTTGGTTCTTTGAACATTTCGACGATTTTTTCCTTCAAGTCATCAAAGTACATTCCAAAACTATTTAACACTCGACAGGCAACGCCTTCTTTTTCTTTTAAAAGTCAAAGCAGAAGATGCTCTGTGCCGATGTAGTTATGATTGAGGGACCGCGCTTCCTCCACCGCAAATTCAAGAACTTTTTTGGCTCGTGAAGTGAACGGGATATCTCCAATGATTAACGAATTGGAACTCCGAGGAAGGTTTTTCTCCAACTCTCTTTTAAGCTGAGCCAAATCCGTTCCCGATTTTTGAATAATCGCAACGGCGATCCCACCACCGTCTTTCACGATACCTTGCAAAATGTGTTCCGTTCCCAAGTACTCGTGTCGGTAGAGTTCAGCTTCTTCGCGAGCGAGAATTATTACCCTGCGGGCTCTTTCCGTAAATCGTTTAAACATTATGTGCTTTCCTCAAATGAAATTTGCGGGATAGATCTTTATAAAAGAGACAACCTCTTAATCACATTTTTATTTCGCTGACTCTCACCACCAACACCAGATTGGCTGGAGGGAGGAATATAGCCAAACAATTTTTAGGAAGGTCTCTAACAATTCAATATTTTCTGCCCAGGCAACTCATGACCAGGAGACAGCTATTAGAAGCACCCTGTAAAAAGCGCTCATGCTTTACGACTGGCAAAAACCCTCACTCGACTCATGCTTCTGCTTACATTTTAAGGGTTAACGCCAGTTATATTTTAGCAAAAGAGACTAATTATACAAGGTTTTATTTTACCCCCTTCAACCCCTGCTAAAGGATTGAAAGAAGTAGCTTAATCATAGAATTGCAATTACCAAAGCAAGCCTATTTCACAATCTGAACTGGAGCGGGATTATATAGTTAAGATGGTTTTCCGTCCGCTTAAGTTTCAAGCATTTTTTCATACCACCGGCACGGATAGGGGAGCAAGCCTATCGGCAAGGGTATGGGGGTACTCAACCGGGTGAAATTTAATCGATATTTTTTTTCAAAACAGCTCGAGTGCCCTGTAAATATCGCCCGGATAACAAAAGCCTGACGGGAAAGTGATCTGGTTTTTTGACAATCCTCTAGATATTGTCAAAAATATGACTCAAATCAGCTGGAAGGATGGCGCACTGGTGGAAAATCGAGGATCATAGAATCAGCTGGTAAGGATGCTACACTTGTGGAAAATCGAGGATCAAGTGTATCCAGCATCACGATGAAAACAAACCACCGCGCCTGTGGTGCTGGGAGGGTCAAATTCATTGGCATCGGTGAGGCTGATACCAATGTCTTCGGCTCCCAGGATATCCCATATGACTTTGTTGTTGCCCAAATCCGTTAAAGCGGGATAACCGGGGCTGTAACGCTGGCCTGGTTTCTCTTTTTTGAACCCGGCACGCAAGCGCAATAATCGGTGAATGTATTCAGCCAGATCTTCGGCCACACGATCGCTCAAACCTTGCAAATAAAGCGCCGACTCGGAATCGCTCTGTTTTTTAAAATCGGCGATCGCTTGTTCCACCTGCTTGCCAGCTGTGGTGACCTGTAATCCAATCATGTCCATCTGCCCTGAGTCGCGTGATAAACAGTACTGAGCGATGGAAAATTTTTCCTTTTTACCTTTGCCAATACAAACTGTAAATTTGATACGCCCGAGTTCTCTGGAATGATCCCGCCAATCATAAATGATCACGTCATCCCCATCGGATTGCGCTGGTAGCAGAGCAAACCGTGCTTTAGGCTGAATCCAGCCGTTGTCACCGGCTTTATTGACCCATTCCTCCTCCAGGTTCTGCAACTGTTCCAGAGTCACTCCCTTTTGCTCCCAGGAGGACTTCTTGCCGAATTTCCAGTTCATGGAAAACAGGCTTTTGAGATCAAGGTTTTCCCGCATTTGACTCAGCTTGAACTCCGTCCGATGGATTCCATATCCCTCGCGGGCCACTCCATGTTTTTTAAAATTCACTTTACGCCAGGGCAAGGTTTTAAGCAGTTTATCCTGAGCCTCCTTAGCCCCTTTAGCACGTTGGTATTCCCTCAGCAAACGTTCGCCGTTTTCCTTAAACAGTACGTCTTTTTGCTCTCCACTCTGTATGCTATTCATGATATTCACCCCGTCCATGCCACTTTCGCAATAGAACACGTCGTCATCGATCTTGTCGGTATCGTTTTGACCGTGCATCGCCACGAAACCCGCATGACGGTGATTGACGGGCGCGCCGCCGATGAGAATGGGAATGGAATACCCCTCTTCTTTCAGCATGCGTTTGACGGTGATCATATGGTTGGACGTCTGCACCAGCAAAGCGCTCATGCCAATGGCATCGGCGTTTTCCTGACGCGCGGTTTCAATGAAGAGTTCGAGGGGAACTTGCACGCCGAGATCAATAACGCGGTAACCATAATTTTCCAAAAGTGTTCGTGCCAAATCCTTGCCAATGCTATGCACATCCTGATAGACCGTCCCTAAAACCACGACCCCTTTGTATTGCAATTCAGCTCCCGGCTCAACACCACTTAGATGGCGCATATAACTTTCCAGAAACTCCATGACATTGCGCATGACATCGGCGCTCTTCAATAGATGCGGCAGACTCACTTCGCCGCGACCAAAACCATCGCCCAGTTCGCGCATGGTTTTCATCAGATGCCCGCTGATAAATTCCAGTGGTTCGTGACGGTCCAGAATCGTCACAACATCAAGCACGATGCGGTCACGATACTTAAACTGCATGCCTGACTTTTCCAAAGAACCCGCTTCTTTCTGCTTGTAACCGTCGCGAATTTTTCGGCAGATCCGATCTTCCATTTCAAGCTCGGCGTAATCGATTTTCTTCTGCACCTGACCGGTTTTTTTTTCCAGCGCAATGGCTTCCAATTCCTCAAACGCGTCCATATCCCGATCCAGAATCACCTTCCTGGCCAACTCAACATCAGATGGCGTCAGGCTTTCAAGCGGCACGTAATGATTCGGATTCAAAATTGCGCAATCGAGTCCGGCTTTCCGGCTTTCATCTAAAAATACGCTGGTCAGCAATTTGCGCATGTAAGGCTTGTTGCCCAGGCCGTTGGTGAGGTTGCCAACACCAATGGAAGTTTTCAGATCCGGATGGATGGCTTTGATCTTCGGCAGACAATCCAGGGTTTCGGCACAAAAGTTCAATCCCTCGACCGATTCACTGCCTATGGGATAGGCGTTGACGTCGATGATCAATTGGTCCGGCGTCACACCATGTTTTTCTTTGGCTTGCTTGACGATTTCCACAGCCAGGTCAAATTTTTCCTTTGACGTCTGGCCCGGTCCCTTGGGACCATTGACCAGCGCGATATAGATCGGATGATGATCGCGGGTGATCGACAATACAGCATCAAGCTTATTGACTCCCTCCTGGTACTCTTCCAGGCTGATGGAATTGATGATGGGTCTACCCGGGTACACTTCCATCCCTTCCTTCAGGGCTTCCACTGAAAACGAGTCGATGCACATGGCACCTTTGAAATCGCTGGTCATCGCGTGGATCACCTTGGGCAATACTTCCTCCGTGCTGACAATGTTGCTGTCCATACACACGTCGATGATTTCGATCCCCAGATCTTTGACCTGCTCATTGACCACTTCTTCCAGCACATGGGTTTCCATTTTGCCATCGTGCTCAACTGCGTCGCGAACTTTTTTACTGCCGCGAACATTCAAACGTTCGCCAATTCGAATGAGCGATTCGGAACTGTCCAGCCGCACAGCCTCCTGCGGCCCAGAAATATAAATAGCCTTATCGGGCGTTAGCGTTTTTCGCTCGACTCCACCGATGCGTTTTCTTAAGGCTTTAATATGCGCCGGGGTCGTGCCACAACATCCGCCGACGATGGACACACCAAATTTGCTGACAAACGGCTCCATGATTTCGGCCATATTGTCTGGCTGTAATTTGTAACAGGTCTTGCCATCTTCTGATATCGGCTGACCGGCATTCGGCACAATTGAAATGGGATGATGGACAATATGGCTCAGCTTTTCGACGGTAGAACCCATCAGCTCGGGACCAACATTGCAGTTGATGCCAAAGACATCGATCCCCATTCCGGCGATTGCCGTATAAGCGGCCTGGATACTGGTGTTGAAGATCTGCATTTTGCCGAACTGGTCGACCGTCACCTGGACCATTATAGGAAGTTCTTTTTTGCTCTCGGCAAATGCTTTACGCGTCCCCAGGATCGCCGCTTTCAACTCCAGAATATCCTGCTGGGTTTCCAAAAGAACAAGATCTGCACCGCCTTCCACAAGCCCCACCACCTGAAGACGAAAATTTTCTACGATCTGATCAAAGGTCGCCTGCTTGAGATCCGCATCGGTACTGGACAGCACATAATTGGAGGGACCGATGGACCCGGCAACGTACAATCCGCGACCATCGTATTCCGGCATGGACTTGTATCGCTCCACCGCCCGCTTGGCGATTCTTGCACCCTCGACATTCAAATGATGGGTGATAGCGTCATAGTCGGATTTTTTTAAATCCAGACCCTGCGGAATCGATTGCAGGTCTGCCGTTTCTATACGCGTAAAATCAAATTCCTTAAGACGCAGTGGCGATGCACCGAAGGTATCGGTTTCTATGATATCTGCACCCGCCATCAGGTACTGGAGGTGAATATTTTCAAGATCGCTGGGACGGGAAAATACCAGCAAGTCGGTCAGCATTTTGAATTCTGGGCCACCAAAAGCCGCATCGGATAATTCCAAATTTTGCACCATGGTCCCCATGGCACCATCCAATATCAATACACGCTTCTTTATTTCTTCCTTAAAGCTCATCGTTCCTCGGTTTTTCTTTTATGTAAATGGGTTCTGTCGAATAGTTGGCAGGATCAAAAATAGTTCAACAAATTCAGATTATCAAAAATTCTGTTCTTTGGGGGAATATATTGCAGCTTCAGCAGAAGCGGCGGAATGATTATTATGAAGAAGGTTTGGCTTTAACCGGCCTCCGGTTTCCTGTCTCCGGCCTCCAATTATTTTATAGGCTTGATGACGTTATCGCTCAAACAAGCTACGACCATTTGCCTCTGGACGCTAGTCCAGCGTGGCCCGGTTCTGCTGTTCCGGCAATTGAACGATGAATGTGCTGCCCTGGCCAGGAGCACTTTTTGCGGTAATCTTACCGCCATGACGTTCGACGATTTTTTTACAGATGGCCAAGCCAAGGCCGTTTCCTTTGTAGGCACTATGCCCGTGCAAGCGGTCAAAGGGTCTGAAAATTCTATCCAGATTTTTTTCATCGAAACCAATCCCGTTATCTTTGACCGTGATCTCGACAATTCCATCGCCACAGTTTCGTGATTGAATGCTGATCTCAGGAGATTTATTTCCCTCGACGTATTTGAGCGCATTGCTCAATAGATTTTCAAACAATTGATGCATCTGGATTTTATCGGCTTCTATGCTCGGGAGCTCACCAACTTCTATTTTCGCGTGCGTTTCTGAAATAGAACTTGCCAACGCAGAGAGCACTGAATCGACCACTTTGGATAATTTAATCAATCGCGTGTTACCGGGATATGAAGAAATTCGTGAATAATCTAACAAGTCCTCCATCCTCTTGCGCATTCGAATGGCAACACTTTCCACTCGGTCCAGATAGCCTCGTGCCCGGTCTCCAAGTTCTGCCACACCTTCACTTCTGAGCATTTCACTGAAATGAATCACCTTGCGCAACGGTTCTTCGAAATCACGCGAAACCACCGAGGCAAAATCATCCAGGTCAGAATTTTTGCGGGCCAATTCCTGAGACTCTTCCATTAACTCTGATTCTTTGGACTGGAGCTCATCGATCTCCTTTTCTAATCTAAGAATTCTTTGCTCCATTTCTTCGGCTTTGATTTGGATGCCCTCGTCCATAAACTGATCATTTTGCTCCAGCTCTTCGATCAGGCGTTGGCGATCGGTAGTATTCAACAGGGCCACCACCGCACCTGTCTGACTATCATCCTCCCAGATTGGCGACACATGCAGGTCCATATACAAACAAGTACCATCCTTCCTCCAAAACACTTCATTAGGAAGAGTCAACTGCTTGCCGGTCTTTAACATTTTTAGAATAGGGTCTTCTTCACCGTGAATCATTCTGCCGTCCTCGCTGGAATGCATAAAAACATCCGCCAATTTACGACCAACGAGTTCCGCAACGGTCATTCCCAGCATGCTGGCGACAGATTCATTAGCAAAGACGATATCTCCCTTTAAACCAAGACCCAGGATGCCTTCCTCCGCCGTGTTTAAAATGGCATCCTTGCGACTTTGAAGCTCCTTCATTTCGCCGATCATGCGTTGCATTCCACGGTCGGATTCATTTTTCCTGTCTTCGCTGCCCCTCAATATTTTTTGTAGCCGGACTTTCTCTTTAGCCGCAACCTCCAGTTGGTCCTCTTTTTCCTTGAGTGTTATCCGGGTATGGTTCAAATTTTCCTGAACCTGTTGCAGTTTTATTATTGAGCTTTGACTGTCTTCCTGAGATTTTTTCAATTCGCTACGCAGGTGCTCGATTGTTTTATCGTGTTGCTCAAGCCGGGTTAGCAATTCTCTGCTTTCCTGCGAAAAACTTTCCCCGCCCAGTCTTGCTCCTTGTTCGTATTCTTTTAAGCTTTCCTGCAAGCGACGGCTCTGCTTTTCTGAGTTTTGCAGTTTTTCTTCCAGAGCCTGCACATTTTCTTCTTCCTCCTTACGGGCCCGCTGAAGTTTCTTGACTCGACTTTCCAGCTCCGACTCCATTTCCTCCAATCGCAGGCGATCCCGGTCGACCCGACGGAAACGATCATCCTTATCGCGGTTCTGTTCTTCCAATCGGTCCATATCCCGTTGGCCGCGGCGAATTTTTTCTTCCCGGTCTTTCAATTCCTCATCGAGGCGTTTGCGCTCCAGTTCCATGGAATGCAAACGCTCCCGGTTTTCCAGCAATTCAAATTCCGCCAGTTCGCGTTCGCGGTCGATGTGGAGAATTCGCTCATCGCGTTCTTTCAAGGCTTCCTGAAACTGGTTGCGCTCTTCAACCGCTTGCTTCATACGCGAAACACTATCGAGCAGGGATTTTTCCGCCTTTTCCCGGGCTTCACTGGACTGAACGGTTTCTTCCGTGGTTTCGGAAACCTTGTCTTTGTCATCCAACAAGGCCTGGGTTTCCTTTAATTCATTCTGCACATTAGAAAATGCGATGAAATGCACCAACGCTGGCAGAAAAGATTGTACGATCTGCACCAATTCTTCATCAAAACCCTCGGCGCGATTGACCAAACCCAACACTCCAAGAATTTTCCCATTGTGATAAAAGGGCAAACCTAAAAATGTTTGCAGTGAGAAGTTTCTGGAAAGTCCGACGATAGCCGGGTCTGGCGCAGGATCATTGGAGATATAAGCTTGTCCGGTGGAAAGGATCGTCGACCAAATCGTATGCAAACTGGTCGATGAAGAATCGATGGGCAAACCAGCACTGTAAATTTCCTGTATCCGGGAGGGTCCTGAGGAGGGCTGAACCACCTTACCCAATACTGCAGTTTCGCATTCAATCAAACTGCAAAGGATGTCCAAAGCCGAATTCAATGTTTCCGTTTGGTTGGGCCTGGCGCTAACGGCGGCTTCCTGAAAATGCACCCAATTGATGCGTTTCTGCAATTCCAGCTTACGCTGGACCGCATTATGCCGCCCCAGGCAGAGGCATGCCGTCATCCAGATGACCAGGATCGCCAGACCCCGGTCGATCTGCGTGGTTTCCGGTGCCTCTACATAAAAATGTGCGGTGATGACGAGAGCCGTCCCGAGCAGAGAAGCGCCGAAAATATATCCTTTTCCAGGCCACAGCAAGCCAAGCATCACCACCAGGGCATACAAAACCCCACTGGTAATGCCTTCCGGCATCCACAAATCCAGCCCAAAAATGTCCGCGCTCAGGAATAACCCACCCAGAACGAGGCCATAATCGGATAATCTCATCCGTTCCCCCCTCGTCTTCAAATCGAGTCCCCCACCTAAAAAGTAATGAATTTCTAAGGGCACCTCTAAATTCTTAATTTTGGCCATGACCGGCCCTCATGAAGTAAGGGCCAGCGAGTTGCCGGGAGTGAAAATATTGAATTATTAGAGGTCCGCTTAAATTATATCTGGATTGGACCGTTTGAAAAGGGTTAATGTAGGCTGTGTTCGCCCGGAAAACCGAATGTTTCCAAAGATAAATAAAGGCAAGAGGATAACTAAGGGTTTTTCAAGTTCTTGTAAATGAGATGGTTGAAAGTTTTTATTCTGAAAAAACTAAAAATTTATGCAGAAATTCCCTGATATCATGGCGGTTTCTTATAAGCTGTGTAACTTCCGGTGAAATGTTAATGAAAGACCCCGCTGCAAGCAGACGGGGTATCCTAGAAAAATTTTCATTTAAAAGCCGTGGCAAGCCACGGGGAATTAAACCCACTGGTGGGATTAAATTTTGACTAATTAGAGACCTCTTTAAAAATATAAGTTAGGAGAAGGATCATGGAGTATCGAACAGAAACTGACAGCATGGGTGACATTAAAGTTCCCGCAAATTGTTACTACGGCGCACAAACAGCGAGGTCGCTCATCCATTTCGATATTGGCTGGGAAACCATGCCACGTGAAATCATCCGGGCAATGGGAATTCTGAAAAAAGCCGCGGCGATGACCAATGCCGAACTCGGCCTGTTGCCGAAAGAAAAAAATGATCTGCTGGTCCAGGCGGCAGATGAAGTGATTGAGGGCAAACTCGATGAGCATTTCCCGCTACATGTCTGGCAAACCGGCAGTGGCACACAGTCCAATATGAACAGCAATGAAGTCATCGCCAACCGGGCCATCGAAATCGCTGGCGGTATTCTTGGATCGAAAGACCCCGTGCATCCGAACGACCATGTCAATATGGGGCAGTCATCAAACGATACGTTTCCGACGGCCATGCACATCGCCGCGGTCGAACGCATTCACCATCATTTGATCCCGGCGATCACTGACCTGCATCAGGCCTTCGAGAAAAAAACCGCCGAGTTTAACGACATCATCAAAATTGGCCGAACGCATTTGATGGACGCCACTCCCTTAACCCTGGGACAAGAGTTCAGCGGCTATACCATGCAACTCAAAAACTCCATCGACCGCATTCAAAGTTGCCTGCCGCGCTTATACCAAATCGCGCTCGGAGGCACCGCTGTAGGAACGGGACTCAACACGCATCGCGATTTCCCAGTGAAAGTCGCCGCGACCATCGCGGAGATCACCGGACTGCCTTTCATCACCGCAGAAAATAAATTTGAAGCGCTGGCGGCGCACGATGCCATCGTCGAAGCTTCCGGTGTCCTCAAAACCATCGCCTGCTCGCTGATGAAAATCGGCAACGACATTCGTCTGCTTGGCTCCGGTCCACGTTGCGGCATTGGCGAACTCAACCTGCCAGCCAACGAGCCGGGTAGCTCCATCATGCCGGGCAAAGTCAATCCGACACAGTCAGAAGCCATGACCATGGTCGCGGCGCAAGTCATCGGCAACGACACGGCGGTCAACGTCGGCGGAGCCATGGGACATTTTGAGCTGAACGTTTTCAAGCCAATGATGATCTACAACCTGCTGCAATCCATTCGTTTGATCGGCGACGCCTGTGTGTCCTTCAACAAACATTGCGTGGTCGGTATCGAACCTAATAAGGAACAGATCAAAGCGCACCTGACGAACTCCTTAATGCTGGTGACGGCATTGAACCCGCATATCGGCTATGACAATGCCGCCAAGGTCGCGAAAAAAGCCCATCAGGAAGGCACGACTCTCAAAGAAGCCGTAGTCGCCCTGAACCTACTGACTGCGGAAGAGTTTGACGAAAAAGTCCGACCGGAAAAAATGACTGGCCCTCGCTAGGCGCGAGGCCAATTGGTCAAAGTGGCCTTGTAGAGGCACGGCATGCCGTGCCCTGAATAGTTAAAAAGTTTAAATCACCCCAACCCTCTTTGTGAAAGAGGGAATTTGCTTATGTTGCAATTCAGTTTCCAAGAGACACGACTTTGAAATTTTCCATTGCTTTAAGTTTAATAATTTTCTCTATGGTTCTTTTTCCCGCACAAGTTCCAGCACACGAATCTTCGCAAAAACTTTTGCTCCAGCGCTGGTGTGATCTCAAAACCATGCAGGCCAACCTGACGGAACATCTTGGCAATGCCTCCCTCTTCATCGGCGCAAATGTTTTGCGCGATACCATCAAGGAGTTTGTTGGCAAGCGACTGACCCTGGCGAAAATTTTTATCGAGATTCAATCTGCCGACATGGAATTTTATGACGGCACCAGCCTGCTGATTATCAATGCCACCACCAATGGCGACATGGCATTTGATCTCACAGCCGCCATACGGTGGGAGCTAGCAACATCGAAGGGCAAACCTGTCCTGCGGGCTGTTCCGGTGATATTGAATCTGGAACCGCAAACCAAAATCAAGTTTGTCAGGCAAATGACGCAACAGCTTTTGGGTCCGATTTTGCAACAGCTCACGCTGATAAAAATTCCCCTGTCGAAAATAGTTCCGGTAAAAATTCCCGCGATCACTGAGTTCCAACGAGAAAAACTTGGCGCGGGAGAAGTCGATTTGCGCTACTCCCTGCCGAAAAATAAATTTCAATTTCGTCTCGACCTCGTCCAGCTCTATCCCATGCGCCATGGATTGTTTTTATCCGCCGACTGGCCGAAAACCTGCTCGAATTCGAGCAGGT